>Ga0209092_10001396_pt1 | contig 23608 bp, 19 predicted proteins | sample FraStrMetagenome_FD_187446 | JGI IMG/M metagenome (GOLD analysis project Ga0209092, IMG submission 187446) | Marine eukaryotic phytoplankton communities from Arctic Ocean - Fram Strait ARC3M Metagenome (SPAdes) (version 2) | ecosystem: Environmental > Aquatic > Marine > Oceanic | place: Fram... | reverse complement strand
ACTGAATCGAATAAAAATTGTAAATGTAAATGATAGTTAAAAAGGGTTAAATGGGTTGTTTAAAGAAATGTAGTGTATTAGCATTTTGTATGCTTAGTTTTGGCTTGTAGTAAGAAATCCGCATGTCGTTTGGCAAGGGATAGGGTGTTGCGAAGGTAATTCATGAAAGAATCTGACCGCCAACGTAGTCTGGATTTAATCAGAAGCGTGTCAGCTCCATTTTCATGAAGGAGCACGCAAGCTCCTACTCTGAGGGAATGAGAAGTAAATCGGGCTATGTCTGAAATTTTGGTTAATCGGAGTACTTTACGGGCACAAGATTTTAATTGTAATTCAACCGAATGGTGGTATATAAATGAGAAGGGTGGCATAGCGTCCGTGTGGATGTTTTGTTTGTATATTGCTAATGACATATTCGTTGGTAAATTGAGCCTTTTTGCACGTTGCAATATGCGTTGTGCGGCAAGGACTGGTGAGTATATGGGATTTTGTGTATCGTGAGCAAAGGAAATGACTTGCCCATTATCACCATTTTTTTGGACTCTCCATTTTATTTGTATATAAGTGTAGGTTCCATCGAGTGAGCCAGGCTGGGAGGACGATTGAGAAGAATTTCTGTTATGGAGGGAAAAGTCTGAAGCTACGAAGGCTTTGGACGTTTGATCAGGATTGAGTGCAATTTGATTAAAAAGTTTATAATCATATGTATCCTGGCACCATTCAGATTTTCTTGCCCCTGTATGGATACCTATAACCATCCAATCAAAGAACGCAGCCTGGAAGGAATCTATGTGTGCTGATTTGGCTTGCTCATGCCAATAATCTAGCATAGGTAAGGTAATTGGTTCTCTACGGTTTGGCATTTGGTGCCAACGCTTGTATTCGGTGAGAACATCAGATAATAGGGGTGCATAGGCATAGCGTTTTTGAGGGGTAGTAGGGTCGGGCCGTGGTGTAATACCTGCTGCCGTGAGATAGAGTTGTTAAGTTTTGGGAGCAATGGCCATTGCCTTTATTGTATGGCCAGCCACAAGGGATTGTGCATAGCATGCATGAACGTAGTCACGTTCAAACAAGGTAAGTTTATGGAGAGTCAGGATATCAATGGAATGTGTGTTGAGAAATTTTGCCCAATGTCGTTCTCTGGAAGCAACCGTCCCAGCTGCTCTGGTGGTTGCAAGGGATGCGCTTGTGCTAACAGCAGCGCGTCCCAAAGGCGAGAGAGAAAGGAGGGATTCGGCACGAAGCGTTTGCATAGGTGCAACTGCCTGTATTCCTGTTGAAGGGATGAGAAAGAATTAAATTTAGTTTTTGTTGAAAGACGAGAAATGTCATCGGCAATATTGTTATCTTCTCCTGGTATAAAGGAAGCAGATAAGCCTAAGTTGGAAGGTATCATGAGCGAAGTGAGAATACGCGCAAGGGCCTTGCCCTTGGCCGTAGAAGAGGCAGCCTTTCGTGTCCACGAGAGGGCTGACTTGTTGTCCGATTCAATGTTTATGGATGGGTAAGGATGATTACTAAGCAAAGGGTTACTTGAAAAATATGGTGTGCCGCAACATATGAAATAATTATTGTGGCATACTCCCGAAGATTAATAGAGATAAAATTTCCTTTAAGATTTTTATAACTCTTTCGAAAATATTTTAATGTTTTCTTAGATATTTCCTGGGGCCATTGAATGAACCACAAGAATTTAAGATCCGAAGAATAACCCCCTGCCCCGTCCAGGCAAGCATCACCTCTAGCATTAAAGTCAGGTGGTCTATCGATAATATGAGCAATAGGTGCTCCGATAGGGTATTTCCTTCTATTTTTAAAAATGAAAGTTAAGAGTTTTATTTCTTCACGTAATGGTTTTGTGATGAAAAAACGAGTAGATTTACTCCAAATAGCCCTTAAAACGTTACTGAGGGCATAGTTTTTTCGGAGGAGCTCTTCTAAACTTTTGCCTAAGATTTGAGAATCAGAAACGAAGGACTGCATGTTTGGACTTTCTGGCACGTCTTTAGTGTTCTTTCATAGTGCTAAAAGAATCGAATGTTTTAACAGCGTGGAAAGAAAACGTATCCACGGCAAAGAATTCTAGCGAACCCGCTAAACGTGCAGCCTGCTTAATTGTGTAACGTTTACGCTTGGCATGCCAGTCTTGCAAGACTGAAATCATTGCATCGAACTTCTCTTGTGGGAAGGATATATACATTGTACGTGTGTTTATTAAGTACCCTAGTTGTTTTTTTAAATAGGAACATGTGGGCGCATAGTATTTGTCCATGCTAAGAGGTGATCTCCGTAGGCTAGTGTCAGGAAAGCCCGTTACACGGAAAAGGCTTTCTGCACTTGCAGCCTGGGCCTGCTTCATTCTAGGCCTTATTTCGGCTATGACGTTATCGTCCACAAACATGCTATGTGGCGTATTGATTGGTGTACCTTTGGGAGTAAGCACTCCTTTGTGTATTTCATCTGGAACCGCCTTGATGTAAGAAACATTATTAGATGGTGTATCTGAAAATGTAATTAAATCTAAAAGTTTTAAATTGGAATATTTATCTGAGCTAAGGTATTGGGCTAGATATTCCCTTGCTAAGGCAAGGCCCTCAAAGTTTTGGGCACTTGTGTTGCCCCCAAAAACTTGACCAGTGGGGATCCATAGTGTGTTGTGTACAATGGCAGAGAAGGCCTGGGCGATTTCGGGGTTATATTTAATAAGTCTGAAGGCCCCTGCCACACCATCATCCCATAAGAGGATTTCATCATCTGCGTATGTGATACGTAGATTTCATATGCGAGTCAAGTGACGCAATAGAGCCGTTCCATAATTTACTGGTGGCTCGTCGCTTGCATGGGTCCATGACATATTGAGAGATAGAGAGTTATATTGTATTTTGAAAGATGCATCAAAAACTATTCTATCATTTTTATTGGGTTTTATAAGTATGCCTTCAGGAGACACGTGTAAATTGTAAATGAATCGTACAGTCCAGGCTGGGAAATGCATAACAAAATTATGCTTATCCTCTTTATTTAGGGCCTTTGTAACCAACGGTGAATTCATCGTTATAGATTTAAGGTTACCATATTTAAGAAAGTCTAAAAAATTGCTTCTTGGTGAGTGGGCATTTATTTTTGAGGGTGCACCGGTTTTGAGAGCCCTATAAAGATATTTATTGATGTGATCCGGGACTATACCGGTGAGTTGTTTGTACAAAGTTTCTGGGTTGATATGTGCGTTTGTATGGTTATTGCCTAGATATCTAAATACTTAACTTGAGTTAAAGTTATAATGCAAAATGAAAGCTAAAAATTGCATTCGGCGAGAATAAGGTATAGACTTTTGAGAGTCAAAATTTTTGTTGAATCGGGATAACGGACGGAAATCCAGGAATTTTAATCTCGAGAGTGATCTCGAAAGGTGGAGATACAACGGGTGGACTCGGAGAAGGGAGTGCAATGTTGCATGATCCAGGAAGGAAGATTTGATTAAAAAAATCAAGATATGGTCGAAAACGACTTCGCTCGTGAAAGAATGGTTTCGTGAAGGCCTCCCAAAAGGTCGTTTGACGAGATCTGGGAGTGATGGGTACTTACCGTAGTACCGTAAGAATCTGGATTTAAAGTTGGATTCTACCGTGCGAATAGATGAGGTAGAAACCAATTTCGGTTGTTTGAAGGGAAGAGATGGATCTTCTGTTGGTGAAATGATCGCAAGTGGGTTATGAGAGGATTGAAAGTCCAATCTTTGTTTTACGTGAAAACAATCCTGCGGGGGTTGATGAAGAATTTTTGTTATTTGAGTTGGGTGAAAAGGGTAAACAGTAGGCAAGGATCCCTCCGGAAAGCTGCTTTTTTCAATCTGTGCAAAATTTTGTTGCATAGATGTCATTCCAGCGCTTGGTGGGTGGATCACGCCATCCTGTGAAATATTAGGTATAATATGTGGGGAAGGTTCAGAAAAAGTGTGTTTTTGTTTCTGTGATAGATTGAATGTACTTGGTTTAAGAAAAAGAGACCTACATTGTTTGATGAAGTGCTTATCATCCTGTGCATGGTCGTTTTGTATAATTTTATTGTTCTTTTTTGTTGAAGTAAATAAAATATTAGAAGAATTAATAATTGGTTTAGGTTTACATTTGTTTAGTGCCAATATATTATCAAAAAATAGTTTTGAAGGGGAAGATACTGTCGCAAGATATTCTGATTCCTCTTGCCCAGTAGCGAAGACTCATTTAGAGGCAACAACCTGTTTAGTTGGTGTGCCTGCCATTGGTGTGGTAATGTTTGTGACACTGTTAGAAAAAGAAGTGGTTCGTTTGAGGCTTGGTGCCCGAGAGCTAGATGAAGACTGGGCTGCTGGGGGGCACCAAGTAATGTTAGGGGTAAAGGACAAGGAAGGATGGTCTTTCACAAATTTATAGATCGTGTTACGATCGTTTTCCGTAAAGTCCTGAGGGAATGATTTGTGTTCGTAAGAACAGGATGCTCCATCAAGACAAGCAGAGTTCATCTGAGCAAATTTGTTACAGATGGACTTGCATTGGAGGGAAGAGGGCCACTGGTATCTGCCCGTAGAGACAACCCATCCTTTTTTCCTGAGCTTATTCCGAAGGTTGGTACGGTCAGCATTGCGCTGTTTCGCAGAGGAATCGGCCGGGATATTGGAAGGTAGGGGGTCGACCTTCTGGCGCTTCACAAATTGGTGAAACGAGGGGGGCACCGAGGCGAAAATAGTGCCTGTTGGGTTGCTATGGCATACCTTGTGGATATCATCTCTGATGTCCCTATAAGCTTTAATTGGAGCTTTATATGCTGAAGGTGAAATAACTTCATTTTTCTTCACCAAATTTAAGTTGCTGAAGCTTTTGGCAACCTTTGCCATGGATGAAAGTAAAAGCTGGACTTGGAGGACCATTGCATGTGGGATCCAGGGTGAAGTGAGTTTGTTTTTTTCGAAGAATTTAACAAAGTCAGGGGAGGAATAAAGGTCCGCAATATTGAGAAGCCATTGCACGATGAGCGGTTGGCGGGAGAGGGGAAGGGCCTTATAGTTAATCATGAAGGAGAAACATGACTCAAGATTGGCGATACCCGTGAGTACATGTATAGGGGTATTTTGTAAACCTCCTTGAAACGTATCTAAGTTAATTTTGCTTTTCTTTTCATTGCTTTCTCCGACAATGGATTCGAGCTGCTCGAGGTTACTGAGCTCCATAAATTCCAGAAGTGCTGGGTTGGAGGTCTCATGTGGTGTTGGAAGAAAGGTAAGAAAAGAGATAGACCTTTTGAGGACAGAAGTCAATTCATCGAGTTGGGAATCAAAAAGCACGGCATTGCAGAATAGAGCAGTCGTGGTGTTGTTCCAACAAAGTCCGGAAATTAACTTTTTCAAATAATCACGCGTGTTGGAGCTACGCTCTTGATTATGTTGTAAGAGGGCAGAGGTGAAGAAGCGAGCATTTTCGGAGGCGGTAGACTGTGAATAACCCTCCAAAAAATTCTCGGTAAAAGTTGGAAGGGTAATTTCACTATCTTGTGAGAAATGGGCTAAGAATAGACGCCAAGTAGAAAGTGGACGCCTGTATTTTCCATCGATGAAAATTCCGTTGAGGGCGAAGGATTCGGAGGGAGCCTGTGATCCCAGGACTGAAGATGACGTAGTACGGGTAGTGTCGTGAGTACGCTGACCCGGAGTTGCTAGTTCGGGGTTAAGGCGTTTGTACTCGGAGATGTTGAGAGCAATCTTCGAGTTAAGAGCTTCTTGCAACATTGCAAACGGAGATTGGGGAGATGAATCCTCTTGAAGGATCTGGAACACCAGTTTTGGAGAAGCGACAATGTCAACTTGGGCCGGGTTAGGCGGAACAAGACTAGCGTTCAAAGCCTGAAGGTCTGGAACAGTAAGCAGGCGGGTGTGGTTTTGAAAGGCAAACTTGTGGTAAAGGCCCCAAAGTTTTGCTGCAGGGTGATAAGCTTGTAGAGAATCAATAACACTTTGGTTGTTGAGAGCACCTTCGTGTATATTAATACCCACGAGTTTAGGGAGAAGGATCGGGACTTTGTACGAATGGACAGGACCCGTAAGAGGGCGTGCGACCGCACCTTCGACTGGGTTGCTGTGATCAGTGAAGTAGTCGTCTTGGAAAAGAGACCCGGTTTGAAAGAAAGGAGCATCCGGTTCTTGGGGAGAATGACAGAAGATGAAGTCGGAAAGGGCTTCTTTAAGGTTGATGGCGACCGGGGTAGAGGACGCACAGTTCTTGCCGATGAAGCCTACAAGGAGAGGGTCCTGCTCATGAGGGTCCAAAGTAGTATCGTAGGCGACACGTTTCAGGTGAAGAACGAACACCTTGAAGTTGGAAATGAGGATAACACCATCCACAAAGGTGGAAAAGAGGAGTTGGGTCCTACGAACTTCGTCCGTGCCATCAATCATCTTAATGATGGGATGGGGAGAGGGTTGAGTAAAGCTGGGAGGGTCTAGCTCTGAGGCAAACGTGCCTGCAGCAACGTTGTGGAGGGATGCTGTAAGGACTCTCATAGTAAGAATGGGGAGATAAACCGAAAAATTTGTTTGAAATGATAAACACAATTGATTTAGAATTGAGAGCGAAAATGACTGAAAAAAAGGGGGGGCAAATTGATTTGAATTTGTCAGTTGATGTTGTATGAGATGGTAGGGTTAGAGATGTGAAGGCATGTAGGGTTGCAATGAGCTGTGGTAGGAAAAGGTTTCCCAAAGAATAAAATTGCGAAAAAATGAAGGGAAGTTTGAAAAGAAAAAAAGAAATATGTGTATTGTAGAGGAAACGTATATTTTGAAAGAAATAGGAATCGTGAACTTCAATTAGGTATAGAAAAAAAGATGGTCTAAATAAGAAGAAATTTGTATTGTATTTAATAAGCCAGGAGGCTAAATATGCATTTGAAGACGTAAATAAGGGGTGAGGCGTCGATGCAGAATTTAATAGTTGAGAACAGGCATGGTAAGTTGTAGTCAACAATATGGATAGGGAACAGAAAGGTTCTGGTATGAATATGTGATGATGCTTGTTCTTTTGAAACACAACTAGGAAAAAGAATTCTGGATCGGTTCCTGGAGTCTTTGTATACAAATGCCAGCTGAGACAGTCCACACCGGTACGGTGTCCTTGGACGTGTGGTAGGATGGAAAAGGAACAACGAAAGGAAGAAAGTTTGAAAGAACAGAAGTCGATAGGACAGAAGTTCGTCGTGTCGGAAGGAAGATGGCGATACAAGGGGTAGTGCGCCGAAAGAAGTTAAAGTAGAACTGCAAGAAGTATGCAATAGCATTGATAAGTGGAGTGAAGTATTAGGAATGAACGCATGCTATAGCATGGGAGCAGTGAAAGGCGCATTGGAAATGGCGGTTTGCTTAATATTTGAAAAAAGTATGTGAATGTTGGGGAAAGTATGGGGTAAAAATATTTTGAAAAGACAGAGAGGTCTAATTGGCAACGATTCAAATATCGATGAATGAGTAACCGTCAGGGATTTGAATCTACTGGGATAGAGGTGTAAGAAACGTTGGAGTCCCTTAAGGTGAACGGTCGTAAAGGAAAGGGTAGATGTAATAATAACAACTATAAAAATAGGATAAGGAATGTATCCTAAGTTTAAAAGGTAGCGTGTAGCATATTAGCTTATAACGCAATGAAGAAAAAGAGAAAACGGTGTGAAACGTTTATCTTGAGCATATGTAGTAAACAAACTAAAAAGGGGTGATACAGTAAAGAAAAGGCTAATAGAGTGCCGATATGTGTTTTGAAAAAATAGGCAAACGGTGTGAAACGATTGCTATTTAAAATGTTTTTAAAAAAGGAAAAAAACGAACAGCGTGAAGCGGTCGTTAAGAGAAAGAAAAACTCATAATACTGGAATGTTTTGAAAAAAACAATGCCAGGGATGAGAAACGAAAAAACCAAAGGAAGACACCATTGTTCTGATGACAAGGGGAACGGTGGTGGAAAAAGATTTGTAGTAACAAACGAAAATTTTTTTGAAATCGGTGCATCGATTTGACAAATTAGTTTGTTTGAAAACTGCAAATCCAAAGGAAAGTGCGAGGAAACAGATTATATTCATTCTGTGTTTATTCTGTTTCCCCTCGTTCTCGTACGTCGGTTCTTTATTTACTTACGCTAACGGACGGCGTTCTATGTATCATTTAGGTGTCACATAGAGGATTCAACGCATGAGAGGACTCAAGAACAAAGATGTTTCCAGAAGTCAAGTATCTACGTCTCGTCTACGATCGAGTATTTTGCGTAAATCCGTATAAGTTCATTTTGATTGTTGGATGGATTAACAGCATTATTATTATTATGCCTTCATCTTCTGTCGAAACAGAATGTAAGAAGGAATCGTATTATCGCACACTCTTCACAAAACTCATCCAAAAACATGCTGGGATCATTCAAATTAGCCCGGGTAAATCCAATAGAAGCAGCAACGAGAACAAAAGAGATACAGTGAGCGAACTGGCTCAAGATAACTTTGAAGCAGAAAACAAGCTCATTCTAAATGCGATATCAGCTGAACGCAACGCTGTATTTGCAGGATTTTTCGTAGGTGTAGCAGCATTTGTGACCTTCCGCTACGGTCCAGCGCACTTGGTGAAGAAAATAGGAGGTGAAAAGAAAGCACGTGCCTTGAGGGAAGCAGAAGAGGCCACTCGAAAAGATTCATATGGTTGGGTGAAAAGAGGGGTAGCATTAAGCTTTGAAACATTATTTGGGCTATGGGCAGGTTCTAGAGGATATGAAATTGTCTCTAAAGAAATAACTTCAAAGTCCAGTGGCGCTTCAAATTATGAGGGAGATAGAAATATTTTCAAAGACATTTCTCGAATTCCTCTCGTAGAAGGTCGAAGTATTGTAGCGGAGACGATTTGCGATGAATGGATAGATGTTGCATATAATCAGACACCGCGCAATTTTTGGAAAAATGTGCAAATAGAGAAAGAGAATGGAAATAGTGGCTTAAAAGATCCCCGTGCTTGGACTGCTATTGCTGACTTTGCAATTAATTGCCAAAAAAGAAATGCTTATTCGAAAATTATTCGAGAACATGAACGTCTTGCTGATGATGTTATAATTGATTTAGAAGTACAACCAAGACAAACAATTATTCCAAGTCCTGGTGTACCTATAGATACTTCAACTTCAGAAGATTTGTTTTCAGACAGTGTAGAATTAAGTGAACAGCAAGCTGGTGAGCTTTCAATGGATCAGTAAGATAATCTACTTTGAGAACAATTTCAGTGTTACTTTATAGCTTATATTTGCATTATTCCTTTTGAGCACTTTGGCTCATTTTTATAATTCTTTTCATTGCTGTCTTTGCAACCGATTTTGCACCTATTAGTACCAAAGGAACTCCATTTCCTGGACGACTACTTGCACCAACGAACAACACATTCTCCACGTCTTTACTCATAGCCCCAGGGCGTGTCAAACTAAGCTGATTAAATCCATGACTCTATTGAAGTATTAGAATTTTTTTAAATAATATGAATTCATGTTGAGGGACTCCAAATAAATTATGTTAAAACGCACATGTGTCAAGTTACTTACTAAGCCAAACGGAACCCCTGCTCCTACATTATAAAAATCAGCATATGATCCCGGAGTATCAATGACCTCTTCTATAATATGACTCTTCAAACCGCGTAAATCATCCAAAATTTCTAATCTTTTAATCACTGCATCTCTCATTTGTCTTACATAGGTTTGACTAAATTGAGATTTGTAATATTCAATAGATTCTTTCCTTGATAAGTTACCATACATTTCATTGCGCATGAGTGTGGGACATGGCACAAGAACCATGATAGAATCACAGCCTTCAGGAGCTGCTGTTAAATCTGTTTTCACTGCACGATGCACATAAAAGTTGAAGGGTTCAGAAATCTCCATCTTCGATGTATCGACTATTGGCGGATTATCTCTGAGCACACGCCAACTCTTTTCTGCTTCTGCACGATCAGAAGCAGCTAAAAATACATTGTGAGTGTTGAGGATATCAAGTCTTTTATCAATGCACCAGTGAAATGCAACAACTCCACTACTAAAATCATATGAGTCGTCCCAATCATAAGTCTCTTGATTAGGTTTCTTTGTAGAATATTCGGTTGTCCCCTCTAGGGATGATACAATGCTTCTCGTTGCATACGGGAGGTCAGCATTAACTACTATCAAGTCAGCCTCTATGAATCCTTCGTCGGAGGTATTTTTCTCGCTACCGATGTAATGCACCCCTTTTTCATTGACTTGAGTTACAGTGGTGTTAAACTTTATTCTTGCCCCACACGCTACTGCAAGTTTTTGGAATGCTCTTCCCACAGCTCGAAACCCACCAATTGGAGCAAAAACTACAAGTAAATTTGCAAAATCAGTTTCCCAATCCAAAAACTACTCGTAATCTTATGAGTATGAACAGTTACTCACCTCCGGCCTTCTTATTTGTAGGATGTAATTCTAACGCTGCAAGCAAGCCAAAAACAGCTGGTGCGGTTTTTTTAATAACTCCTCCACCAAAGTATTTCTCATTTTTATAAGGTTCTAATCCAACATATAAATCTTGAAACGATGCTAGTGCTTTCATCTTCTCAGAAGAAAATAGATCATCTAACACATCTGAGTGAGGTTTTAAAGGCCATGCCTTTGCGAAATAGAATTTGAGTAAACGATAAGATATTTGGAACAGTATCCGAAATGATCAATTACTTACGATTCCCCCATCACGTAGAGCCTCCACAATGAACGCTGGGAAGGAAAGCAAATCAAGTCTCTCTTCGATAAAATTTGGCAATCCACAATCAAGGAATGCTGATGTTGCTTTCATGTAGGCATCCCATTTTACAGCACCATCAGTTTCTATAAGATTCATCTTTTCAACTGATTTCTTTTTCAACATTTTTAATATTTCTTTCGTTTCTTCATCAATATGCAAACCTCCATCTGGAAAACCAAGATCTATTCTATCACCGTCGTCAAACACAACTTGGTAAGCTGGAAGACACTGCTCTATCTTCAATCCAAATTGTTCCGAAACTGGCTTCGACGCAGAAGTACTATCTTTTAAAAGTTGCGGATTGCATGATTCGAATAGCTCCTCGTATTCTTTTTTCAATAGTAATAAGGATGGTCCACGCTCGTGACGAAATGTACCATGATCAGATACATTTAGATCAAAAGATCCGCATCGGCCGCCCACCATATCCTCCGCATTCTTCTCCAACAAGACGACCTCCCAGTTTTCTTGGGCCTCTCGAATAGAGGATGCTAGTCTCGCTGCTACAGCTAATCCTCCAACACCACCTCCAACTATTACGGCTTTTTTTATCTGCTGCTGTGAATCATCAGGCAAATTTTGATTTGTACTTTTCAGTTTTGATGCTCTAGCATATGCTGGGATGTGGTGAAAATGACTTTTTGGTTGGGACGTAAGTCCTTTACATTTGTTCTTACTCAATAAGCAAACACAAAGAACATAGAGATAACTATCGAAAAGACGAATTAAAGAAATGCATCTTCCCCTCATTTTATAAAAAAGTGGTGCTGATGTTGAATGCAATCTTTATCATATATTTTCAGAATACGTAAAAACGGATCCAAATAAAATTGTTATGGTTATACAGAGCACAATTTGACACTTTTCAGAAAATGTTTGCTTTTACTTATTACTTAACACAAGAAAAACGTTTGGTGAGTTTTTGAGGAGAAACAAATTATTGCATCAACTCATGGTATGGAAATGATAAAACTAATTCAATTTAGAAAAGAAACAATTCCTTATATTGACATGAGCATGAATCGAAGAGAAATTAAACACTCCACAAGAATTCGTGCCTTCCAATGTTAGTGAGGTTTTTGAATACCTTTTGTCTATATTTTTAGTATTCTTACTTCCCAAGTAGGATACTAACAATGAAGGCGATTTCGGATAAAATCTAAAAGATACAAATTGTGCAAAGCTATTTTTAGTTTGTAGACTGACATCCATGTTCAATCCTTTTGCTCAAGAAGCAATTTTTTCTAAAAATTGTTTTATAGTATATGGGATGTAATAAATACCATTCTTACAAAAATTCTGTACAATGAGGTTGGTAAATTAGCTTGAAGACGTTGCAAACGAAGCAAAACTTGCAATGTCTTCCTATACTCAGATAAAAACGGAAACAGGAGGACAAAAATGAAATTCTGATTCCTACAAAAACTGGATCCGAAAAAGTATACAGGTGTTTGTACATGTGCTCCCATATTTTTTAAAATTGTTGGAAGACTGGGAAAAGTAAAGACCAAGTGCATTGGGAAAACTATGCACAACGGGCACTTCCTTTGAATGCTGGACTTAAACTTCTGGGCCGTTTCCTGCAAAAATCATCACGTAAACGACTTCTTCCGTAAGAGTATCTTCCCATGTGTCTATTTGTTAGCTTTGGTGTTGTCACATGGAAATTGGACAAAATGTCGTTCTTTTTCGAGCAGATATGAGACAATAAAAGATGTGAGATGAAGTACGTCACGGAATGATTGAAACATGAATAGCTAGCTCCATAACCTCAAAAGACTCTTTTCTTCATACACAGTACTTACATCTGGTTCTTCAAATGATATAATTGATTGGCCTAAGATAATCTTTGAAGATTCCCTTTCCATTTCGTTCACCATTTTAATGTTTTGTGTTGTATTTGTTAAAGTTTATGGCTGTACAAGAATGTTCTGCTGTCATATTGCAAACTCATCCGTATCGTCTATATATACAGCATACAAAAGAATTTGCGATTTCTTAATAACTTACGATGTGAATACGTGTGGTGCCCTAATTTGAAATATTTTAGGTGTTGTAGTGGTAGTACCGTAGTTGTATTCGAGCTTAGCATCTTACTTAATGGATGGGTACATAGAATAGAATGCTAATGCTTACGTGTATTTGAGTTTACAAAGCTTGAATTCCTTAAGATCTAGGATATATCGTATACCTATGTAAGACAATTAAGCCTTACTCGCTGTGCCTTCTGTTTATTGCCTAGAATCAAGGCTCAAATGTCTTATTCTTTTAATTACAGAAAAGATATATCTAGCACCCTTCAGTGATCTTTCGAGAAATAAATTAATTTATTGCATACACATAAAAAGTACAGGAAATTATATTCAATAGGACCATAAGTCTAAATGAATTTTATATAAAAAAGTCACCGACAACTTTAAGTAGGGTTTGTTACCCTATATGGAGCGTGATGATAATCTTTTCTACCTGTCTAAAAGTCTCCAGATGTAAGTTACAATTATGAATGCAAGCTGTTCCATAAGTAGGATAGGATAACATATCATAAGGGAAGCCATCTGCTGTTTGTTGATATCTTTGTCGTCTGAAAACCCCTTCATCCAAACATATGTCGTACATCATAGAGTGTAAATTCAAGTGCAATATAAGGACAATAACGTAAATAAAAAAGTGCGAGAAAAAGCTAAGAATGTCATCGGCTGCTGGTACAAATATGTCGAACAAAGTTCAAGTTCTCTTCGATTTATTTCAGATTTCACATGCATTGACCCCTTCGAAAAATTTTGGTTGTCTTTTTAATCTATCATGTGCCAATTTACTGCATGAAGCAAAAACAAATCCTTCTAAGTTTTCGTTTTGTGATAGAACGAAACGACTTACATTCAAGTATCAAATTCCTGAAATTACAACCAAAATTTTAGACCCAGAAGCATCCAATAAAAAGTTGTCTCTCTCCGGGTTAACGGCAATTGTTGACATTTTTACGACATGGGGATTAGTGCAGCACCCTATATCTCAAATACAAGGACGCAGATTTGGTGTTTCATTGCAACTGGACACTGACCTTTATTCTTCGGGGCTGCAAGAAGAAGGTCTGAATGCTGGGGATCACATTGATGTTGAGGTTGGAGTATCAAAAGTTGGTCGTATAATGGGATTCACAACAGCGGAGATAAGAAATTCGGAGACGGGGCAAGTTATATGTACAGGCCGCCATACGAAATATATGCCTGCAGATAAAATCACAGAACTGGCCTTGGGTCGTTTCCTTCCATTAACGAAAATATTATCTTCATTTTTGTTGATGCCCTCAACATTGCGTTTGTCCAATGCTTCCAAAAAGCTTACGACAGGCAGCAAAAAAGAGCAAAACATGCGATCTTTGAAAAAGGAAAAAATTCTAGTCTGGAAGGATATTGATGCGAATTTTTCTCAAGCAACATTTTTGGTTGAATCATTACATTTGAATGAAGGGGGCAAACTTCATGGAGGTGTTTCTGTAATGTTGATGGAAAGAATTGGAAATCAATACTTGGCAAAAAATCACAGTAAATTTAACTGGTGTTTGAAGTCGTTGAATACTTCATATTTATCATCTGCAGATATTTCTGCACTCTTATATGTTGAAGTGGCAGAGTTTAATGAGGTAAAGGAACTATCGGAATGCATTACTACCATTAAAATTAAACGAAAAAAATCTGAAAAATATGTTACTGTCACTGAAGGTATATTGAAATGGAGCAACCTCATAAATAATGCCCACATAGTCTCTAAATATTAAAGGAATGTATATTATATATTGAAAGCCCTTGCTTAGAATCTATTGATGATAAAAGAGCATCTTGCTTCACTTTAAAAAAAGAAAAAACGTTTTTTTCCCTTTGGAATTTTATCATTATCGGATGATGAGTCACTTCCAAATGACGAGGAATCGAATGAATTTGTGGATAAGTCGTTTTTGACATTTTCCCCTATTGATGATCTTTCTCTTTTCAGACTCTCCTCAGCTGTAATACTCAAAGGAATATCAGTATTTTCTGTAAAAAGACTTTTTTTGTCGTTTCCTGATTGATCTTCTATTTCTCGAATAATAGTCTCCTTTGCTTTGGAAAAAAGGAATAAAAAGAAGATGTCTGTGAAATTGAGATCAACCCACAAAAGCACTTTGATTGCTTTTTCCCTAAAGCCATCTTCGCTTTCATATGAACTTGATTCCTCTGATTTTTCAAAGTACTCTTTATGATCAAGCGACTCTACAAAATCTTCCATTAGTTGAATTGTTGCACTTTTAACGAATTGATTAAAAAATTCAAGTAAAATTGAAGCAATAATAAGAGACGAGAGTGCACCTCGAGGTTCAAGTATGATGTAAAAGCACCTAGCGTTTTCTTCCTCGACGAGACCACTAGAGACCATCAGAGGGAAAAAGCTTTCACGTAAATCATCGCAATATGCATCAAGATACGTTTCAACGAAGCTTTCCCCTTGCCACATCAGGAATAGGACCGCGACAATATATACCTCTAAGTATTGCCAAGAATCAAGGAGTCTTACGATTTTCAGGAAAACGTATCTCAATCTCATTCTCATTGGAGTAAACCACATAAAGGCTAAGCATATCAATTTGAAAAGGGGGATTATGACAACAGTGATGACAAAAACTGAAGACAGTAAATATAACCCGAAAGACAATCCTCCTGAATCTAAATTTTCTGCAGATTCTCTGATCGTATCAACAACATGAAACACGCTATAGTCAACATCTCGAAATTCATCTTGCATAAGAAAAGAAGAAAGTCCGAATCTCTGAATATTAAAAACTGGTCGAGCAAATCCTATGAAAAGCAAAACAAACAATAGTATGCACAGGGCACCCAATCTTTGATTTGTAGCTTTGGGGACTATCTTCTTAGAATCCTCTGTATTAAAACGGGTTTTAAATTTGTAGTCTGACAGAGATCTTATACGACCATAACCTATACTCTGCTCAGATTGTACAGATGAGCCATCAATTGTTTCATCATCGTAGAGTATGCTGTCATTTGCGTCCTCGTGGCTATCTCTCTCTGTCAGATTAAGATCTTTGTGCTTCCTTGGTATTTCTGAATGATTCGTTTGGTGAATGGAGTTTCCCTCCTCATAGCGAGGGACTTCTGTGCTGATTTTGATGTCTTCTGCTGTGAGAGATTCCTTGGTAACAGAGTCAATGGAGTGATTGGTATTTTCTAGTTTTCCTACGAATACCTGTTTGGAGACATCAATTTTCTCCTTTGAAGAAGTTGTACTTACGTCGTCTGCTTTGTAATTTTTAGAATTTATAGATGTGTCTCCACTTATCTCTCTTGGAAGATTTGATGATTGCGTTACGGTTTTTGACTCTACAATTTCTTTTTTAATTATATTTTCATTTTGCGTTATATATGCATCAACGTCGATCGGTATTCCTGGATCAGTAGCATTGCTTTCTCCAGATTCTTTGCGTATTCCTAAAGACTCTTTCAAGGTATCAGATGCCACAGAAAGAATATCAGTGACTCTTGAAATAATGTCGCTGTCATTGTAACTACTTTCATAGTCAACAGATTGTATATCGACTTCATGAACGGATTTTATGTCATCATCGATCTTGAAATCTGGTACGGATTTATATTTTTCTTGGGCATTCATAGATAAATATGAAATCATGTGAGACAATATCTGTGCTAAAAATGTGGAATAAAATCCCCAGACTAGCACCAACGCAAGACGAAAATCAAAAAATGTAGGGGGCAAGATCATTCCATCTAGATTTTCGAAGTCAATTTCGAAGTCGTAAAAAGGAACCGCAAGAAAAAGAACAAAGAAGTTTGTGACAGACCACTTAGTGAGAATGTCAAGCCACCGTAATACTTCTCCACGCTTCTTAACTGATAATTGATCTGGTGTTGATAACCACACTAGAATTATGCCTGCATTTGATTGGATGAAAGTGAATACAAAATCAGAATCATGATTCGACGAAGAAAGACAAATATTTGATCGAGGGTAAAAAGATTTCATATGAGAAGAAATCCTTACCTAGAAGCTTGATGTACGGCCAAATGATATTCACGAACAAAGATATTAGAGACAAAAACCATGTATTACCAGTCCAGCCATTTGAAATAGCATCAATCAAAGTGAGCTTGAAAAATTGGAAAATCAAAACGTCTTCACCTGCGAACGACCCTTCGAGATTCGTGTAGGCTGCAACATTTATGTGCCCACTAATGTACAAGCCAAAACTGGCAAGTATTAAGACAGGAATTGCAAAACGTACAAAAAAGAAAATTTGCTCGTTCATTATCATTGATGTCTTCAACCCATCATCTCTTTCATCATTTTCCATTTGTTTGTCATGCATTCTATATATATGATTATCTGGTAAAGATTCAAGCCACACTTTCTTTCGAGCTAAAGTCTTACTTCGCAAGTATCGGTACATGAACCAAATGATAATAATTAACAGGAGCAAAGGTATGAGTATTCCTACTCCAAAGCCGCGGGTATTGCTTGGAAAATCTATAGACATTGACATGACATTTAGATCTGGTTCTTGTCTAGCACATAACGCTTCAGCACTTAACAAAGCCATATCAAGTTGCAGTTGAAGAGCTTCATTTAATGGTCCTAATAATAAATCTAGAAAAGACGCTCCCAACATATTGAAAGTCTCCATACTTTGCGATGTATCCATGTTTTCTCCAAGAAAAGTAAGGAAAGGACTGCTACATTCAATACATTTTGCGGATATCTTTGCATTTGAATATGATGCATCGAAGTTAATTGAAGCTGATCTAGAATTGCCGCCCAAGCCAGCAGGGGGAATTGTTGCAAGCAAACAGTTTCTATCAAGCAAATCCATAATAGGTAGATTAAGGAGAGAGCTTGCTTGAATTTTGGCCATTAGTAATAAAGCAACTTTCATCTCAGTCATTTCCATGGTAACATTCAACTGATTCAAAATATTTGAAGATGATCCAGCAAATGACATTTCAAGGATGAAACTTAATATTAACGGTTTATCATCACTGCCCATTGTTATCACATTATCAAGTGCATAAGGATCATCTTGTCTTGGTTTGAGAATTTCGAGAGGATACACAACACTGTCTAAATTCTGTACACTAAGGTCCGAAATTTTTACCGCCAAAATGTCGTCAGCTGCATTCTTGGTTTGATTTAGGTTCAGGGTAAAGTTGACAGGACCATTCATGAATTCAAAACTTTCTGGGAGGTAACTTCCTAATTTCGGTTTTAGATCCTCATCAGATTGAAAAGATGACCTCGTGTCAGGGGACTCAAGAAAATTATCGATAAACGATCGTATTCTAATTGGAATGTCACCGTACGCTGCACTTGTTATGTTCACTTCTTCAGTCATATTTGAGGAAGCATTTTTTACTCCAAATAAAGCTCTGAAATCAATGAATTCATCTGTACCACGATATGCTGGACAATTGAGGGTATTTACCATGGTTTGCAGGTCATTGTTTCCAAAGATAGAATTTATGCGATTATTTATTTCAGATCGAACGAAGTTGTCAGTAACATTTGGTAGAACTGATGATATTGATGAAGCATAATCTTTCAGAAATGAAGAAGTAGATTCGGTCAAAGTATCTTGAGTTTTTTTCGTTAAAAATCCCGCATATGAAATGCTATCAATATTCTTTACATCAACGATAAATTGGTTTACATTCAGCCCACGTAATGCTGGAAGTATACATGTCAATGCAAGTTGTGAATCAAGTAATGGCCCAAGTTTAACATTTCCAAGCGCGTTCTCCACTATTGCTAAATATAGTGATGTAGCTATCTCAACATCCTTGAGCTTAATTGAAGCAAAAAAACGTTCAGGTGATGACATTGGCAAATCTATAGTACCAACGAATTCAATCATAAATTCGTCTATTCTAAATTTACTCTGTATTGTTTGCGGAAGAACAGCATCAAAAAGATCAAACTCAGTAAATGCGTCTAAACCATAGACCCGAATTGCTTCAAAAACAGCTGTAGTGGACTCATCGTCATTTGAAAAGAATGGCGGAGGTAAAACTAATGATTCAAAGATGTCGAATTGCAAAGGATCGAATCCTGAGAACAGAGCATTTATTCCCAATTTCTCCGTATTCGCTACTTGAGCTTCAACTGTAGTAGATGAGTTTGTATTATTGAGACCGGGAATCGATGTAGTTTCTTCCATTACTTGTACATCTTCGATGGTACCACCAAGGCTATCATCAATGCGTAAAAAGAATGAAGTTATTGCTAATGACATTGGAGAGGATGAGCTTGAGTTACCAAAAACTATTAGTCCTGTTTCATCTATATCCGGAAATGTTTCTAAAGGATCACTTTTTGGATATGACTTGAGATCCAAACTTAGCGGAATAATAACTGATGCCGCGTAAGAGGATAGAATGATACTCAATAAAAGTAATTCAGCAGAATCTTGAGACAAGGATGGTAAAACTAATCGTTGCTGAGCGGTCGAAATAAAAGACATACCGGCATCGAATTCAATATCAAAATCAGGATTATGGGGGCATGATCTTCCTGCGATGGAGAGAAGACTATCGATTAGACCCTGAGTATCATCACCTTTTAATATGTACTCCGCTGAGTCCAGCATCCTAATCGCAATTAAATCTACCATATCCTGTAGAGTGGAAAGCACTTGCGGAAGTTGTTCCATTGCTGAACTTGTACAAGATACGCACTGAAATAATAATTCTACGTCGTTTTTGCTTATTGATATATCTGATAAAGCGGCAGTTGGATTGTTATCCATTGGCGGAGGTATTGCTGCAAGAAAACAAAATGGATTTGAGACGTCACGTAGAGGAAATTTCATAAATGAATTTTCCGAAATCTTCGCAAAGATGGTCGAGTTTATTTCTGTATCAGTAAGCTGTAATGTTACATTGATTGTATTGTTAAACCGATCACTGTTATTGAAAAGAACCAAACTTGTTGTTATTTCCAAAGACTCCTCTACACCAACGACAAATTGATTTTGAAGTGAAAAAGGATCGTTTTGAACTGGATCAAAAACACGAAGAGGAAAGCCGATGGAGTCAATATTATCGATTTCAACTTCACTAAATATAACGGAAGGACTCGAAGTATTTCTTAGCTGAGGTAGAAGTTCAAACTTCAATTTACCGGCACCATCACCAAATATCGATGTAAGAGGTCCAATAAATAGGTCATTCAAATAAGCTTCTCCAACAAGATTCGGTGTCAAAAAATTATTTGTAAACCACTGCTTAGAAAGTGCGAAAAGGTCACCATAAGGCAGAAATTCCGGTTGTATTCCGAGCTCCTCTACAGTTGTAACATTGTAAAAAAGTTCGTTAAAGTCTATGAACTCTTTTCCTGCATTTCCTAAGACGGTTGGACATTGATTGTTTGAAAATCCATCTAAAAGATTTCGTATCGTTTCTTGGACTCTCTCTCGGAAAGTTGTTGCAATGAAGTTTGGAATAGCAGTAACAAATGCCAGCTGAAACATTGAAAAAATAGATTCTGCAACATTTTGAGCAACTTCGTCAATGGCTGGAGATATCAAATTAGCCACAGTAACCTCTCCCCCATCATTGAATAAGACATCTAATTCAGCGATATTGAAATCAGGAAGGAATGCTAGAGCGCATTCTGCTATTAAAATTTCTTTCACTTCAATACCGAGAAGGACGTTCAAATCGATCGCAGATAAAAATGTGAATATAGCTTCAAAGTCTTGGAAAGCAATTAAAGCTGTGAATTTGATAGTTGTATCCGGTAAAGTTACTGATACATCCAATGGCTCAAATGGACTTGTACTGCTCAAAGCTGCCTCCAGTCCCATTTCAAGCCCAAACCTTGTCCATTTAATTCTATTTCTTAGAGTTTGCTTCCCTATCGGATCTAATACAGAAAAGTCATTTATTGTGTCTAGGCCGACAAGCTTAATTTCTTTCAAAAAGGCTTGAACTCGCAAATTAAGATCATATCCGTCATATATAAGTTCCTCTCCCTCGCAAATAAAATCCGTAAAGGGGAACAATAATTTTCTTTCATTATCTAATAATGCATCACGTACAATCTGATTTATAGCGAGTAGCGGTTCTCCGTTTGCATCAGGTATGAAAATTCCATATTCCTCTTCAAAGCTATTTGTGAAACTATCAAAAAGAAGTACACCAAGTTCATCGGGATTTTGAGAAGTGAAGTTGAAAAGTCTAGCATCTCTTGGTACAACCAAATTCTCTTGCGGTTCAAGTGGGTTGACTTGATCCTTTGTAATTTGCTCTAAATATGGTGTTCCTAGAATCGAAAGGCTGTTGATTCCATTTCGAACGAGAGGGAGTTTCTTCCTTTCAAATTCATCACAAAATACGGGATTTAGCTTCGTACGGAAATAGTCATTTATAGCACCATCAAAGAGTCCAGCAAGAGTTGCTCTAAAATTTCCTGTGAAGGAGATTTCATCTACTCCGAAAAAGAAATTGCACCTAGATAACTGGACACTTGAAGGAAAGTTTTCATTGAAATCAATCGAGTTTACGACGATGTCCAACGACGAACCTCCGACACCTTCCATTTGTGCTGTTCCACGCTCTAAAACTACAACCCAGTTTTTGAATTCCCATTCTAATTCACACTTAAAGGCCATACCAGATACTCTAAAATCATTGGTAGCCTCATTGTCGTCACGAAAACCGGAAAATGCGAATGTACCTCCGTCATTCAAGCGAAATTTAGAACACCTGCAATTTATGACACTCACTGAAGCTGTCGATGCAAGAGGCGGTGGTAAATCAAAAATTGTAAAAGAATCGACATCCACAGACCATCCAACAATTAATTCATTCAGGCCAGCCAATTCTTCAGTTGTCGCGCGCAAGAAATCATTGTCAATTCGTTGTTCTTCTGAAATTGCTGCTTCGTAAGTATCAGCGCTGTTGAATTTTATTGTATTATTACAATTTGTGCCAAATTTTTCCAAGTGATTTGTGATGAGATTTCTGATAACTGGAGCGTCACCATTCCCTTGAACACTTATTATTCTGGATATTAATGTTATCAAGATCAGTATATTTGTGCATAATGTGTTCTTCAGGTTTACTTGGAAGTACATTGAACCCATCCTTCATAAGTTGTTTGCATTGGTAGAAGTTAAATTGAATCAACAACTTTTGTTGCAGTAAGAATATCCTAAGGTTACTAGATAAACTTAAAAACTTGGTGGCGGGATGAACTTGGAAGGACTAAGTTGCAATGCATCAATAGAACACGACACAAATGAAATGTGATAATGCTAAGTTAAAAGCAAAAATTGGTGACAGAGCAACATGAGTAACGGAGAGTGATCTGCCGAATATGATTCATTAAATAGGCAGAAAGTTGGTTTTGGAGTTGTATCTAAATTTAAGGATTTCCATTGTTAAAATGTTTTTTAAACCAAACATATCCGATTTACTATTACAAAGTCGAGTTTTAAATACATTTGTTAGCTTATTAAGAAATGCATACTTAGATAAATTTATGAATTTCTAGCTCCAATCGAGGAGGTAAAAATTTGATAGATAGACAATCTAAATAAAATGAGCCTCGTCCTCACATGAAAGTTTTTTTAATTTTGAGCAAGTAAACATGTGTGTCCTGTTTTTAAAATAGAAATAAATGCAGAAAAAATAAAATGGAGAAAATGGAGAAAATGATTTTTTCTTCCATGCAAAACAAAATTATGGTCACTCTCTTACGTGAAGGGAAGTTACGAGTAATGATGAGAATCAATAACACTATTAATTAATTATCAAGTCTATCTCTGTGAAAACCTTCCCTAAATAATAGCATCATAAAGTAAGGTAATGCCAAAGATTATCACAATGTATATCAGCTATGCTTCGTGGTTAAGTAGTTGATCTAATTTGTCCTACCTTCTTCCTTATGATCAATTTTCCGCTCTTGACATTGAAGCATCCTTTACATAAACAACTGCCTTTTAATAAAAATCAGTTTCTGTTATAATATTGTTAATGTTCAAACTGTATTTGCTGTAAACCTAGACTTTTTTTTCTGATATCAAATTAAAGCATCTGCCAAACGTTTCTTTATGAATGCAGAGTTCTTCAAAGTAGATAAAATAGTTCCGGTGTCTAAAATCATTTGTTTATGGTAGATATATAAAAACGTGAATGCTGCAACCTGAAATTATCATAAAAACTGAAGATAAAGAGATCTTTAAGTCTGTATTTTGATTGCTTAAATCAACACGAGCCCGAAATGGTCTGATTTTATCAATTTTTTGTACAAGCAACTGCTTTGCTATTTTTGCGCCAATGGAATTTTTCCATCACCATGTCTCGTAATATCCCTGTAAATTTTAATATCAAGCGTAGATAATACCTTACATTGCTATTATTAAAAAGATTTGTTTCAATGAGAACTGTATTCAACCTTTTTGGTTGTGGTCCTGTTTACTTCACCAAACAAAGCAGCCATGATATTAATCAATAAGCATGTTTGGATAGACCATGTAAATGATCGATAATAAAAAGACGGAATAAAAAGTTATAGGCTTTGTCCTCTGAATGCAATAATATGATTAGTAGTCAGTAATTTGAGACGCTCATTTTCCTAAATTATTCTCGTAATTTTATGCAAATTAAAATAGAACATAGTTTTATTTTGAAGTTGAAAAGACAGCATCACTAACTTTATCGAAGCGTCATCGCTTCATTTAAAAATTAATTCTGACATAGAGAATCCTTAACTTGCTGGCTAAGTCCATATG
>Ga0209092_10001395_pt1 | contig 23610 bp, 18 predicted proteins | sample FraStrMetagenome_FD_187446 | JGI IMG/M metagenome (GOLD analysis project Ga0209092, IMG submission 187446) | Marine eukaryotic phytoplankton communities from Arctic Ocean - Fram Strait ARC3M Metagenome (SPAdes) (version 2) | ecosystem: Environmental > Aquatic > Marine > Oceanic | place: Fram... | reverse complement strand
TGTGTGTGTGTGTGTGGACTACGTGTAAAAAAGGGTTGTGTGCGCGATTCGCCAAAAATCTAAAATCTGTGTGTGCAGCTTCGCCAGGAAATGGTTAACGTAATACCTAACAACTTTTAAAGGACAATTTTTCAATTAAAAAAAAAATCAGATTGTGCAAAAAAAGTTTCAGATTATTTATTGACTCTACCCTTAACTCTATCACAATATCTTACGTAGATCTACAATACGTAAAATATACGAAGTACGTTGTACTGGCGGTAAGACTCCTCCTCCTCCTCTTCTCTGTATTAACATGGATGGGTGCATGCAGTACATGCACATATTCCTCACTCTCTAGATCAACTTGCTTTCTAAAGAGTACACAGATCTCTCTCAGAGGGATAGGTTCTGTTTTCATGCTTTTCTGTTCTATTCGTATTCGTAGACCTTTCCAGTCGGACTTCTTGATAAAGTCGAGATCAGGTTTCGCTAGAATACAACGAAAACGCGACAAAAACGAGTGCCGAGTGTAAATAAAGAAGCAGGGTTTATTCTGCGCTCGTCGTAACGACGGTAGAATTTACTCTAAAATGCCAAAAAAGGCAAAACGTTCATCAGCACATATGAGATCTCAGTTAGAGGCGTTACCGTCGTCCAATGATAGTCAACAGCAGTTGCGGTGTTCTTCTTTAGACAAGAAAGAAAATCGCGTTGATGCCAAAATGCCGTCGGAGCCTCAAAAGGATGTCACAGATCATTTACACAAAGCAGGTGACAAATTCTATATAGAAGAAACTGCATGGCGTGAAACATACGTGGATCAAACGAGGCCCCTCTTGCCCGCTCCACCAGTTCCTCCTTTTCCGCAGAAGACAGGCCACTGTGACTACAGCTTCGACGAACAAAGCAGGGTCTTGTTGGCAAAGTTTAAAGTGAACGAAGAGAATAGAAGGACATTTCTGCATGAAGTTGATGAGAAGTTCATTTTTGAAGTTATGGAGCGTGACGATATAACATTAGTTACTGAAAATGCTACTTATGGGTTGGATGCGTCTCGTTGGAACAATTTTTCGAATTCTCTCTCCTCTCATTTCGCATCACCGTTGTGGTCTGAACCTCATTACAAAGTTAGACAATTTAGAAGTATAAAGAAGAGGGATGAATTAATTCCCTCTTCCTTTAAAGAAATGGATGGAAATATTGGCTTATCCTTGTCTGAGTATGTGCGATATTTGCGTCAAAGGAAAATACAGTTGGAACGAATTCGACGTGAGCAAAAAAGAGACAGCAAAGCGGAGAAGTTTTATTTCTCAGATGCCTATTTTAAATACAGTCAGGACAACTGCAAGATGGTAAACTATGGAAAGCCTTTTGAGTACTTGGCGATAACTTCCAGGAAAGATAAGTCAGTTGATGGATTAAATTGTATCGATAACGTACTATACTTCATCGATTATGATATCGTTAGCCATGCTCCGGGCCTTTATGAAAACTTTTCAGAATGTTTTGCCATACCAGGCATACTTCCTGGTGGCAAAAATTGCCTCATGTACGATTTGCCATTTGAAGCTAGACCACTCATGGGTCCAAATTTGTATATATCACCACCAGCAAGCTTTACAAAAATGCATCAAGATGGCGCTGGTACTGTTGACAGCGGGCATGTTTGCCTAAGTGGATATAATGAAGTACTTATGCTCAGGAGATTACCTGAAGCTCATAAAAAGTATGCCATGTCTACATATACAGCATATAATGAGGTTGGCTCGAGAAATTCCAAGAGATCTTCAAAAAAGCGAAAGAAAAGTAATGCTTACAATCCCCTCGACGATTTTCCACACAACGACGGTTTTGACAGTATGCCATCGTGGCCAGCAAAAGACATTGTTAAGCACTGGCGCTCAATGAATTATTACCCTTCTGTTTTCATACTCAAACCCGGTCAGCACGTTCATATAAATAAGGGTCGTTTGCATTGTTTCCGCAAAATGAGTACTTATCCGTTACCTAAACGCGACTGCCATGCTTTATTGCGTCAGAATATTATTGAAGAAGAGAATTTACGTGACAAATCTGAAACGATTTGTGTTAGCCTTGCGTGGTAAGAAATTTGAAATCTGACTTCGTCTCTATCTTTTTGAGGATGTAAGGCTTCGTGTAAAATATTTAATCTTCCCCATCCTTCTCTATAGGGATTGGATGTTTCGTGGAAGGACAGATCATGGTATAAACCGCGAGGTCGCATCTATTTTTGAGTGTGTGATATGGAACAAACTGGAATCCAGGAATTCTTTGGGAATTCCTGAAACCACGCTTCTCCATACAGCATTAAGATCTTTCTCAAGAAATTTACGCAAGCCTGAGAATAGCAGCCTTTTGAGGGGAATTTTACCTTCTTTGAAATTTTTAATTTCACGTCATTCAAAAGCGGTCAAAAACTACCGGTCTTGTACTACCACGCCATTCTTGTGGAGGGGCCTTGAATCGCAAGATCTTTCGCCACACATAGAATTTACATGTGCTTTATGCTCAGGCGAATTATCAAACGTATTTTTTCAATGTATGGGCTGCAAAATAAATCTTAAGGCAGACTTCTACATTTGCTTAGATTGCAAAGATATGAAAAAGTACACTAAAAATGTGTGTTTGTCTGTGAAACAAAGCGCTTCGTATGGTACACATCACTTGGGCTCCATTCGAAAATCAAAAAAAGCAAAGGGGTTCAAGAAATGTGAATGTGGAGTGGCCGTGTGCAAGCAATGCCGATTCTGTTCGGCATGTTCGTGTACATGCCATAGAACATTGTTGCCCCGATACCGCATAATGGACATTGAATCAGAAGAAAAGATTATTCGAAGATTGATTGAAGAAGTTTCAAATCCTATTATGAAGTACAGTTACGAGACAGTGAACCGCCTTGAGAGCATCAGTAAGAAATTGAAAATGTAAGGTGATTGCGGGTATAGCGAAGACGCTAATATGATATTCTTCAAGAATCTGCTCACGTTCGACCATATACCTGAAGTTGTAGCATATAATTTAGTGATGACCATGACCGCAACTGAGATTTAGGCAGAGAAGGAAAAAAAATTCTATTTAATTGCATCGAACTTGATATTTCCCGCTTTTGACAATATTTCTCACTCCCTTATATGGACGATAGCTTTCACCTGATAAATTTAAGCCACTGACTGATAAGCCACTAACTGACGCTAAAGAAATCTTCCAAGTCAGCTGCAAAGGCGGATTTTCCTCCGGACGGAGGGATCCTTTAGTCAAAGTTATTGATCCTTTAAGGTCGTATTGCCGGGTTTTATCGTCTAACTTTCCAATCGTCCACTTCGCAATCTTTGTAGACTCGTCGTACAACACCCGACCAAAAGATACCCTTAGATCAGTAGTGCGAACAGATTTGGGAAATGGTATAGTTACTGAAACTTCTTCGATAACCCCAATCGAACCTCCAGAAGACTTTATCAGGCTAGTTACAGCTTTCATACCAATCACAACTGATAAAGTAGGTGAAGGAGACGAATAATTAAATTGAGGTCTACACGTGATAGGTAGAGAAATAAGTTGACTCGCATTTTTCACTCGATATCTCATGAGCTCAAAATCTCCATCGGGAGGGACAAAAGAAATGACCTGATCTCTTTCATAGCGATTGTACCTTACACATGGGTGAAATGCGCAATCATCAATAACAGTCGGATCTTTGAAAGAAAGCAACAGATCAGGGACACCACTTAAATGAGACTGGACCATAATGGAACCGCTCACATCGCTTGATATAACCCTTCCATTAATGTCAACGATGGCATCAACCTCTTCAAAGATATCAACATAAATTTCATTGTGTGCGTATTTGACACCAGCTTTTCTCCACGGCATATTTGATATTGTTCCATCTGGAAGCGATTCAGAAACAGCAGCATTCGATTGTGTTCCCATGACAACCTTCTCCAGTTTCCCTACTAATGTAGGAGGTCGAATCATGCTCTTGAGTGAATTAGGTTCCGTCATTAGTGGCCATCCATTATCCACCATCTCTTCTAAAAGTTGATAAACAGTACTAAAATTATCCTTAATTGCATTTTCATCACACGGAGAACCAAAATACTCTGTAAATATGGATGCCACACGATGTAAAAATTCAATGACAAGCAGAGGAGGTACCTCACCAAGACATGCTACGAGATAAAATATGTTGTCCTTTTGAATAGAAATAACATAAACTGGAGACGATCCAATCCGATTATTGACTGGTGCAACTAATACGGGAGGAATATCTTGTACGTCGATAGTAGACTGGGAGCTGACCTGCTTCCAATAAAAGTCGCAGACGACATTCCGAGAGCACCGTCGAGATGTTGCTCTAAAATGCCTCTCGATGAGAACTTCACCCGTTGGGCCCATTAAGAACATAGACTCCATATCGTACTTGTTTGTTGAGAATCTCAATCGCCTTTCGTTAAACGTTAGTGATATTATGTTGTTGCATCTTTTGACACAAGAATAAAGTTTTCACGTTACTCCCCCGCCTCTCTATGATTGGATTGTGCTATATACATAGCTACTCGTGTGTGTGTATTATGTCGCATTTTACGTGTCTTCAACGTTCGCTTATTTAGCTATATTGGAAGGTTGTGTGCAGGACGGGCACGGGGTTCTAGAGAAAAATAACGACATCTGATTTGCCCAGCGCAGCGTTCAACAGGCATCAAAAGCCATTCATTTCTTCTTTCAACTATAAGTTACGAGTCTACTTTTGAACTTTGTTATAACAACTATCCCTGAAATGTATCGCTCCCTTCTTCAATAGAATTCTAGAGTTTTAATTCTTTTTAGTTGAAATATAAATATATCTATATTGATGGAGCATACGCATAAAAGAACACGCCCAAATATTTTGATAACTGGTTCGTCGTTTATTATGCACCTATTTCAAATCTGCCGATACTAAAAAATATATTTTATTACCTTGGAATCTTTAGGTACACCAGGGACGGGTAAAAGTGCGACGGCTTCATTGATTGCTGAAAGATGCAATATGAAATTAATTTCCGTTGGCGACCTAGTGAAGGAATACTCATGTCACGAAGGAATGTGTGATGAATTTGACTCGTATATTTTGGATGAGGATAAGCTTCTTGACGTGATGGAACCACTTATGTCAACTTTTTCTGCAGAAACCAGTGACTTCGACGATAGTGATTCTGATGATGACGATGTTGACGACTTGGGCAATGGAAGAAACGGTATCGTAGTCGACTATCATTCTTGTGAATTGTAAGTAGTAATGAAAGTAATCATATATATGATTTTCCTCATTTCTTCTCTCTCTTTTCAGTTTTCCTGAGCGTTGGTTTGACCTTATTTTGGTGTTAAGAGTAAGTACGGAAAATCTATACGATCGACTAGTCAAGCGAGGTTATTCAGAAAAGAAAAGAAACGAGAATATGGAATGTGAAATCATGCAGGTGGTTTTGCAGGAGGCAAGGGATTCATATGCCAATGAAATTGTTCACGAAGTTCCGTCAAATACAATTGAGGACATGGAGAGTAATGTAACAAGAATTCAACAGTGGGCCACTCAATGGAAAGAACACAACAAGAAATCTTAAAAGAAAAACAATAATTTTTATTTCTAGGTTAACAATTTGTCATCAATCGTGTTTTAACAGTCCTTGAATTATCGATTTGAAATGTGGAAGAAAGTAGTAAGTGTGATCAATAGTGACTTCTTTTAGTTCCAAAGCATTTTGTTTCAAAAACGAATAGAGCGTTTGATGTTCTTTTTCTGATTGAACTTTTCTGGGACCGTTTTCACTCAAACAGCTTTGTATTTGACTGGAGTAACCCGAGTTATTCTTCGTAATAATGTCTTATTACCGAATGCGAGAAAGTCCATGTGGTTTAGGCATTGTTCCGAGAATCCTCTAAGCTTGATTGATAATATATAAGAGCCATTGAATATCTGTTGCAACCATGTACCAAAGTCCGTTTCAACCTCTCATGAGTCGTGTTTAAGCGGGACTGAAAGGGCTTAGGAGTTACCAATATTCGAGGATCATAATCAGTTTCATTCCCGACTTACTCAATGGTTTCAAGTAATCAAAGAGTCGTTTCGTGCTATTTCATTGTTGACGCTGCGTGGACAATAGTGGTGCCTCAACTCACGTGGCTAATTTTTGTTCTTTTTTTCATTGTTCCGGTTTATTGGCGATTTCCTATTTTCGTGCTTTACACTTTCATTATTATTGGGGCAACCCATGGGGGTACCGACATCGGACGGGCCATATTGAAGAATGTTGCACGGGTTAGAGGTTTGAAAACCTGGAGAGAAACTATTGTTCAGCCAAAGAAATCAAACGCTGCGATATACGCTATCCACCCTCATGGGAGATATCCTCTAGATATTTATCCATTGATGGCTTCGGATATAGACTTGGAACACGTTAAGATCGCAAGCGCATCTCAAGGAAAATATTTTCCAACATTAGGATTGGTGATGGCGCTATACGGTAACACTTTGGGAGTGTCCAGAACGGAGCTCGGAAATGCACTGTCTAGAAAAGATCATATTGCAATATTTCCAGGCGGAGCCAAAGAAATGCATGAATGCTCTGATCCTAATAAGATAAGACTTGTGCAACACCATGGTTTTCTGCACCTTGCCTATGAACTTGATGCTATAGTTGTACCATGTTTTGTATTCGGGTTTAACGAAAGCTATATGTCGATACTGCATACATGTCAGAAGATTCTCTATCGCTTCACGAAGTTAAATTTTCCGATTTGGTTTCCACGCCTTCAAACAATCAACGGATGCAGAAACCGCGTGCTTATGGTAGTAGGAACACCAATTAATCCAAAACAATTCAAAACTAATCAAGCCCTTATTGATTACTACTGGAAGGAGGTTGGAAATCTATTCGAAAGGCATAAACATCGATATCCTGATTACACGGATAAAGAGCTGATCATTGTCCCAGATAAAAACCACGTCAAAATGCAAATAGGAACGCACCGAACCACTATTAGCGGGTTAAGAAGCTACAAAGAAAACAGATATGATTTAGAAAATGAACAGAAATCACTTTCACCTGCCTTGCTGTCAATGCTGCGATACTCGACGTTCTTAAATATTGTCTTCATGTTTGGATCTCTATGCCATTTTGCTTGGAAAGGAACTTGGTATCAATCAACGTAAGTTGTTGTCTGATTTTCTAGAACCGCTTTTCTTAACTTATCATTACAACTTGTTTCACGAATAAATTAGTCGTTGTATCAAGTGGAGGGATATGCCTCATGATTTACCTATTCACATTACGTGCTGCCTTGCGTGGACAATCGCTTCCGCATTAAACTTTTTCAAACGCCAGCACACCACTGAGCATAAGTTGACGGGATACATTGGCGTAGGATCGTTATTCGGGATTTTTATATCAGGATCAAATATTCAACTAGAAAGCTACAACAAAGCGCAACCAAAATTGGAACGTTTTAATATATTTTCAGGTGATAACTATAATGGCATGATGCTAAATGACATCATTCAAACGTTGAGCATTTTACAAGTTGCGTGCATGTCTTTCTACCTTGTTGCGTCAAGTATTAGAGCAGCGAAGCTGAAGCGAATACGGCGTCACAAAGAAACTATTTCACAAATACACCTTCTCATGACTGATATGTTCACCCCAAGGCTCACCGCTCTACTTATCCGCTTTATATTCCCTCAGTTTGGACGAAATTTTGTTGTTACTATTGCGAGCATATTTCAGTGGGGTAAACATATCCAATTTATACGACTTAATGCTAAGCACTTGATCCCTCATAATATTGTTTCGTTTTTGCTCTCGATCTTGATACTATGTTTCAGTAGGAGTCAAACCATACTTTGGTCTGCTTTTACTTTGCTTGTTGTAATAGCATTCATCGAGACACCACCATTGCGACAGAGGGAGGCAATCCATATCAGAGAAGTTGCAGGAGTACCTCGACCTTCCTTAGTTCGCAAAGATACATATCACTTGAGTTGATTGTTGTTGTAGAATTTGAGTCAACTTCAAATGCTTTCTTAGCTACTTATTTTGGTTTAACCCCTTCAGTTAATCATTTAATCTCCCTTTAAATGGGCTACCAACTGGGATTAATATTGCTTAGCTTTTTGGAAACAAGATAGTCTCTATTTTTGTTAACGTAAGGACAGATGAAAGTGAAAGTCGTGAGATTGGTACATTTTTATGTGTCAAAATTGAAAGAGACAAGCTTAAGAAGAAACACCATTTATGCGCTATGTCGAAAGTTAAATAAACTATCGCATGCGCCATCATTCTTCAAAACATATATACTAGCGTTATTAGATATGACATTCGATGTAATTATTCAAGCGCTCTGGAATGATCCTACCAGAATCTCATCAGAAAGGTTACAAACATTGGTTAGATCGGAATGATCACCCTTAAGGATTTCTTCCGAAAGTCTGGTTCCACCTTGCTGCCTTCTCCCTGTCAAAGCAGAACATATAGCGTGAATCTTTAACCAATATTTCTGCTTTATTTCTTTGTGCTCCAACCCTAAACCTCTATTGTCATATGACCAATCGAAAACCGCCTTCTCAATTTTCAAAGCAAGTGATCTAGAGTCTGCGACACGCTCATCTCGAAGACCAATCTCGACAGCTTCAGTCAAAAAATCCATCGATAGTGCGCGCATTTCGTCCTTTGGTTCCGTCAAAGTTGAAGTACATGTTAGCCATTCAGGTAAGGCTTGAGGTTTGACAACCGAATCATTCGCTATATCTTGCTCCAATTTCTTTGGTTTCTCCTTTTTCGCTGACTTCGTTCCAATAAGACCTTTCAAACTCAACGGCTTCGCCTTTAACTCTGGTTTCTTATCTACAGATATAAGTTTTTGGTTGTCGCTCGCACCAGAGACAACTAGATCTTTCAACGTCGCCGGGTTTTTTGGTAAATTCGAACTGTCGTTTTGTTCCATTAAGCCATCAGATCTTGCTCGGGACGGTGATCTAGATGCTGTTATACGCTCGACAGATCTTCCTCGAGATGGAGATCTCGATTGGTCATTAGAAACTGACAAAATTCGTTTCTCATCATTTTTGATTTGACGATCACGGTTGACAACTTTTGGTTTCGTGCGAAACTTTTTTTCATGAGGCTCGAGCGAAACACCAGTACCTTCTGAAGAATCTCTCATTTCTTTAAAAAACATCTTATACATTGAGTGCCCCAAACCAACCTTCGGTTGTATGTCTGTTGTAATAAGATCTTTGTTTTCATAGTAGTACTCCTTTAACGGATTATTAATCAACTTGGCTACGCTATGAACTTCTTTATACTTCGGATCGCCTTTGAAATCACGTCGCACTTGGGTCACAAATGCAGGAAGATGATAATTTTCAATAAACCAAACTCCTACAGTATCAAGAATTTTACACATCTTTTCCAAAGCCCCAATTGCACTTGTTATGGACCTTTTGTTCACTGCCGACTTCACTTCGATCATCAATGGAATAAAATCTTTTTCATTCTTTTCAAGGGCAAGCTGCAATTCACTCTTTGTTGGACCTTTTTTCTATAATTTGATTGAAGCTAAAGTGAGAACTTTGTATACATGCGTGAAATACCATGTTCTTTATTACCTTGCTCATCTGTAATTCCTTCGTTGCTTTACTCTTGACAACTGGATCGATTTTCTTTTCCTTTGAGATAATTTCTTTTTTCTTGGATTTCCTAGAACCATTTTCTTTAGATTTTCTTTTCTTCGTCTTAATTGGTTTTTCTTCGTGTAAATCCTCGAGCTCTTCCTCATCTTCGTCGTCAACTTCATTGCTAGAAAAGTCGCCATCGTTCTTTTCGTCATCATGAAAATTATTGTCGTCCTCTTCAACGGCGTCAAACACGTCACTATCGTCATCAAAATCATTAGCTTTCGACGATTTCTTAATGGCTTTCTTCTTTGATTTCGTTTTCTTTTTTTTCGACTTTGGTTTCTCGATTTCCGAAACTTCGTCCTCAATATCCTCTTTGGGTTTCATCCATGCTATTCGTTCATCTTTTGGTCTTTTCCTATCTTCGTCCATGATCGTAAATATCTTGAGAAAATGCTGATAAAGATTCAGATTAAGTGTGATATCAAAATGAAATCAATTGGTTACGCGACTTCTTCACATACCTTATCTCCCGTAGATTTCTTACTTTTCTTTTGTATTTTCGACACTTTCGCCGAAATTTCTCCAATTGCATCATCATACAGTATTACATCTTTTCGTGGCAGAAAACTATACGCGTTTTGTGATCCGTAAGATTCTCCGTACCAGTAAACCAAAGCCAAACTATCTATTAGGTCAGGATCATTCTCTGTCTTCGCAAAATCTTCGAACCACTGATTCCTAATAACTCCCGTGACATCCCAAGGACCTAACTCGATACTTGGCAACAAATTTTTTCCCCACCGAGAGAAGCAGACTTCTCTGTATCGTTGTAATACCTTGGAAGGGAGCATTTTCTTGACACTGGGTCGCCAGTCTTTTTCGTCAAAATCGATTTCAGAGAAGTCCTCCTTATCGTTATTTTCATTTCCTCCCTCCTCGGTTTCACTGACTTCTTTCATATCGACGTCCAGTTCACCACTTGAGGATATTGAAACCACCTTCGTTGACGAAGATGCTTCGTCTACTTTTTCCTTCTCCTCTCCTTCCTTATCCACGTGACCTAACCTTTCCTTCACAATATTACGTACTAGTGTAACTTGCTCTTTGCTAAACTTAAATTTTCTGTCCTTTTTAGGTCTGTAACTCCTACTGGAATTCAATTTTTGTGCAACACTACGAATGAAGGCATCAAATTTCTCATTTTCCTCCTCAAGCAATGTGGGCAGATCATCAACTTCGATTTCGGTCACAATCGAATTATTTTCAATCGAGTCAAGACATCGCTTCGTAGCATCTCTTACACGATCATTTACATTTAGAGCATTGCTCTCATCTTCTGCAGACTTTGTCTTCTTTTTTGATAATTTATTGGATGGAGGCGCCGCTCGCCTTTTCCTTGGGGCCATTTCTAGAATTAACGCTTAATATCAGCAAAACAGTTTTTTAATTCAGACTGTGAAATCTTTTCAATTTACGGAAATGACAGTTTGTGCTCTGGATTATGTATTCAGTGCTACTTCTACCACTACCGTTATCGTATTTCGTATGTGAGAGGAATAAGCGACTCCTTAGTGGTCGATGATGAATGAACGATGGATGAATGAATATAATATATGATGAAGGAATGAATGATTGTGCTAAATGAATGAATGAATGAGGATGACTTTTTTTAGTTGTACGCAGAGTTTACCTACTTCTCTCAATTTTCGTCTTTCTGTACCCTTCGACCTTTGCTTGACATGGACGGCGATGATTGGCCACGATATTTAGTACCCTCGGTCACCTCACCTCAGCGTACCCTCCTTGAGATCATGTACGTGTACGAGCGTACATGCACATATACGACTCGTATCACATGAAAATTATATGTGTCGGTAGTCGGTAGGACCAGGTACCAACCAGTGCAAGTACACCTGTACATTTTTTGTACTTACATGTACTTTGTACCCGTTCCACATTTTTTCATATGTACCGGTAATCATGTACGCCTGTTATCGTATTAAACAATTATTAACGTACCATACTAATAAAGTCAAAATAATCAACAACATGACAGCACGGACCAGAGCTGTGCTTACTCATACGACGAACATGTATTTTAATACATGTACGAGTCCTCATAATCGTACACTAGCTACCCGAGTAGACTCACAACTCACAACCTCAACTCAGCTCAACTCAACTCTCACGACACCAAAAAAAGAAAAATTACCAAAGAAAAGGAATATACCATACACCAGTAAAGACATATTTGCAGTGTTACGGTTGATCCATATCCATACTTCTATCTTCAGTAACGCATGTCAACATCTATGAAACGAAGGGGGAAAAGTGGCGAGATAATGAGGATTTCTGTCATGCGATTGTGTTCGTTACTTCTGTCATCGTCACTATTGTATTCTTTCGTTTCGTCCTTTTCCTTGGTAACTTCACGTCATCGAATTAGTTCTTATTCAAGTAGTTCATGGTCTTCCGCTGAGAATTATGGCTTTGCAAGTGATGATTTGAATAGGATTAGGATAAGACTGTATTCTTCTTCGTCTGATAATGATGATGACGAAGATATGAGTGATGTATTGAACGATCGAGATTGGAGAGCGTTCCGAGCCAAGTTGGTAATGTCTGAAAATGAATCCACCGTTGCATCTGGAGTTGAATGTTCTTCTGTCGATGAAAGTGTTGCTGACAGTAAAGTTCAAGAATTAGATGACGATCCAGATGCAAGAGCATTTGCAGCGCTTGACCCGACGATTTGGGCGTATGATACTGGAAATGTAATTGAACAGGGGGCGGTCATCCTTGGAGGTGTAGAACAAAGCTTTGGTTTTGGATTAAGGCAGCAATATTTTCACAAAGCAGTTATGCTTGTTCTCGAACATGATGAACGATTTACACGTGGTATTATCCTGAATCGGCCCTCATCGCGCACAATTTTAGATGAAGATGAGGATACTGGTAGGATCACTCAGTGGAAAATTTGGTACGGTGGCGACGTACAGGGACTCGGGAGTGGTATGATGGAGGTTGTTTGTCTCCACTCGCTTCAGTCAGATGCTGCCATTGAAGTTTCGACGACTGTTATAAATGAAATTCGGCGGACATCTTTTGAGGACGCGCGAGAACTTGTTGCAAAGGGACACGCGAGACCATCGGATTTTTGGACATTTGCGGGGTATGCAGGGTGGGGTCCGAATCAATTGGCAGAAGAGCTTGAGAGAAAATCATGGTACATGGTCGCAACCGATAGTCAAACACTTTTGCAACAAATGGCAAACCAGGCCCAGGGTCAAGATCCGCGAAATGCTGGATTGGATACATGGACTCTTCTCATGGGTATGATAGGAAAATCAGATATTGCAAAGAGCAAGTCGGATGAATTTGATGATTTGATGTTGAAAGAGTGGGCAAGAGAGCATTTACTTGTTGATGTAGAAAAGAGCGGTTACGATGCGAAGCTTCGTTCCGCTCCTTCTACGAACGATATTTCTAACATTGATCCGATTGACCGAGTAATTCAACAGGCAGCAGCGAATGCGAAAGGCGAATATGTTGGTCCAGGAATGCTTGTGCGTGCATCTTCAGCAGATAGATCGCCATACCTTTTGTCGAAGCAAGAGCTTCATAAATCAATAGTACTTATTGTGACAGATGACGAAAAATTAACAACAGGAGCTATTCTGAATCGGCCTTCGTCCCGTGGGGTACAACTTCAAATAATATCAAAAATTACGGGGTCAAAAAAGGAAGTCGTTATTCCTTTAAGGTATGGTGGAGAATATTCCATTCGTGGTGGAGATCAATCCACTTTATTCTGGTTTCATTGCAGTAAGGTGCTTCAAGAAAAGAATGTCGGGAATCCCTTGGGGATCAACAATCCGAAAGGTGTATGGAGATGCAGCGCTGAAGAAGCTTCGAGTGCGATAGCAGAGGGATCTGCAGAACCAACAGATTTCATTGTTGTGAGTGGATTGTCCATATGGACAAAAGGCGATAGAGGAATTTCGCGGGGAATAGAAGGGGAAGTGAAGACCGGTAATTTTGAAATCATACCAAAAAACAAAGTTAAAGAAGTTTACGAAGTTCTCTTGCACCAGCAGGTTCTCAATGCGGGGAATATCCAGAGCAATCTGGATTTAAGCAATGAGGCATGGAATCTTGGAGATCCGGTATTGAAAAGGAATGAACGAGATAACGATGAGCCATTAGATGGGATAGGTGACGAATATGATGAAGAAAATGACACACTTGTCTTCAAAAGCAATACTAAGCTTACAACCCTTTCAGACAAAGCCTTACGATACTGGATCGCAACGTTTTTGTTAGGAGAACCATCGCTGGGATAAAATAAGTGTTGTGATTATTTTTCTCCAACTCTTTGATAAGCATTCACTGTAGGGCTCTAAATAGCAGAACTTTGTACAGTGATAGGATTGTGTGTTTGCAGCAGTATTGAACCATATCAATTGAAATTAATCGGGCTCCTTGACACTCATTATCTTTGATGGTCCGAGAGAGTACACCCTACGTACTTGTTTGTGTTATCCAAGACGCGGAAAGCGTTACTCGTGAAAGAGAACTTCCAAACAGCAGGAGGTCTAAAGTGAGATATATTTCCCGTCGTTTTGATCCATTTTACGAAAGAAGTACAGCGACAAAGATAAACTAATCCACCACTTAAGTCTATTTCAGATTTTCCTTAAGAGCACACATGTGAATAAAGAATCGCCAACTACCATATGCAGATCAATACGAGCAGCAAAACATTTATGTATACACTTCGGTGACGGTATTTAAGTACATTTAGAATTAGTTTAAGTCAACTATAGGATTACAATGGTAAAAATTGAAGATATCTACCCTAGCACTTCATCAAAGATGCATTTACACCCAAGAAAAGTTAGAGAGTAAAGCTCGATCGTCAGATGGCATGGTTCTAATTCCTCTGTTTTCTTTATTTGTGACAACGTCTTCGACTTCCTGTTTTTTAATCTCTTTGCCATCTTTGGAAATATTTTCTGTACATGTGATGTCAACTCCTGTAAAATTACATATGGGATGATCAGAAGCCAATATTTTCTTCTGCAAATTTAATGCTTGTTTAAAATGGTACATTGCTTTCGAGTACTTCTTTGCGACAATAAGTACACATCCAATGTTGCTACACATGACAGAGTTATCAATCATTTGCGTCCCTGAAATATCCCTCTTAAGGTCGTACTTCGAAGCAGCCTTCTTAAACGCTTGGATCCCCGCCTCCCAACTTCCCATCTTAAACAGAACAACACCGATGTTATTGATAATTTTTGCTTCAACATCATACTTATCATTATCAACACCATATTCCATCGATTTGCGCAAATCAGCTGCACTACAAAAGTTCCGCAACGCTTTCTTTAAATTGCCTGATGCGAAATAACATATCCCAACCTTGACTTTGCACGCCTTTTAAAAATATCAAACTTTAGCATTAATTAGAAAAATGGGGTTCAAAAGATAAATCACTTACAACATTGAATGGATGAAACTTTTCATTTTCAGAACAAAATATCTTTCCACATTTGTCAAAATTCTTTCGAGCTTCAGAGTATTGACAATTCAAAAGTTGAATATTTGCGAGATTGAATAAAGAGGTAGCTTCTTGCAATGAGCCCGGTCCGTATCTGTGCAATATCGACCTGTGAATTCGTTTCAAAAGTTCCATAGCCTGATGCAATTTGCGACCCTCGCACCGTTTTCTGAGCAGTTCCTGTACCGCTCTCAACTGACTGCGCTGCGATTCAGGCGATGAACCCAACACATACATGTCATCGTCTACGTCAATAGGTACAGATCTCGTCAAAGTTGCATCATCGTCATCGTCAAAGCTGCTACTGCTTTCACCCCTATTCAACTTATGAGTACACTTTCGAGGCAGGCGAAAAGGTACATACGCTAGCCACCTCTGTGATTTGCTTTCCAAGTCCCACTGTTCCACGTGCTGATTCTTAGGAGCTCGTTTATAATGCAAACTCTCAAAGCAAAGTCCCTCTCGCATGCCTAAACTTATTCGTACAATCTCTTGCGTGTCTTCCTCAACTCTCCCCGTATCGCTGATCAGCCTCAATCCTAACACGTCAATTGCATCGAGGCTCAGTCGGCACTCGGTCGTGCGATTTGCAAAACTTGTATACGTATTGCTCATAGGTGCAGTGGATAATGAATGCAGGCCCGACCATGCGCTTACGCTCATGTTGCTGTTAGTAGTTGAACCTTCCTCAACCCTTGCCATGTTCAAATTTTATACCAATTCCGTATTTTTAGGCCTAACAAGAGATGGTTGTGTGTGACTGGTTGTTATCAGTCAGTCGGTAGTCATCCACAGCCACAGTTGCCGTCAATATATAAATATTTTTACATTTACCCGGTATTATGTCGCAGTCACGGGAATCGTTACAAGATAGAGATGTCTATTTATTTGGAAATCGTTACAAGATAGAGATGTCTATTTATTTGGAAATCGGTGAGAAGTGAGAAAATAAAACTTTTTAAAGTTCGTACATATACATGAAGTAAATTCTCCAATCTATGAGGATCTCAATTTAACCCACACGCCACACGTACGGCTCTAACAAGACTCATCTTTTGTGGGAGGTGGGAGGTATTTACGTATTTACGAGAGGAGACTTCTACCGTCTTCCGTCTTCCGTAATCCGTAATCCGTAATTCCTAATTCCCCGATTTTAGCTAGCCAGCTGATCGTTTGAACACAACTCCGGGTTTCCTTGCCTCCACGACCGCATTACTCGAAGCTTCACTGGCAGCAATACCGGTAATAGAGTTTACCGGTAGATTCTAGAGCAAGTAATATAGGGTCACCACCGGTCAGAGGCAAGTTTAAGCTAAGGTTGAATTGAAAGAAGATGAAGAAAATAGTGACCTCGCTGATTGTCGCATTTTATTCGATATCGAACGCGGAGGCATTGGAAGGAAGTTATCCTGTTGTGGAAAATAATGTCGATGGGAGTTTGAATCACGACAATACTCAAATTAAGCTGACGCTATGTCCAGCAAGTGGCTGTTCTTCTGAAAATCCGGAATGCAAATCATTCGTTACGCCTGTTGGTACATGTTTCAATGGGCAAACAATGTTTCCCGGTGATCTTTCATGGGGCGATGTTGATGTTTTGGACGAACTTAAAGGTCCGATAGTCCATCGATCTTTTTATGCGTCTACGGACGCTTCTTGCGAAGGATCTCCTACTGACGAGTTTCGGCTGGCTTTGAACCAATGCGTTGGTCCCTTTGGCGACCCGCTGCCTTGGGGAACTTTTCAACTAGACAAAAGCGAGAATGTCGTTGAAACAGTAACGTCATATTTGAGAAGATGACCGTTTTTATCATATATCACTCATGCAGTCAAGATGGATACAACAGGAACAAAAATGCCGGACTGACCCTGTTTACTTTCATACTAATAGCAATTTAATTGTCATGAATAGCTAATAACAACAGCATCATATAAATAAAACTATTGAATTTCTGAATTTTACTCTAAATTAATGATTAAAATTTTGGCAAAATAGTAGAATTCTTTTGAAAGTCACCGGATATATTCACACCACAGGTCGATAGAACTCTCTGATCCATACCAAGTGAAATCTTCGGGTAGAGGAATGGACGGGGCATAACCATCGATCAAATTCCAAGGTGTTGGAAATACTTGTGCGTGGCGCACTTTGGATCCATTTTCACACTGATCTATTTCAATTCTTCTTGCAGGACCAGCCATGAAAGCAAGGTCGATTGGAACAATACCATCTCCCTTTCCTTTTTTCAGGTTTCCCAGAAGAGGGATGTAACTTGATGCTGCGACTAGCTCTTCGACGTCAAAGCTAAGCAAAGAGCCGTCAATACATTTACTTCCTACGCAAGTTACTTCAATTCCACGATCTTCGAGGGATTGTGCTGAACAAGATGGGCTTTGTTCAACCTGTCTAAGCAATCCTCTCGTCTGGTCTACAAGGGCTCCTTCCGGCGAAGAATGTGGGGTTCCCAACGTAACAAATGATGAAACTCGCTCTCTAGTGAGACGACTAACACTGGAGGACGAGTTACTAAGACCCCCTAAGAACGCTCTGGCTACCCAACCTCCAATACTATGGCCAATAATGCTCACATTGACAGACTACATATTTGATGTACAATGGCCATTGAAACAATGTTTGTTTGCCAAGGTGAATGACAATCTAAATATTCAACTCACCTCACCTTCGGACGCATATATATTCGCAAGAGCTTTCTCCATTCCTTGAAAGTACCAATCAAGCGTTTTTTCAACCTTTAAATCTGCATTGAGAAAATCTTCGGATGGAAGGTGACTGGCGACTTTAATCCATTCAGTTCGTGGCAAGTCAGCGACAACACATTTCCCTATACCTCGATTTTGCAAGGACGTTATCAACTCGGAATAATCTGCTGGTACACAAAATTGAGCGGGACATATCAAAACTGCAGTTTTCCCCTCTGTTGTCGTTGGAGAGAATATGGACGCACTGGACGTCGACAGGGCCGCGGCATTGTCTATCATAACAACGAAAACGAATGCCCGTAACACGCGCGACAGACCGCAAAACCGTAACATTTTTCCCTTCTTACGTCTATTAAAGACTTCACCCATAAAATTAAATGCAAACAGATGTATTAATAGATGTTTTCATCACCGCTTTTTTGGTTCACTGTTCACACTCACACTCACACCGACATCTTCTCTTCTTTTCGTATTTCGCGCTTGCGTGTTCATCTCGGGATCTATCCGAACTTTGGTACGAAGGGTACGTGCCAAGTGCCAAGTGCCAACCTCCAAACTCCAGATAAGGTAAAGCCCATCACCATACCCATCACTGATCACAATCACAACCTGTATGTTCCATTTTCCAACACCTCTTCTATTTCAATATATATTATACGACGAGTTGTGTTCATATATTTGTTTGTAGCATTGTTAAAAGGAAGAAGTCATCTCGTTCGAAAACATGCCACTCAGTGGACGTAACTTATTACATTATAATAGAGAAAATCAACATGTCTCACATACACGACAAAATCATCGAACTGAACAGAAAGCATCAGCAACAGTACCATGATACCGATCACGGGTGCCCACTCCAATATTATTCGTTCGAATTTTTCCCACCTAAGACCGAACAGGGAATGAATAATCTGCTCCATCGCATAGATCGGATGGTGGATCGATTCTCGCCCCTGTTTGTCGATGTCACGTGGGGCAGTGGTGGAAGTACCTTTGCTCGATCGCTTGAGGTGGCGAGTCACGCGCAAAGGTTTAGTGGGGTGGACGTTCTCATGCATTTAACATTGAGCGGTATGACGAAGAATAGTCTCCGAAGGGCACTTGATCAGGCTAAGTGCAGTGGAATTCGAAATATTCTTGCTCTTCGTGGAGAGGATGATAGAAGGAAACTTTCGTTCTCGAAAATTTTTAGTGATAACGATGATGATGAAGACAATGAAGCGTTTGGATATGCAATAGAGTTAATCAAATTTATTAAAGAAGAGTATGGAGATTACTTTGGAATCGCCGTTGCGGGACATCCTGAATGCCATGAACAATCGAGGTTTTCTTTGGATGAGGAAATTGTTCATTTAAAACAGAAGGTTGACGCGGGTGCAAATCTTATCATTACGCAGCTCTTTTACGATGCCGATATTTTTATTACTTACGTAAAGAAGTGCCGCAATGCTGGAATTAAGTGTCCCATCCTCCCTGGGATCATGCCAATTCAATCATACAATTCGTTCAAACGAATGACACAGTACTGTGGTGTACATGTGCCATCATCGTTGTCGGAAACACTAGTGCCAATAAAAGATGATGACGATGCTGTAAAAGAAATTGGCTGTGAAATTGCAGTAGACTTGTGTCGAAAACTACTCAAGGCGAAGGTTTGCTACGGAGCACACTTTTACACTTTGAATCTTGAGCGAAGCGTTTCAAGTGTTCTTGAAACTCTATGTTTTGCAAATATGCCTAGCACTGATAATCCACGACCGACAGTCTTTCTCCAGGGTAAGAGAGCACTACCTTGGAGGCAATCCGCTATTCCTATCCGCCGTGAGAACGAATTCGTACGTCCTATTCACTGGGCTAATAGGCCAAAGTCTTATGTATTACGAACGGAAGGGTGGGATGAATTTCCGAACGGTAGATGGGGTCCATCAACTTCCCCCGCCTTCGGAGAACTATCTGATTCTCACTTTTACTGTTTTAGTATGGGACCTGATGAAGATCGTATGTCAATTTTGGGGGAATCTCCATCTACTGCGCAGGAAATTTACGACACTTTTGCAGAGTATATCAGTGGACACATCTCTCATTTACCTTGGTGTGAAACTCCACTGCAACCCGAATCTTTCGCATTGCAGAACAAATTATACGAAATTAATAGAAAGGGGTTGCTCACGTTAAATAGCCAGCCAGCTGTCAACGGCGCAAAAAATAATGATTCCGTGTTTGGTTGGGGTCCAGGATGCAACGGTATTGTTTACCAAAAAGCATATGTTGAATGCTTTGTAGGGCCAGACAAAATTTCAAAATTGAAAGAAATTGTGGAGAAAAATAATAGATTGAATTTGTATGCTGTAAATGCTTGTGGTAAAGAATTTTGTATTGGAGTGGAGGAAAACGGAGTTACAGCGCTTACCTGGGGTGTATTCCCAAATCGAGAAATACTGCAACCAACGATTTTCGATCCAAAGGTATTCTCGGTGTGGGCAGAAGAGGCATTTTTACTTTGGGTAAGTTCTACCGAGCAATTTTTGTGTCAACAGATTGAGATACTCACAAATTTGGTTGAAAATGATCCATCGTAGAAAACAATGTGGCAAAGCTTGTATGACATAGACAGCGAAAGTTGGACTTTGATTGAAAATATACATGACTCGTTTTATCTCGTTGCAATTATCGATCACAATTTCATCGAAAATATCGATTTCCTGTGGGATTGTCTCGTAAATGATCTGTGATTTACGCTTCTTCTTCCTAACTGTGAATTGGATCCAAGTATTATTGACACCTTCGATTCTTCTCATTGCTTAGTCCATATTTTGTTCCAGTGAAATCTTTTTGAGCACACCACAACTTCTTAAAAGTGGAGGAAGTTATGTAGCATTAATAGTGGTTTAAATGCGCTACCTTCAGCATCGAAGCACTTTGTCCTACACCTAAAATAAAAAAAATCGACTTTAGGATATACATCTACGATATTTCCAAAGACTTATTTCAACTCCAATACAAAAGCAGCAAAATGTATTCTCTTGCACTGTGAAAAAGCAATGGTACTTGCGTTTAGATTAAACAGACAATTAAAACATTATGAATTTGCAAGGATTAAAACCTTCGCTCTATATATCTACTTATAATCTTAGGCCATGTGGAATGTAGGTGTCGGAGTATCACGTTCATTATCGTGACCAACAAATTCTACCTCAGTTCGCATGGGCGATTTACTGGCATTCACAAGTTTTCGAAAAGGACCACTTCTGTTTGTAGCTGGATCTAGTTGAGCGTTTTCTTCTGCTTCTCGGTGACCCTGACTTGTTGCTGTAAGATCGCTTGCGGCAGCTGAAGTATTGTCGGCATCACTAGCATACCCAGGTGGTGATGGACGGCGTGGATCTTGAGACGTAGATGGTTCGATCACTTCATTTTTGTCTGTAAAACAAATATTATTGAAAGTTACCTTTCTAGCCCATAGAAGTAGTTTATACCTCAATAGACGCATCCTTCCACCTTTCTTCTTCCAATCATTATAAATTTCAGACTCTTCATAAACGTCAGCCCCAACTTGGCTAGATCGTATTTTGTACTCCACGCGAATAGGACCACTCCCTGAAACATGATGGGGTGAAGTTGGGTTATCATATACTGGAGACATATCAACAGTCTCAAAAATTCTAGTCGCGTCAGCTTCTCCCCTAACCCCGTGGCTGCGCTCACGATTCGCAACAAGTAACAATTCAACCTCATTGGCGACGCTCATTCCACCAATTTGAAATCGCGCCTCACGAACTCTATTCAGTTGTATGACCCAGTCCTCGGCATACTCTTTATTATCGGCACGTAGGAAATAAGGTCGATTTTTAACCTGAATAATAAATGTAGATCCCGTCGGTTCGGTGGCATCAATTTCAATAGATCCGACTTTTGACAAATTCAGTTCAGCCAACTTTTTTGTTTTCTTTCTGCTCTTGTAATACATAAGGCACTTCCCGTTCGTTTCAAAGAACCGTCTTTGCCAATTTCCCTGTCGAGTTTGCTTATACAAATAACCGCTGATCAATGAATCCTTCCTATATTCACCCATGTCTCCGTCATCATCGTCCCTTCCCTCCTTATCGTCAGTCTCGGGCTTAATCGGCGTAAACATTTTTGCCAAGCTCAGAAACGATGAGGTTCGACTGGCAGGCTTCTCGATTACTTCAGCGTTCTTGATGTTAGTTTCTACAACCTTGGGCTGCTGCTGCTGCTGTTGATTCGCTACGTTATAAACATCAAATGGATTTTCATTTGATAAAGCATCATCTGCCTTACCCTGTGACGGACGGGGACTCACGGCTAACGCAGCACTTGCGATAGAAACTTTCATGTCTCGTTGCATTTGTTGTCGTTCAAGCTGCTCCACGCCAAGCTCTACGCCACTTTGAGTCGATGTGACCGTCGCCGTAGCTGCGGCACCGCTTTGATTTGCACTTAAATTCGGCAATGGAGGTACCAGCAGCTGATCAAACGGATTCGGGTTGTTACTGCTGTTGTTCGCCGGGGGATGCGAGTTGGAACGAGAATGAACCTTCTGTTCCACGGCCAAACCAGTATTCGCATTATAATCATGGCTGCTCCCCAAACTAGCACTTCCCAGAGTCCGGTCAGACACTAACGGTGTATCATTGTTACTACTTACAACGGATGCACCGGCACCGAGGATCACCGTCTGCTTTGTCGCGATGGGACTGTTGGGTGCCGTATGAGGTTGTTTGGGATTAACGTCTGCAGCTAAGGTAGTTCCAGCAGTAGAATGCTGTTGTTGTATATAGCTCGGGGTGGGGCTATGCTGCTGAGGAATGCCCGTACTCCTCACTGGTGTGTGTGGATGCTGTTGCTGTTGATGTTGTCCCTGTGGGATACCTGGTGTTTCAGGTTGGGTGGAAGCCATGTTTGTCCAAGGTCTCTTTTCCAGCGGTTGAAATGCACGTGTTGTCACTGCGTAAATATTGTATGGAAAAGTTGTCAAGAAGAGAAAGAGAGATTCCACACAGTCGTAGTAAGTAGTGTTTGGATTGTGTTGGTGTAGTTTGTTTTGCCTTGCTGATGTATAATCCTTATAAGTTAAATGAGGGTTGGCCGCGTCTTGCCCTGTGTTCAGAATGTATCGTTGTTGGATAAGAAAAGAAGGGGGGTGGTTTAGAATATCAGAAGAGAGAGAGGGATAGGAGATAGGAGAGGAGGAGAGAGAGAGATAGGGAGGGGAGATGAACTCGTATGTAGTAGGAGTTGGACAGAAATAAGCGATAATTCGTGTAGAGTATGTGCGTGATCGTGTGGAAGTCGTAGTGAATCTAGCTCTCCACATGCACTCGTACTCTCTTACCTCGTACTGTCGTACTCTCTTACATGTGTATTAAATACTCTCTAGTAATTAGAGAGAGAGAGTTCGCGTTTAGGTATTAGGTCTTAAATATTCCACGAGTCTTATGGGTGGGGAATGGAGAAGAGGAAGATGATGAAGAATTTTTATCACGCAGGACGTTTCTGTTGAATATGTTTTGATTAAGATGATAAAGTATTTTGAAAAGCCAATGAAAACTACATGTAAAGTAGGCGCTGCGCGCTGCTCCCGAAAGCTTTCCGTTATTCAATTTTTTGGGTGCAGTAGATGCAGTGGCAGTGGGCAATAGGGATT
>Ga0209092_10001394_pt1 | contig 23612 bp, 16 predicted proteins | sample FraStrMetagenome_FD_187446 | JGI IMG/M metagenome (GOLD analysis project Ga0209092, IMG submission 187446) | Marine eukaryotic phytoplankton communities from Arctic Ocean - Fram Strait ARC3M Metagenome (SPAdes) (version 2) | ecosystem: Environmental > Aquatic > Marine > Oceanic | place: Fram... | reverse complement strand
AATGAAATACGTGTTATCCTGATAAGAATGATGACGTCAAAAATAACCAAATTTACTCGTGCATTTTTATTTCTTAATAATTTATTGCTTACAACATATTAATCATTATCATTATTAAAACTTACGTAAACGTCCTTATCAAAGATCCTTCTTGAAAATAAAAAATCTTATATACTCTAGAGAGAGAGTCAGCAAACTTATTCGCAAGATCTCATTCTTTATGCCACTGCAACCACAATACGAAAACTTGGAAAATTGAGGCAATAACATCATTCACGATACATATACCCCCATAAAAAAGCATTTGAGAAGTAGTTGATTCTCTAGAGTAACACATTCTCGACATAACACTAACAGTGATGAACCCTAAAATGAATTACGCTCAGTTCACTGTATTGGCAACATCAATTCTCCTCTGGAATCCCACAAATGCATTCTCCCTTTCTCCAGCTGTGGCATCAAGTAATAGCAAGATTTTTCTCAACTCTAATACATTGATTAAAGGAATTGATTCAAGAATTGCATTCACTCATTCATCACTGCGTAGTCTTCAAAATGACGACGACGACGATGAAGCTTCTCAGCTCAGGAAAAAAGCTGAACAATTGCGACAAGAAGTTCAAGATTTAGAGAAAAATTTGGATCGCGCACCTCGTATAAATATGAATTCCGAATATATTAAAGATCTTGAGGAAAATCCCGCGTTAAGTTTAGATGAATCTATAAGTTTACGAAACAAACGTATCCTTGTGGTAGGTGCCAACGGCCGTCTCGGTGCAAAAGTTTGTCGTTACCTTCTTCGAAATTATCCTCAAATTAAAGAATTACTTGCAGCTGTACACACAGTCTCTGAAAACTCCCGTACTAGTAGAGGATACGGAAACTTATCATATGAAGTAGGAGCTGAGGATGGCAGAGGAAATATTGGTGCAGCTTGGAGCGCTGAAGACCGTGTAGCCACCTTTGAATACACACAAGAAATGGAAAGCTACAATTTAAATAAGTTAAGATTGATTGAAGTGGAACTTCTCGATCCAGTCCAATGCCGAACAATCACAGAAGATGTTGATTGTGTTATATATTGTGCAACTGATTTTAATGGGAATAAACCCAGAGCTATTTCTGGTTTGAATGTTGCATTTCTTTTCCGAGCGTTGGCAGACCCAACGAAAGGACGGGTTGAAATCGAGGGATTAAGAAATCTTTTGGAAGGGTTAACTAGTGCAAAGCAAGATAAGTTACGAATGGCTAGGTTGTCTGGTAATTCGGAACAAACTGAAAAAAATGAGCCTAACTCTTTTATTTTGGTATCTACCGCTGACCAAGCTTTTAGTGATTTTGAAACCCCTTTTGGATCCTTCAAAGGGATAAAACGAGAGGGGGAGCAAATACTTGAAGATGAATTCCCCTCATTATCAAAATGCATCTTGCAAATGAGCAGGTATGATGACAACTTTATTGACGAAAATCTTGATGTTCAATATGAGGATAATACTGCCCTAGACTCTGGCGATAAAATGAGGAGAAAGATAAACTCTAGAGACGCAGCGAAATTTACTGTAGATGCTCTTGTCAATGAAGATTTAAGTGGGAAAAAAGTTGAGGTTTGGACAGCTTTGCGTTAAATAAAATAACTAAAGAAATGCCTCAGAGTTGACTGACCGTTAGTTTCTTTTATTTTTTAGATGCAATCGATATCATTAGAATGACTATAATCTTGAAAGCAACGAAATTAAATGGAATTCTAATTCACATAAGAATGTAGCTCCTACATGGCTTCGATTCAATATTTCTAACTCGAGAGTCCTACAACCTGTCTTTGTGACGGTCAAATTTTCCAAAAGTAAAATGATTCAAAGATATGAAACTTGAAATTAGGATATTGATCGATAATGTCATCTCTTATTTTATTCTTTTTTTATTAGTGGGGAAGAATCGTAATCTCTTATTGTAGAAGCAATCTTAGACCTTGTCCTTGGACGTGATGACGATATCTCATCAGGTAACGACGCTTTCTTGGAATCCAAAATCGGAGCATTAAAGCTCGGTGTGGGATCTTTCAGCGAATTTGAACTTACTCCCTTGAAATTCTTGTCGAATTTAGTAGAGTCATCTATTTCGACGCTGGTTTCTGTATCTATTGCTATTCCGTAGCCAATATTACCTATGATGCTAGATTTTGATAATTTAACAACTGATTTCCCTTCACAAGAAATTCCATTTCCTTGGTTGTCCTTGACTTTACACTAAAAATGTGCATATAATATAGAATAAGATGATGATAAACGATTATCAAAACAAACTTTTTAAACAAAATGAACTTACTTCGACCAACTCTATTCCTGCACTGTCTTCTATTTTCAAACCGTTGAATTCACCAGAAGCATTTTTCAGGACTACATCAAGCCATTTTCCTTTCATACCGGTTCCACGAAGTCGCACAACATCCCCGTCCCCCCCTTCGTTATCAAGCACACAATATGCCATATCAATCTGTCCATTTCCTTCTACTCGCAATATTTCCTTTCCCGCACTAGTACCAGACGCCATTTTTGGTCTACGAAGAGTAACACCTTCCATCCATCCACGCAATCCTTTCCAAACAATTGAACCACTCAACTCCAAAACAACATGAGAAGGATCATTTTCATCACCAATTATTCGAAGAGGAAAGTCTATTAATAGACCTGGTTCTTGAACCCAGTAGTGACCATCACCTAACTCGAGTGTGTCACCTGGCAAAGCAGCCTTCACAGCATCATTTAAGGTAGTGAAATGACCTGCATCGAGTTTAGTTTGGTCCATTGTGAGAGCTCCCAGTTCAACGGGGTAGATATGCTTCACAAACGAAATATCATTGGCGCAAAGTCGCCAATGGCGTGAGACACTACCACACTGAATACGGTCAGGATAAGGGAGCAAAAATTTCATGATGTGCAAAAGCGGTTTATAAGAAAGAGCGCTCCAACGTTTCTCTGAAGCTACCTGGTCAGCCTCAAGTTCAATCAATAATTTAGGTTTTTCCCATATTGCTTCTCCAGTATCCTCGTTATACCAAAAAGGATATTTGGTCACACCATCAATCTTTGTACACCAATTTTCCCCAGTCAGCTTTCTTCTCTTCTTTTCAGCACGAAGACTTGCTTTTTCTTTTATATATATTTGACGTTGCTCCAGCAAAATATCTGGTAATGGATTGGTTGCTAGTAAATCACCATCGTCCATCGCTTTTCGTTCCTCGGCTTCTTTAGCTTCTTCGATCTCGCCAACATCAAATTCGTTTTCTTCGTCATTTTCTCCATCTTTCATAAGTTCTTCATATATAAGTTCATAGTGCGAGGAATAAAAAGGATCAATTTCTTCACGAAAATGTATCCCATAGCGTTCATTGGGTTTCAATGAAGAGGTAAGTGTGTTTATATTTAATCCAACCTTCTTCTGCCAAGCAGCGAACTCCTTCTCCATCTCAGTATCATTACTTTTTGAATCAGTATTCTCTTTTCCTTGTTTTGGGGAAGATTCTGTCGCACTTGCATTAACTGCCCTATTTTTCTTAGAAATCGATTTCTTGTCCTTGCTTCCACCACTTTGTCGGCTTAATTCGTCGTCGATCGTTTCATCGTCTTGGCTGCATTTACTAATGCTATCATTGTCATCTTTTTGATACTGCTGATTCTCATCAAACTCTTTCAACTCTTCAGCAGCTTCTTTCTGTGCTCCGCGCATTGCTTTCACATCGTCCTCGTCCTCGAGTTTAGCCATTGCATTTTCCATCTGCTCTTTGTCTAATATGGGATCCGAATCATCATCATTATTTTTGTTCCGGCTTGATTGTACCGATGCCGTGACTGAAACATCATCTTCCAAAGGATTGGCACCTAAAATATCTCGTAATCCTTTCTTAGTAAAAACTTCATTCCCCTTTCCAGTGTTTGAAGAAGCTTCCTTGGATTTAGTTGTATTTCCAGAAGCGAAAAATTGCCCTTCGTCCATTACAAGTAAATCAAGTTGACGTTTCTGCTTAGCCTTTGTCAAAATGTTCTCTTCAATAGAGTGTTCTGTGACCAACCTATAAATGTGGACATCACGAGTCTGGCCTATCCGATGAGCACGATCCTATACAAGTTGATGGAAGAAAGGTCAGATAATCATTTTAAATCTCAATAACTTTTAGTTTTAGGACCATCTTACATACCTGAGCTTGAGCATCCATAGCGGGATTCCAGTCGCTACAAAATAAAGATAATTAGAAAATGTGATTCATTGCAACTTAATATCATAAGATCAGACTTACCTGTCGTAAAATATTACTGTATCAGCTCCTGTCAAGTTAATTCCGAGGCCGCCACTACGGGTACTCAAAATGAAGCAAAATATTTTTGTGTCGCTATTGAAACGATCCATTAAACGTTGCCTAGCATCCACTCCGGTGCTTCCATCTAAGCGAACATAGGTATGTCCGTTCAAGTTAAGAAAAGCCTCAAGAATATCAAGCATTTTACTCATTTGCGTGAATATAAGACATCGGTGACCACCATGTTTTAATTCACGGAGTAGGGTTGCTAGGGTTTGCAATTTTCCAGCGTCAAATTGAATTAGTTTTTTGTCTGGGAAAAAAGAAGATAGTCGAGCTTCTACATTCCGGGATGCGAGAAGTTGAGTTTTGATTGGAGTCAATAAATCTGAATTAAATTGAGTTTCTTGCAAAGCTTCTGATACCCTTGTGGAATTTGCATCTAATATGACGTTTTTTGAGCCAGCCTTAGGAACACAAAAGACAAATTTATCTATTATCTCATCCATATCCTTTGCTCGCTCGTGTTGAGATTTTCTCATCTCGAGTAACTCTTTTGGTGTAGAGGAGATTGCATTATACATTTTAGATTCTTCTTGATATTGAAGTAAAGGAGATTTCGTTATTTCAATAGATTTGATCAATCTATCATTATAAAGGAATGGTTTCGTTTGGCAACGCCAACTGTTGATACGTGCGTTACGTTTGATCAAGATCTCTTTATTCTCTTTAGCTTTCTTCCAATTCTTGCTAAGAATGTTTAGAAGATATGGCTTTGTGTCTCTGTTTGGTTTCGGTTCAGATATAAGATCATCAGAAATCATGTTCAACATTTGTTCCTCGGGTACTTGTAGCTGTCTAAACTGCTCTGATTTTACTGAGTTATGAAACGTACTTGTATGAAAACACGAAACCCCACATCCGATTGTCCAGAGTGGTTTTATGAAGTATTCACTGAGGTGGCCAAAAGAAGAGTTTGAGGCTGTTGCATCAATTGTGCATTTAGCAGTGGTGAACTTTAAAGGTTCCATGCAAAAAGGAGTTATAACCGATCTGGGTTCAAAAAGATCAGGATGGTTGCAAACTTTACGAAGTTGCATTAATACGTTCATCATTCCCATGAAATTTCCACCTTTCTTCAATGTCTGCCTAGTGGAAGACCTAGATATGAATTCTTCATAAAGAAACATCTTCCGACAAAACACACAATTTATCATTTAGACGGAAAAAGCATAGTTACAAATACAAAAAATCTTTAATTTGAATGACTTACTTGTCTTCTTGATAATTGACATTTGACAATATGCTCGAATTTTCCAGGCATTTGGGTTTCCACGTCTTTTTTCAACCGACGTAACACGAAAGGTCTTATAATTCCATGTAACCTCCCAATCAAGTCCTCATTTCGATTTGCATTGCCTTCAATGATGTGACTCATTGGATTAGAAAACCAATATGAAAACTCTTTTCTAGATCTGAAGATGTGAGGCATCAGAAAATGAAGTAATGACCAAAGCTCCATCAGATTGTTCTTTTGGATAAGAAAATAAATGGAAATATTAGAACAAACCTCTAAAAGATGATTTTTTTAGAGAAATTCACAAACCTGTAATGGAGTTCCTGTCAGGAGAAGTCGTCTTTGTGTATTGAAAGTAATCAAAGTTTGCCATCTCTGGCTCTGAAAATTTTTGATATTGTGAGCTTCATCCAGCACAAGATAGTACCATCTTTTTCTTTTGAAGGCAAAAGCATCTTGAACTGCTAATTGATATGAAGTAATCACTACATGATACCAATTACTCTGGAAATTAAAAAAATTGTTAACCCATGTTACTGCGAAAAGCAAGCACTCTTACCAAATTTCTTACCTTAGTCCAACCTTGACGTAATTCTTTCCGTCGTTTAGCAGAACCATGGTAGCATAGCACTTTTAATGCAGGACAAAATCGTTTGAGTTCTACTTCCCAGTTCACAATACATGATGTTGGTACAATAATCAAATGAGGGCCCCATATTCCTTTGTATGAAGCAAGATATGAAAATAACGAAATTGTTTGTAAAGTTTTTCCAAGTCCCATCTCATCTGCGAGAATTCCATTCAGTCGTCTGGATTGAATAGAAACTAACCAATTAAGACCTATTTGTTGATATTTGCGTAGCTTTACCCATGAAGCAAGTAGGTATGGACGAGAAACAGTGGTGTCGTTCGTTTCATCATCTGGATCACGATGGATTTGCATAGAATTAGTTTTTTTTTCTTCTTGCATCTGCTTGATTTTCTTGTTCTTTTTTTGTTTTGTTTCATTCTTGGATATGCGTTCATCGTTATTCTGAACAGAATCAAAACCTCGTTTTCTCTTTTTGAAGCCCGATTCTTTCTGTAGTTTAGAATTGGGCTCAGAGTGTTCATCTTCGCTCGCTCTCAAGTACATATCCCTCAACTCCTCTATTGACATTTCACTTTCACGTTTGAGGTGATTGAGTTCCTCTTCATAGCTCATCTCACGGCCTAATTTTTCTTCTAATTCAATTGTTGTTTCATCATCAATAGCTATCTTAGAATTTGGACGAAACTCTTCCTCTTCTGTATGGTCATCCTCAAACAATTTACTTTCCTTATCAAAATTTTCTTCGAATTCAGTATTCACAGAAGAGTTTTCTGTTCCATTCTCTTTCTCATTAGCTTGCTCCATTCTTTTGTACATTTCAAGCAATTCCTCAATAGGTACTTCACTCTGTTCTTTGAGCATGGCAATTTCGTCTTCATGAGACATTTCGCGACCTAATTTTTCCTCGGCCTCAAGTGTAGTTTCATCGTCAACTTCGACGCAATTATCCAGATGAAAATCTTCGTTTTCTATTGGATCATTTGTTGCAGATGAGAACATAGATGAATGGTTGATTGAAGAATGTAATGATTCCTTCTTTATATTGTCGCTATTATCTGATTCAGATTCTGTAGCCTCTATAGATTCTAGTTCTTGCTGTTGCATTTTAGCATACATTGCCTGCAATTGTTCTATAGGTATTTCTGATTCTTTCTCAAGCAGAGAAATTTCCTCTTCATGTGACATTTCTCTTCCCATTTTTTCCTCGATTTCTATTGTTGTTTCATCATCCATTTCAAATTGATCTCTTGCATGCTCAAACTCTTCATCATCTTGATCATTCCCTAAAGATGAAGAAATAAATGTTTGATATTGCTCTGATTTATTAGAGTTTCTCCTTCTTCTACGCTTTGACTTAAACTCATTTCTTTCGGTTTTCTTTGTTTTTTTAACCTCATTAGTATCCGAAGTCAAGTCAACATCATGGTTTCCATTTATTTCTGTATTTCTTTGATTTGCGTCATTTGCTATTTGTTTATTGTTACTGTCAATTTGAAGTACTTTATCTTTCTGACTTTTATTCGATATTGGATCTCTTTTTTTTTCTACTTCATCTATTCTGTTACTATGAGCTGGATTTGATGAAAGACTTGAATTTGAAGTATATTTAGCTCTAATTTCTTCTACAGATAATTCAGCTTCTTTCTTCAATAACTCAAGCTCTTCCTCATATGTCATTTCCCTCCCTAGTCTTTCTTCAGCTTCAAGTGTTGTTTCATCGTCCAATATGTCATTTTCATCACTATCAAAATCTAATGATTCATCGGAAATATCATCATCGTTATATGGCTTCAAGAACAATTCTTTTATATTCATGCCATTCGTTTCATCAACGTTTTCAAGTTCCATTTTATCATTCTTATTTCTATTCAGATCAAAAGTGACTCTTCTATTCACGTTTGTTTTTGATTTGGTGCTGAAGGATCTTACATCATCTGGTATGAGTTCTATACTTTTTACGTTTCCTTTACTTGTATTTTTTCTTGCTTTATTTTTCCTTCCTTTTATTGGTAGTTCCGTCCTTATTGTAAGCGCCTGTTCAATTGTTTGTGTAGAATATGGTACATACTTGTGATAAGCATTTCTCTTCGAACGAGTAATTTTGTGTGGGGATAATGCATAATTTGCTTTGTCATCAGTCGATTTACCAGTTACCAATTGCTCGTTAAGTTTCTTTGTATATCTCTCTGTCTGCTTTACTAAGTAAACCAAATGTTTGTCCATACGCTTTTGTTTCAATTCATCAGCTTGAAGTTTTTGTTTAAATGTAATAATTTTCTCAATCTTTGTCCACCATGTTTTGACATCTCTACCAAGCTTAGCTGCGAGTCGTCTCCGCTTAGCTTCAGCTTCTGCTATTTTTTGTAATCTTCGAGATTCTTTCGTGTTGTGAAATTGTTTTATTGCCCCGGCAACTTTTTTCCCATTAGATATTTGGCGCTTACGCTCTGATTGGAAATCAGCTGCTAACCACATCATTTCCTTCATCACGAAATCCCAGTGAATTTCTTTTTTCGGTTGCTTTCGAATTATGTCCCCTTCGGGAGTAGAATTCGAGTTTGTTTTATCTCCGGAAGATGCTGACTTTGTGCCATTCTTTTTACGATCTTTTCTGTCTTTGGAGTTTGGCAAGTTTGGCAACGATATTTCGTTGAGCCTTTTCTTTATCGTTTCTTTGTGAGATACTAGATCTGATTGAGACATAGACTCAATAGATTGCTCTGTATCCTTGACCATCGTTGCGAGATATCTGCTGACTTGTACGATGTTTATTATTATTTTTCGTCCTTGTTATATTCGTTTCTCTGGTGATATAAAAGGAAGCTATCATTCTTATCCAAAGATAATGAGCAAATATTTCATCTAAGGATATTTACTTTCTCTCGCGCGTATTCATTGGCTCGTTTAGATCTTAGATTTATTCAATGATCCTCTTGTATCGTATGAAACAAAAAAATCAATTCTTGCTCTCGAATAAGATAATTTCACCAAGATCGTTTGTGAGAAGCGACGAAATGAAATGAAAACTCAGCGACATGAAATTTTCGATTTTAATTAGGCGCTGATCAAAATTTTGATACCCATGTCTTCACCAAATATTAGTTACATACGATCTTATTTTAGGTAATTAATAAGATCATCTTTATTTCCTGCTCTGCTTTATATCTTGCTTGAACTTAGAGAATAATGGATGGTTCAAATTCTGCAAAAATGTCCGATATGTAGGAGCAAAAATACCGTAATTAGGTTGCGTATAATAGTTATGTAGTTGTATTTGATTTGGTCCTTTTTTTAAATTATTTGAATAAAATAATTTATGATGAAATTGGCAATTATTACCTTAATTAAAATCAAGGCGTACATTCAGATCTGTTGCAATGTGCAATAATTATGGAAAGAAGTTATTTTGATATAGGTGAAATCTTTTTGAGAAAGATATAGGACTCTTCAAAGCTCCTGGAAGACAGCAGATACTCCATACAACAGAATGAGAAACATGAAAAGGATCCTTCCTTCATTCCTACTTCTTACTTGCCATTTCCAAGAATTTAGCCAGGCATTTACTCAGTACACATCATCAAAACATTTTGCACTGGATGCCTTATCAAAACAAAAAGTCCGTAGTGAAAGTCTGCCGATCTTCTCCTCAACTGCCGAAACACAAAATGAGCAAATCCCAACAGGACAATTTCAAAAAGAAAGAAATAAATTGGCTAAAGTGCTGGTCCACACTGCTCAGAGTTTTGGCCAAGTTGGGTCTAAACTTCCTGAGCCTGATCAAGAAAAACTTTTGGATATTGCCAAATCTTTATCTGCCTATTCGGACTCTGAGCCTGCCCAAAAACCATTATCTGGGACACATGAAATGATTTATAGTGCTTCGAAAGGTGGTTCTTCCGGGGCAGTTGGTCCCTTTGTTGGTTTTGTTGAACAAAGATTCCTGGATGAAACGAATTTTATAAATCAAGTGACTCTTGGGCCCTTACGAGTGGAATTAAATGCTGAGAGGAAGGTTTTGGACGATGAACGCATTCGAGTAAAATTTTTAACAACGCGTGTCTCCTGCTTAGGAATAGAACTACTGAACAAAAAAACTAAGGGTCAAGGAGTTTGGAAAAATTTATTTTCTGGTGTTGTTACCATTAATGGGGAAACTACTCTTTTGAGAGTACTTTTGACTCCAAGTCTATTCATTATTCAGCAAAAGGTTGAACAATGATTTTATTCACAAGAGATTGAACACAAATAAAATAGCCAAGTAATTGTATTATATGGTACAAATCATGTTGGAGGAAGGGAATGTGTTTGAATATTCAAAGTCACAAAAAAGAAGAAAGCGATTCATAAATAAAAAATATACTTTCAAAAAAATTTAATTGGACATAGCTTTTTATGCTATTTTGAATTGCACTTCTCATGTTTACAACTCAGAAAAAGGTTTGAGATGCAAACTGGTAGTTTTTCTAGGTTTGATAAATCTGTACTGTTCCCTTTGTCGTCTCTTCGTCCTCCCTTGATGCTCATTCTCATTTTGATTTGGAGCACTATGACGAAAAGGATGTTTTTTGCAACGAATTTGACACCCAATGTATCCCTTTTCTACATGAAACCTCATGCGCTCTTCGAAAATTCTATCCGGTGCTTCAGTGGGATATTGCAAGATTTTATTCTCAGAACAAGCTGAAGCATGATGTTTTCCCATCATGGGATCTACATGAAATTTCAATAAACCTAGTTCCCACGCAGATGTTGCAAATGGATTCGAGTGCTCAGGATCCATTACGTCAGGTGTGTAGGCACCAGAAGTGATAATATCTGATTCATTTTCGAGTAGCTGATTGATGGAGGCATAACGCTGCATAAGCTGTCTGGCAAAAGCTATCAAAGGAATAGAGAGATGAGTTTCTGTGTGAAGGCAAGTTGTCAGTATTTGCTTGAAAAAACCAGCTGTGCGAACTGTAGAGTACTCTCTTCGTTTCAAAAACGCAAGGGTTAAGCAGTTTAATGTAGCAGGGACTGTAGTGCGAGCATTATTGGAGATAAGTCTGCAATTTATTATGCGAGATAGATTGAATTAGAATTGTGCAATGATAGAGATATTCAATTTGCAGCAAAAATATTTTAAAAAAATTGCATCGTATCTTACCTTGTGATTTGAGTATATAAAGGGGTGATATATTCTTTTTGATCAATCTGTAATTCTCTACCTGGTCCTTGCAAAGTTTGAAAGGCAGTTAAAACCGCATTCAAAGCAGCATCCAGTGGCAAAGCTTCTACGCTCTCTAACAGTTTTCGTAACACTTTCAACAAGTCCAAAACGGTTTCAAAATGAATTAAATGAGAGAATTTAGCTAATCCCCTCAAGGATTCAGGGAGAAGAATAATAACGTGTCGATTTTCCTTTGGATCTGCCTTTAAAATTCTAAAATATGTCAGAATGACTGATTGTAATGTATCAGATTGATTTCGTGCTAGAGCAATTTTGTCTATTCCACCTGATTGTTCACGCATTTCATTCTCAATTTCTGCATCTAGTGTAGCAGTACTCTCACCATGACGCTTTCTTTTTTTGGCTTGCGCCTTCTGTGCAATTTTTGCCGCTTCAGCTTCGTCCTGGTGTACTCGAAGTGGTAATGATAGAAATGTTCGTATAAGTTCTGGACGAACCTGAAATTTACGCGAATGGACCATTTTTGTTAACAATTTAGTGGCTTCCAATGTTACTTCGCCTTGACGATCGTTTGTAAAAAGATACGTAATTGCATCACAGCAAGCTGTTACTATTTGTTCACATTTACGATTGTTTGTCTGTCTTGCAACAATTGAAAGTATGTTAGATCTGAAATTGAAATTAGGGTGTGCTTTGAGAAGTTCACATAAAGTAATAATTGAAGTGATTGCAAGAGGAGTTGGAGGTTGATCTTTTTGTGAAGAATTTCTTTTTTCCCATGTACGTTCTAAAATTTTGAGAAACCACTGGTAATGAGTTAATAATGCACGTTCATATTGCCACAGAGTTCTGATTTCTTTTGACACTCGAACAGACGTTTCCTCGCTAGTTGGTAGACGAATTCTATATGATGGTAAAACATCTTGAAAGATAGCTAGAAGGGAAACAATGGCAAGACGGGCAATTTGCTCATCACCTTCATCTGTAATTCTCTTAGTTGTGTCTGCCAAATCAAGAATCTTTTTCACTTTGGATGGGATTTTAGGACCATTTGTTTCCTCATCTTTTTCGGAGAAAAAAGAGGAGTTGGGATCTTCTAAAACACTTTCTGATAACTCAGCAATTAAATTATATTTTTCTTCCATGCTAAGCGTTTGCACATCCTCAACGTCTTTACTGGCTGTTTTCGGGTGTTTCTTTTTTGTAGTTTTTTTGTCGCCGGCTCTTTCGTTCGCCATCTTAATTAGTTTCCTTTGCTACTGTACCAAAATAGAAAGATTGAAAAATAATCGGTGGTTAGGAATTAGGAGATATCTGTTGGAATGGGTGAAATTCTACGTTACCCTTTCTATATCATTTTATTATGATTGTTTTGTTTTTACTCTCGTATGTAGAACGTACTGTAAGCTTAATTGCTGGGAAACACATTTTTATGTTTATGTACGACTGAATGATTTGAAGAAAGTAGTTTGCTTTTACTTTGGTTGTTATAAACCGAACATATTAGATAAAAGTGTCAACCTGTTCTACAACAGATGGGATTTCATCAAACTCGAAAGTTCTATCTATGAAAAAGAAAAACTATTCGAAGATAAAGTCTAGCTCAATTGATACGATGATACGGTACTTTATTTTTACATTCATACTGTCTTTTCTTAATCAGCACGTGAACATATACTAAATATTGAAAGTTGTCAAAGTAATGAGGGTAATCATGTTGCCATCAAGAAAGATGGAACTGAATTTTAGATTTATTACTAGTGAGATCATAATAATAACGCATAGATTCAATAGTATTTATAACTAAATACTGCTTGTCCCTTTTGGATTTTTTCTGGTCGTCTGTATTAAAATAGGGACAATCTTGGTGTTATACTCAGTCTGAGTGTAATGCGTTGTATGCACATTTATATCTAACGGAACGTTTCCAAATCGCACGCAAGGTGGGTGTGATCCGATGATACCGAGATAGGTTTCTGCATCTACTTGTAGTCAAAGTGAGCATCCACTGACAAAGCTTTGTGGAGTAGGATGCATTCTCTGGTATAAAAACATGATCTTGCTGTATAATCGCTCCTTCCATTTGATCATGCCACGCCTGCAGATGTGCATCAAAATAGGTGAGGATGGTTTCCAATGTATCATCCATAAGATGTTGGTCCTTAACTATTAGATTGGCACGAATTTGAGATCTATACAATTTGTCAACCGCGATCTCTAACTTCTCCCTTCGGCGAGTTTGAGAGACTTCTACATTCAAGAAAATTACGAATTCATTACGATTTTCCCATTGGGAACAGTACACTAACAACCAAATCCTTGAAATTATACCTGCTGACCATGCTAAGCCAGTCTTTCTTATATTATGTTGGGTATAGTGTTGTTGAATACATTTTGAAAACGACGCTGTCAGCCGGCCTTACATAAAGTGGTCCCATCCTATCTCTAATTGATCTTGTATCGGAGCCGCATACTGTTGCATATGTTGATGTTCCACCTTCCCATGTACTTTATACGCAGTAAATAGGTCAATGATATCCCAAGCTAATGCATCGGGGGTTTGTTGCTTTATCAACCACTCAGAGAGTAGATATTTTACACCTTGCTGGGCAGTAATCATATTGCCAATGAGTACGTCTAAGCATATTCATACCAATGGGTAAGAAATGTGCTACAAACTTTGACTCCCAGTGACGCTTTGGGGTTGAGATGCGCCATCGCCTTTTCAGATGCAACCAAATCTATCGCAATAAAATGCTCGCGTGTTAAAGAATGGCGAGAAGTGACGTAGCGTCCCGCGTCATGTTGGTGAAACCGATTTCGGATATGTGTGCCCATATTGGAATATAATTTGTGAGTAGTGGTCGCCCATATTGAAAGTCCTTCCCCGTAGAATGGTGCATGTAGAATATTGGGAATATACAAAGTTTCCTGAGCTGATTTTGCCATTCGATCACACCATACATTCAGCTGCTTATAGCGGTTCAATTTATGAAAAGGTTTCTTTTCCTCCTCAGCGTGTCCCTTGATTTTTACAAAAGAGAGCAAATGTTTTACTGATTGTCTTGTTTTAAAAACTGAAAGAACTACGTCTCGATGTTTCGTGGTAGTAGCTGTTGCATAGTGAGATCAATTTCACACGTTGATTTTTTCTAAACGATGTTGTGCTCCTATAAATATTTATACTCTTGCACCTCTTAGTTTCAAGCAACTCTCTATTGAATAAATTGATAAACATTTTGCTGAAGGATGAGACTATTAATTGGAGGCGACTTATCAGAATTGTATCCAGAATTTTGTTTGTTTGTTATGAAATTATTAATGTATCTTCCCCTTCGAGAGCTGACGTATATAACTCTTATGCCCAAAAGTATACAATGAAAAACCAATACCTAAGGTGTATTTATGTAACAAAATTGATTACGTTACCTTACGTGCAATATGCAAGATTCCCCTTTTCTTTTACACGTCATTCTTATATACGGGTAGCCTTCTGGAAAAGAATCTATTTCCGTAGGTGACATCCTTAACTGAAGTTCTTATCGAATGTTCCGGCAACATCAATTAACCATATATACCTTTAAATGTATTACATGTGTATCATTAATTCCTATGTGTTATTTTTCAAGAAACGTCATGATTAATAACAATTAAAATGAAAACGTGGTTCTCATAATTTTCTTCAAAATTCTTCTCAGAATTTAGAACTTTTTTGTTTGGGAGACAAGACATTCATCCCCCTTTCTCAATCATGAATCTTAGGGCTATCCAAAGAAAAACTGTATTACTATTTTCAGCTTTGAATGTCCTCCTCCTTTCGCCATACAATGGCAACCGCGATACAGCATTCGTGAAAGCATTCGATATAGGGATACCTTTGACAGCAATTGACACATTTTACAGAACGTCTCCATATGCATCGGCATTTATAACATGTGGTGTGAAAGCTTCTATAGCAGATATAGTCGCAAATTCGGGGAAAAGGAAAGGATCTAGAAAGTCAATGAAGCAACGTCTTACAGTTCGCAACATGTATCAAGGAACATCACATTTGAAAACCACAAACAAGCGAACTATTTTTACTCCAAGAAAAAGAACATCAACATCGTTGCAGAAGGAAAACATACAGCGCAATCTAGCATACATTTTGTATGGTGGGTTTTATCAAGGAATCGGGCAAGAGTTCTTGTATAACGAAATTTTTCCGTCCTTATTTGGTGAAGAACTTAACTTTGGTAGTGTGATAAGAAAAATTGCCTTCGATCAAGCTGTAGTCGCGCCCCTTGTGACATTACCATTGATGTATGTCATAAAAGCACTCATTTTTCGTACGTCCCTCAAGCAAAGCATGGCAACCTATGTTGATGACATAAAGACCCGAAATCTTTTGAAGTACTTTTGGATGTTGTGGATACCCGTTAAGTTATTAAAGTTTACTGTCATTCCAGAACATTTAAGGATAACTTTTCTCGCGGTAGTTTCCTTCTTCTGGATGATTGTATTTTCTTCTGTCACGGAGAGAAAAAAGCTAAGTTCGACGTAAACAGATGAAGGTGGACAAAAAGATTAAATCTTTCTTTTGAACATAAAAACTACGCATAAAAGAAAAGTGAAATTTTGAAGGGATTGCTCAAGATCATAAAAAATAAAGTTATCTAAGAAAACTTATTGAATGCATTCTTTATTAACTTATTGGTGTAGCATACCAATTGAGCCATTCGTATTCCTGCAAAAGCCATTTGGAGCGTGTACACCATATTTGCAACTCTTTCAAATGTATATATTTTTTATTATCTCCGACTTCATCAAGCAACATATCTGGCATAGACTCCCATAATGCTAAGTCTTTTGGTGTACCTGCACTTGCGTTTTCTCGTAAATAATATACAGCATCTTCATTCATATCACAAATTTCCATCATGATTTCATCTACAGACTTTGACTGTGCTACATCAATCCAAACATCAATGGAATCTTCTGATGGTCGATCTTCACTACGGTTTGGAAGCAACAATTTATAGATACTTTCCCTATCGGCATTTGCGAGCTCTCTCCAGTTACGAATATTGCAATCCGTGATTAAGGATGCTACTATGTCAGCAACGAAATCCTTACTTATGCTTTGAACTTCTGATACACATTCGTTTAATTCATCTAAATCTTCCTCCGTGGGTGTGACTAATTTCCACTCATCCATGGTTTCATTTTCTCCATCTACTTTATTTTTATCGGAAGTGGTTCCTAATCGACCTAAAGCAGCTCTAACAGCACGCTCTCGTGCTAATGCACCATTTTCTTCCAAGACTTGTACCATAGCCTCTTGTACAGCATCTACAGCTTTCATTCCTTTCTCCAAATCAACATTATTGTTTTCACTATTTTCTGATTCTTGTTGTTGTCGTAAATTTTCCTTCGCTTTTTCACTCAGTATTTGTGTCCTACCTTGTAAATACTTCCAATTCAATTCTGGCAATAATGATTTCAATCCCTCTTCTACATCCTTGACATTGGTTTGTTCTGCATGCATGGATACAGGATTCCCGATGGTATGATAAACAATGGACCAGTAGACACGAGGTGATAATTGTGCCATATTTCTGGCGCGTAGCATTTCTTTACCGCCTCCTTGTGGGTCTGGATCAGTATATACTGCTCGAATAACGGATATAAGGGTGGAACGCGAAATAAGTTGAAAATCTTCTGTATAATTTCCTCGTTGATTAGAAACTTTTCCTTTGGAATATTGGACTCTATAAACTCTAAGTGAGGGTGATGTATCCTTATTGTTTGCACCATCTAGAGTGTTTAAATGATATTCTTCTTTCGGTAGAATTCGATATTGACGTGATTGAACAGCTGAGACTCGAATAAAAGCCCGAGAGGATTCGTAAGATTTTGTGACAGTATTTCTCATGGCTCCTCTAAGGAAACTTCCAATTTTTCCATTACCACCTGATTCTAAAGATGACAGTAATTTGGTTGCGACATCTGTTTCATCTTTCAATGCCATATTCGATTTCGACTTGGAGGTGGTGGAACTAGTCTGTCGTGTAGCTTGTATGAATGATCCATCGGATAATTTTCGACCTGTAGTTTGGGATAATTTACGAGAAGCTCTAGAATTGGATTTGGAGATTGTTGCTTGTTTGGGGGGTTTTCGACTGGAAGATTTTGCGATTTGTGTGGATTTTGTTTTTTTTTGTTTTTCAGCTTCTAATAAGGCATCTTGAGCTTTGATAACTTTCGTAAAATTGGAAGATGCTGCAATCGCTGCAGCTCTTCGTTTCCTTGATTTTGGTATATTTTCGTGTTCTTGTTCATTTTTTTCTTCGTTTTCATTGCAGGGATTCGATGTGAGTTCTTGCTTTTTTTTTTTTACTTGGCTTTTAGTTGGTGTAGATGGCGTTTTTTTTGTATCAGAAATGGTTTCAGATGTATTAACAAATCGTACAATCAGAGATTCATTCGGCAGTATGCAGCTTCTAGCCGATGTTTGATTTCGATTGTGTGACAATGGCGTCGGAGGATAGCCAGATAATAATTGAACTTGAATTTTTTTTTTCGCGGTTTTGCTTCCTTGGAAGAACAAACGTAAAGATTCCTCTTTTAAATCTTGTACGGTCCAATGTTCAGGAAGGGAAAGAGTTTTACGTTGTTGTGAAGATGTAACTTCATTTTTCTTTGTTTTTGATTTTCCTCTGCGGTTTGAGCTTGTGGAGGAAGTTTCACTGTAGCTCAAACGAATGTTATGAGCGTTCGAAGATGCCATTCTTTGACTTTTTGAGGTGTGTTCGATGAGATTTTATGTAAAGATCCATATGAACATCATAGAGTAGTACAGAAATAAATTGGATGTTTTTCAGGTACGTAGAAATTGTTTTAAGGATGTACATACTCTCATTATTAGAATGATTTCCAATAGTAACACGTTAAAAACATAACATACCACCACCACCACCACCTTTACTTTACTTTACTTTACTTTACTTTACTTTACTTTACTTTACATACTCTCATTATTATTATTATTATTATTCATCTGCTGTTAGCATAATCTGTAATTGTTGAGGGAATGTATGATGCATAATGCATTAGAGAGGTTGGACTTGACATTCAAAGGAGAAAAAAACCAATCTTTGTGACAGTAAATCTTACAGCCACGAAGGAATTTTCTGACGGAGCTACACAAGAATTTAGCGGGACAAGCGTAATATTCCATTTATTACCATAAAAAAGAATACAGCGCTGTTGCAGTGCAAAAATAATTGCCAAAGACGTCTGTTCTTGAGGGTAACGAAGTCAACTAAAACTCAAGTGAATAATCTCTAGAGGATGGAACGATCGAGAGCGACATGTTAGTAGCCATGAAAGGATGATCAAAAAGTCGATTATTGCAATCCATTGAATCAAGATAAAAGGCTTTCATAGATAAAGAAAATACAATTCTATTTGGTCGGTACGTTATTACAGCATAGTCCTTTATGACATAAAGTGTTCTTATTAACCCACCAAGACACAATAACCCACACGGTGAAGACATATTTTTTTATTTTAACTTCCAATAAGTATACGAATGTTTCTTTTAGTTATAAAACCAGTCACAAGACGACCGTGGTGAATCATGACTTTTCCCAAGATATTAATGCACATGGCTCACATTGGTTTGGAATTTTCACCTTTCTTCTTCTGCATATTGTGATTGAATGTACTATTGGTGACATCGTCTCCAATAAATGCCAATGATCTTGCCTGCCAGAAAGATGTTGACCATTTCTTCATTTCCAAATCCAAATATTTTTCCATCAAATCCAGGGTTGGCTGAGGAACAGAATCGGGCTCAGATATAATGCTTTCATTCTTCCAAAAATCCTTAAAAGATTCTTCTCTAGATTTGCCAATTTCCAAGATCCAAAAAGCTTTTTTTACTCCTTTACGAACCACTGCATCACTGGACACAGATAAGGCTAGCAAAGCTATACATGCATTCCGCTCAACTTGTTCTGGATAATATTCCAACCTTCTCCACAGGCAGTCCAAAACATCAAAAGATAATATGATACGATCCGTGTTCTTGCGATTTGCTCTTATAATCAAACAGGCATCTGTTATCGTAGCAATATCTTCATTTGAGAATGTGGTTTCTAAGTTAGACATGGGTTTCTGAAGGTCTTTTTTTTTTTCCTTTTGAAAAGATTGTAGATGAACATATTCCTTCAATTCATCTTCATTTTGCACCACGGGAATTCTGTACGTGAGGTCAAAGATTCTTCCCAAATAATGTGTTCCTGAAAGTGATTCGTTATGAACTAGAATATTTTTATATGCTGGGTGTTGTTCAAGGCATGTTGTGATATACCTCATATCCATACTGATGATTGTTACAAAAAGCTCTGTTTTTACAAGCAATTCGACAGCTTGCAGCACACTCATCACAATATCAGGAGAACACAAATCCAAATCTTCAATAAAGAGAAAGATTCTAGGCTTTCCTCTCGGAAACTGGGATTTATCACCAGCAACCATTGCATCCGTCAATTCTTTAAAGTCGCGCTGGGCCTTATGAACTATTCCAAGGTCGTCTTCATAGGAATCGATACGATCCGCAACTGTTTCTTTTAAGGTATTCCCTTCAAAAATACGCTTGCGCTCTTCAAACTCTGTGATTTCGGCTTGAAGCTTACTGATGGTTCGTTTTGTTTCTGCGTCTTCTTTTGCTTGATTTAAATTATTTTCAAGGTCCACAGATTCAGCTATGATTGCTTCTATATTAGATTTAACTTTTGATACAACGCTTTGTGCTTTCTCTATTTCGGGCTTGAAGGATATTACTTTAGCGAGAAAAGGAAGAAGAGGAGCAAGAGCAGAAGCTCCGACAGCCTTCAAGCAGTTTGCGGTATCTGCAATTCCATCACGAAAGACGTATATGAGAATGCCAATGAGAATTGAAGCAGAAATAACATACCAAATTATTGAAACTGGAATTTTGAATGCAACCTGGAGACGTTGTATAGAATTAAATGCATCGATCATTTGTGGAAGGGAATCAGGAGTATATTCATTCTTTTTTTTCTCTCAAATATTCATGACAACCTCTGCAATTTTGTCGTTCGACTTCTTCAAGCCTTCTTGGTTCACAGTTTCTCTGAGAGCTTTCTTATTCTGCTGATATTTTTTGTTGTCCTCTTCGAGATGCTTGTCAATAATTGTCGTCATTTTATCAGATGCATGTCCGCCTAAGTGATTATGATCCTTAAGTTGATCAAACAGAAATTTGTCAAATTGATCCTTGTTTTCAGATATAACTTGAAGATACTTCTTTTTGGATTGAGATAGTTCTTCAGCTAGTTGCATTGTACTGAGAACTCCTTTGATTAATAAGTGGTCCTTCGCCTTGCTGACTTCATCTACGGTCCCATATGGTGCATTATTAGAACCTTCCTGAGATAAAAGAGGTTCGTTTAAATCTGTTTGTCCTGTTTCGAAACGTTCTTGCTGCTTGTCATTTGACAAACATTCCGATTTTAACATATCCTCTAAAGTAAATTGATCATTTAATTCTTGCAAAATACGAGAAAGAAATGCTGCCCAAATGTTTTTCTTCTGAAACTCCCAAGCACTGAAACTTACTTTGTAGCAATGCCCTACATAAACGTTGTTCTCAAGCGTACGTTTATCGGTCAAGTCAATCCTCTGGACTTGTTGCAACTCCTCGAATAAAATCTGTTTTACCTTTTTTTTACCACTTCCCCATCTTCCCAATATTCCTACGACAAAAGGTGGTTTAAGGTTCTTGTTGGCGATGGTACTTGCTATGGTTGCCATAGCAGCCCTTACACCCAGAGGGTCTTTACGATGATTTTCTCCCATGAAAGTCAAAGATGATGAAATAGATAGGTGATTTGGGATAAGTTGAAGATTGTTGATACAAATGTTTGAAAAGTAGATTGGTGGTATGCGCTGCGGCAGTCTCCGTACTTTCACGTCCTTTCAGATATATATGACAGTCTTTCCCACGAAATATCGAGCTTAAAGATATTCGCCTCAATTTTCTGTTCAAGTTAAGCCAATTATTGAGGCTCTAATTAATATTTATAATTTGAATTGTCGAACGTGACATCAACTAAGTATCCGATATGAGAATAAGTTACGTCTCAACAATTACCTTATCTGCTTCTGCTGATTGATTTGTGAACACCCTCTACTATTTTTGTAGTACGGTACGTATGCAGCAGTTAACTTTGAAGCGCTCCAAAGAAATTGTCCCAGCAGTTCATGATATTTCCCGGTGATCGATTTATTACACAACAATCCGCAAGAGGTAATGTAATTCATGTTACCTTTTAATTCTAACAATTCAATTAATTCTACGAACCAACTTAATTAATAGAAATAAGAATAGTTCAAAGGAGCGAAAAATCTAATTCATAATCCCACAAGTCATCAAATCTTGACTTACATAGGAGTGGTTTTAATTTACAGGCAATTGTTATAAAAGGCGATTTTATCCTCGTTATATTCAGGACTTGCCAGTGCTCTTAACTGAGCTCACAATGTTTTGCAATAGATTAATAATTGAGCAAAAAGAGAATTCCAGTCAAGATTCAATACAGTTGTTGTCAAGAAAAAATTTTTATCTCAAAATTTATTTGCGAAAATGAAAATCTTATGGAACTGTTAATATTTCAACACCATCCGATGTAATCAAAACTGTATGTTCAAATTGCGCAGCCCTTCCTCCATCATTTGTAACAACAGTCCATCCATCCGATGGCCATTCTGAACATTCATAGGAACCTTCCACAATCATTGGTTCAATGGTAAAGATCATTCCAGGTGTCAATTCTAATCGATCTGAATTGCGATAGTGTTTTACATACGGTGAGCAATGAAACACTTCCCCTATTCCATGACCACGATAAGCACGAATAGAGTTATAATTGTATTCATCTGATACTTTTTCAATAGCTTCCCCAATCTCCGTAAGACATGCTCCTGGACGGCATTGTTGTATTCCTGCCTCCAAGGATTCTTTCGCTGCTTTTACTAATCTACGAGCTGAAATGATGTCCTTCGACGCATCATCTCCTTTATCCAAATCAAGATCCTCACTATCCCCAACTATAACAGTCGCACAGTTATCACCGTGCACACCACCAACAAACACAGACACATCAAAACTTACAATATCCCCAAATTGCAATTCCCTCGTATCCTAAATAATGAATTCGAAAATAAAATTCACATTTGTTATTATAAATATGTGAATATAAAAAAACAAAAGAAGCAATGGAAATAAAACTCACTGGTATACCATGACAGATCACTTCATTGATACTACTACATAAACTTTTTGGAAACCCGGCATAATTTAAGGGAGAGGGATAAGCATTTTGTGCAATTATATGTTCATGTACCAACACATCAATATCATTAGTGGTGGCACCTTCTTGAGCTAAGGAGCAGGCATAATCGAGTGATCGACGAGCTATTTGTGCAGCATTTTTCATCCGGTCTGTAGATTCAGGGGAGTGTAGGATTATTCGATCAAAAAAGTTCGGAGGAACATGGCCTGTTTTAGCATATGGAGGATAGGGCATACTTTCAGGGACGGCTAGACGAGGAGTTACCGAATGGGGCAAAATCGGTGGACGTGAGTGTGAATTTTTAGTGAGGAATGGAGATGGACATGCTAAGTTGCGTTTTGAAATTTGTAAGAATGTATTTCTTTTGCATGGATAGGATGCTGCATTCACGAAAGGACTCGACTTGAGAATCCGTCTATGACCGAATAATGTACGGATGAGGGACATTTTTGCATTTGTGTTAACCGATTAATTTTAGGAAGGGTGTAGAGATGCTTGTTGTTGTTTCACCCTCTCACTATTGATGATTGTTGCACTGCTGAGCAAATACAAATGCATATTTTCAACGAAAGGAAACAAATATTTCCATATGAATGTACCATCATACAGTATTGTACGGCGCTTATGTTAAGAAATAATTGGATGGCTTTCTTTGTCGTTTTTCATCTCAAATTTACTGCTGTCAGAACGTTCTAATTGCGAATCCAATGACGTATTTTGACCGTTATATTGTGATGGTCTGGAATTGGGGTTGAATATAGCCGATCAGGGAGAATATAGTTATTATCTCTATAGTCAAGGCTGAAAAGAGAATATATTCATGCTAAATTAGCCCCGACATAGATGTTAGAAAACCTGCAGAATAAATTCACCAAAACAAAAAAAACTGCAGATTA
>Ga0209092_10001393_pt1 | contig 23615 bp, 21 predicted proteins | sample FraStrMetagenome_FD_187446 | JGI IMG/M metagenome (GOLD analysis project Ga0209092, IMG submission 187446) | Marine eukaryotic phytoplankton communities from Arctic Ocean - Fram Strait ARC3M Metagenome (SPAdes) (version 2) | ecosystem: Environmental > Aquatic > Marine > Oceanic | place: Fram... | reverse complement strand
AAAATACTAGGTGTCAAATAACTCTTCCAAATGAATTACATATACCCTTGTCAAATATGTCAGATTATAATACATCTAGTAATAAAGAAAAGGCTACATACGTTCTTACTGAAATAGCAAGCTGGTCACCAATGATAGTTACAATAAATGGGATTAAAAAACACGTAGTTTCTCATGCGGAATATGAAAAGACTCTAGGTTATTTTACTAATAACAAGGCAAGCATTAATCAAGATTAATGGCGCGACTATTATATTGAAGAGAAAAGCAAAAAACAAGGTTAATAATAATAAAAAATATAATAAAAATATTTTTTATTATATCAAAATGACGTATGTGGTATAGTAAAAATCGATTAATTATCTTATGGTCTATAACTGCATTGTATTTGTATCTTTGTAGCTACCTGTATATTTGTTGATGAAATTTCTCCGTTAAATGGCGTTTCTTTCATAGATTTATTAGTATCATCTGACTTTTTTCGCCTTATTGCTAAATATATCATTCTACCAATTGAATGGTAGGTTGTATGCTTCATGTTACGTATATCGGTAATATCTGCGTTTAAATGACGGTAATATGCCTGATAGGCTAGTAGAGGTTCGCTGCTATTTTTTTCGTCAATATCTATATACTGTAAAGGATTATAAATAACTTCGTATCCAGATGTGTGATTATTAGCATTATTGTATATGATTGATATAATATGGTCATCAAGGCTTACATTTGTATGGACCTTTCCTTTTAAATATAAATATTCATGTGTATCATCCTCTTCAGTAGAAACATGACGTAAATTAACATTACCATTTAATGTAAGATTGTTTATCCTCACCATAATTATATATATAATATAATATTTTAATATGTCATTATTTACTCGAAGAATTTATATTTCTTTTTGTAATATCTCTCTACGTATTCTTTTTCTTCTTCTGTTAATCCAAATAATTTATATACATCGATGTTTTCATTGTTGTACATTTCGATAGCCTCTGGTATTTTTGAAAAATCAGGGATATACTCAAATACATACTTTTCAAGATAACGCATTCGATATCTTGTTGTCTCAAATAAGAATAAAATCAAAGTAGTAGAGAGAAATTCCTTTATTAATTCGAGACTTTCCAATGTTTTATTTTTAATTATATAATTATCTCTCGAAGAAATGCCATATATTCCTTCTTTATCTACATACGGAAACCCATACATCTTATGCGCCATGATTATTTTCGGTTCTCCGTAAAAAGGTTGCTCATCATCACTGTACTTGAACTGTAGCTGAGGTTTGTTTGTTTCCTTGTTAATAATTGTAGTATGAACATTTTGAAAAGGATGAGTGAGAGAGAAAATGTCCTTTAATACAGTTCCTTTTTGGGGCATATTGGATTTATTTATTTTTAATTTTCCGTATGTCTCTCTTAACACCAAAAATTTATTTACTATGGAAGCAAAACACAAAGGTATCGGTATGTTTTCTTTTAGTTTAAAATCAACATATTCTTTTTTTTGGTTATCGTATAATTCTATTGTTCCTTGGTTTTCACTTTTTATCAATAAAAAATCGCATAAAGGTGTTTGAACTTGATAATTGAATATCTTCATTACTGTACTCGCATTCCATGCATGTAGCTTTTCTATTTTATATTTCAATAGCAGCTCATACATGCCTGCCTTGTCTGGTTTCATCCATATGGAAGGAACCACGACATTCATCATTCCTCCTTCTTTCAAGAGAGAAATATTCCTTCTTAGAAAGTCAGGCCAAATAGTTTTACCATCCTCTTTTTTATCTATAACAGTATTTGTAGGCACTTTTTTTACACCACCACTATTATAAGGTGGATTTCCTATGATAAAATCAAATTGCAAATCAGTAGTCCATTGAAGATAATCTTCATGGTATATGTTTGCTTTTTCACCGAATTTCTCTCTAAGATGAAGTATATTGTTTTCGTTTATTTCCACCATATAAATCATATTATTGATGATATGATGCTTTCTCTCGTCTGGGTCGTCAATGACATCCTTGAGTAAATTAAACAATATAATAAACAAACAAAAACTAAAATTACCTCTACCAGCACCTGCGTCTAACCATTTACAATCTTTATTCTTAGCAACTTCTACTGGTATAGATGATAACATTTTAGATAAGAATACATAAGGCGTATGTACTTCACCGTATTTATCTTTCAGCTCAACGTCATACTTTACATATTCTGGAAATTTTTCTACTAAATTGGTATCATTAATATCAATGTTTAAAAGAGACATTTATATTAATATATAATCATTTTATTTATCTGACGTTTTATCGCGTATTTTCATCTCACCCTTTTATTTTTACGTGTTTTGCTTTTTCGCTCTCCGTGTTTCTTGGTTTTGTTTTTAGTTTGATGCTTTGCTTCCTTTCTGAAAACCTTTTCGGTAATATCCTTTTCTTGTTTCAAGATTAAATCCACTATATTCTGATAAAAACTACGGAAATTCTTCTTTTCCTTTTTCAGTTCGTCGTAAGAAAACCATCGAATTTTCGATTTCTCCAACAATCCATTGTCCTTTTTGTGTTTTACATGAGGCAAATAACGTGAAAAAAAGTCATAATTGTTTTTATAGTAAAATGGCAATTTAGCATCATAATCCATCATGTAAATATATGTGGTATATGTTTTGAATTGTAGTGTAGATATTTTATCCTTTTTGACTTGCTTTCTTAATTGTTCCGCTGAACCTAAAATACCATTTATTTCTTCGGATCCTTCTCTGAGAGCAGTATCAAACGAAGATTCACCATCTTCTGCACCGCCACCGAAATCTGCCCACCCTGGAGTATCATCCAATTCATTTTCTTTGCCAAACAAAAAATGGACTTGGCCATTTTTTATTGCGACTGGTAATATTCCACCACCGCCCATGATAGTATTACTATATCGCTATATTTTTTATTTTTTGTTTAGGTTTAAGTTTTTTATAGGAATGAATGTATTACGCTATATTTGTATGTGAGTATTGTTAATTATTTCCACAATAATTTGCAGTCATCCAGGTCTTGTGTTCGTAAAGTGCTACTTCACTATTGTCAATAACTGTTTTATTTGGATAAACAGTTTTCATACCAAAAGAGAGCTCTTCTTCTTCCTCTTTTTCAAATGTATCTTGAGAATAACTAAATAGTGAATCGTCTTCAGGATAAACCTTTGCGTAATTCGGTGATTTGTGTAATGCATCACCATCAGATTGATATGTTGTATTATCATCCGCATCAATATAGGTAGGTAATACCTCCTCACTAGAGCAATCCTGTTCATCAATAGTCATGGGTGATATATTGCCCATGTATGCTTCATCAATACTACCAGTTTCGATATCTTGATTCCAGTCACATTCACTTCTGTATTTGACTGGAATATACTCTCGTTGATATAGTTCTTCATACACGCAATTCAGTTCATCTTCCAAGCTGGTAATTCGTTCGTTAATGATTTCACTAATATCATTGAGACTTGTTGGCATAGAATAGGTCGTTCCGCTTTTATAACTATTGATAATAGTAGTTGAATTATTCGGCAAAACCAACCAATACCATGGATCGTCATACACTAACTTGGCATCCATTCTAGGATCTTCTACTTGGTCTCTAAAATTTCTTGCTGCTGAACTGTGGATATTCCATTCACTGAAATGAATAAACGCCATCTTAAATGAGCTGCCATCCCTCCCAGTCTTCCAGACGATGTCCATATTTTTTACCTTGCCCATATTTAACGTTTCAAATGTACTCACAATTTTTTTATTAGGAATGTTATGAAAGATACGTGGAATACATACGGAAAATGCTGACATATTTGAAATATTTGAATAACTATATAAGTTTGTTAGACTTGTATGAAAAAGTATTTGAACTTCAATTTTTTAATAAATTTAAAATTGAAGTTTATGGTAGGAAAACAGATTATTTTACTCAATAACTTTATAATGGATGTTCAATTCAGAAAGCGTAAAACAGGCAAGGACAATGAACGTCGCAGTCGCGAATTGTATGGAAACCATAGTGCGAAGCATGTTCGTATTCAAGAACAATGTCAAGAAAATCATGTAAAAAACGTACAAGAATCGCGCTTAAGTGACTCAGTAAAAGGAAATCAACAAGACAAGGGAAAGTCACCTAAAAATAAAAAGGGTAGAAAATAGAAAACAATAAAATTAACAAAAACGAGAAACAAAACTGGAATAACGATTTACAACGTTCCTTCTTTTTTGTGTCAGTCTGAAAATTTCACTACTTACTTCATAAACAATTTCAGACTTGTTTCCGACCATATCATCTCTATTTGTTTCTCTGATTTCTAGGCGAATTGCTCTATCTACTTTTTGCTGTTCAATCTTCTTTCTTTGACATCTCTGTTCAAATCGAATTTCTCTATCAGTTTGTAATCTAAGTCCGTGTGCCATTATATACAGTAATAAGGTGTATCTATTTAAATCCATTTGTAAAATATATTACCGTATATGACTCGATTACATGTTACTTGACAACAAAAAGAATTGCAAAGCAGCAAGTGCTATAACAATACCAATTCCAAGACCCCCTAATGTGGCAATTAATAGAAAAACTAGAATACTGGCAAACAGCCATTTCATAAACGAATAAACAGAAGATGTCTCCATATATACTATATTTGTATATTATTTATAGGTGGAATAAGTGGAATAATATTAATTTGATACTTTTTATTTTCCAAATAATTGAAGTTAAAATATTGTTATCGGTATTATTATACAAAGGATAATTATTAGTTATTATGACAGAATACTTGAATACTATTACATACAAAGATACTATCCCATATATTCCAAACATAACACATGGTAAAGTTATCAAAGTATATGATGGTGACACTATTACTATTGCGTGTAAATTACCATATGATAATTCACCTATATACCGATTTTCAGTAAGAATTGCTGGTATTGATTGTCCTGAAATGAAGACGAATAATAAAACAGAAAAAGAATGCGCGATTATTGCCAAGACAGCAATCAGTGATTTGGTTTTACATAAAATAGTATATCTACAAAATGTAAAACTGGAAAAATATGGGCGTATATTGGCCAATGTCGTGATAGATAATATATCACTAGGGGATATGTTGTGTGAATGTAACATGGCAGTGAAATATGACGGAGGAACAAAAGTCTCACCAAATGATTGGATGGACTATTATAATTCATCTACGACTACTCTTGATAAGTACTTGCATGACTATTCCTTGAAACTAAAAGAAGAAAAGAAAAAGAATTCATTCATTCATAAATTTGCAAATTTTATAACAAAACTGGTATCTACGTGTTTGTTTCGTAAAACCAAATCGTCAGACGCCTAAGAATACATACACTCAAACATGAGAGAACATGACCAATCCATATTGTTTAAATTGATAATTCTACCATATTCATCATAAAGTGTAATTCGCATTTTTTCTATATTGACTGGACCAAAATAATTTCTACTTCGATTAATCTGTGACGAAAATCCATCGGTTTCACTCGTTTGATAGACACCATTGGCATTACCTGTATTTGATAAATTGATTTTAGCCAATATATTTCGATTGTTTATGGAATCGCTATACGCAGATACGTAATAATTATTTACATTGTTATTATAATCATCAATCGCTACAAATATATACTGCGGTCCTTTGATGTAAAAAAGACCCTCTGACACAATGGCAGATGGCAATATAATATTACTCCCTACTACTGTGCCTGGACCACTATTGTACATATTCATTCTGTATCCGAGCTCCCAACCTAAAAAGAAGGGCAATGGTTGATTCATAGTAGTTATTCCATTGCTATCGACTCCAAATACGATTTGATACTCCAAATTACCAGAATCAATTAAATCGATGAGTGGAGTAGCATCTATACCTGATACATCTAATGCAAAGACGCTTTTTCCACTCGTAGAATCAACTGTATAACGCAAGTTAAAAGAAGCATCAGTTTGAATAGTAACACCACTATATGATGAATTTGGAGGAGTAATGGCGACAGACGACAATAGAGCACCGTTCATGATGGATTCTATCTCGGAACCACCACTACCATTAGGAGTATTTGTATTGTATGTTCGATAATTCCCATCTGGAATTTTGACCAATACACTATTTTGAAATTCACCACCTGAATTGTCCCAATTCACGACAAATGCATTATTTCCTAATGACTCGCTAATCGCATAATAAGTCAATGGTAATTCAATCGAGGCTAGACGCATATTAATGACTTTTTCAAATTTATAGGGTAAAGTGATTTGCTGATCGGCCGATGAAGTATTGTAATAATTCGGTCTAAATCGTGAATCAATATTTACCGCACGTTTAATGGTACGATAGTTAATCGGATTTATGATGCCTGGTGGGGCACCACCAATACTACCAATATTCAATCCGTCTGTTGGTTTCGCAGCATAGGCTTCCTTTACGTCACGTTCTTGGTTTATGATAAAATGATCATTCACTTCACTGACAGTGTTTTTCAATTCACCGAATGTATTGACCTGTGTTCTGCTTAATTCAATACCATTTGATATTATTTTGGATAGACGAGAAGAAGCTGTATCCAAGAAACTACTTATTCGCGTCTTCATGTCATTTGTCACAGAATCATCATCTACCAATTTTACATATAACTCATTTTTTTTAGAAGCGATATCCTCTTGTTGATAAGGATAGGAGAGAGATAATATATCTTCTAATTCCTTGTCACTATAATCATTAATATTTAAAAGGAAAGAGTCCATATATATAAAATTACAAGTTTATTTTTATATCAGAATATGACTAAACTATGTTACAACAAGTTCCTGAATTAGTAGATACTGTATGAGGTCTATCATTTAACGTAAAAGATGACCTATCTACGCCTATTTTTTTTATACCATGACAGTCGTCTATATGGTCGCAATCCATTATTTCACCAACAAAAGTTGTGAATATTTCTTCTAAATGGAGGCATGTGTCTCTTTTACAAGAGATTTCTCTATATGATAAATTATATTGTCGAATCAGTTTGTCTATTTCAATCACGTCTATGTTATTTTGTAGGTCACACTTATTGCCTAATAGCAATATGGGGTGGGTGTGACAACATTTTTGGTCATGTAATAGTGTTTTTAACCAACCTTCTAGTTTTTTACAGGTTTCGGGGGTTGAAACATCAAACATTAAAACAGTTCCACAAGTATCTCTAAAATAAGATCTGACAATAGAATGAAATCTCTCTTGACCTGCCGTATCCCATACAATTATCTTGACGCGTTTATCACGAATTGTATAGTACATTTTGGTAAAATCTACACCTATTGTTGAGCCAGAAAAGTACGCACTATTATTCTGTATTTTGTTAAAGAAGGAAGTTTTGCCTACATTGGTATCTCCCACTATTAATAATTTCAATGTATATTCTATTTCATTGGACATCTTATAAAATAATTATAAATAATTTTATACGATTATCATTTCTATTGTGTATTTATGTTCTTCGTTTTACTGCTCTCAAGTTACTTGCTTGACATGACGCACCTACATGTCCGGACGCAGTATGTGGTTTATAATACTTATTATTGCTCTTGATAAACGTCATTGGTACGCTCTTTAAAAAAATGGTGGATGCTCCTTTACAACATCCGCTACCAATAACAAATTGTCCCATATATATACTTTTCAACTATTTTAATTTCTTTGTTTGTTGGTTGTTACATTTTATGACAAAGCATTTCTCGGACATGAATGTATTATATCTTGATTCAATCTGATTCAAAATAAACACACATGTCGTCATTCCATCGTATCCTATATTTCAATAAATACGATATTGCTTGTTAATAAAATGTTTTTACTACTCAATGTAGTATGAATGGTAATAGTAACTATAATGATATTCGTATCATTATTCTATTACCGCCTAGCTCCGCCTCAGCCACATGGTCTGCCTCTAGCAGCAAACACCCCATTCATACTACCTTTGAATACATTTCCGTTTAAAGATGGAAGTCGTGTTTGCAACATGGTATTGGTATTGGTATTGGTACTTACATTTATAGAATTTCGTGGTACCATATTAGGCACAGTACGTCTCTGCTGACCTAATATTAATTTCATTTCCACTTTTCGTGACATTATATAATACATAAACATATTCATTTTATGTATTATACCTGATTTTTACCCATTATAACTGATTTCTATGTAAAACATAGACAAGATCTTGATTTGACAATACCATATGACTTGGTTTTGTTTCCTTGAACAGGTGTCAAGTTGGTATCATTTTGTGTTCTCAGAGGTCCTTTTCCTTTTAATCGAGCTAAATATCTAGCATAACTACCGTGTTTGATATCAACTCCCTTACCTCCAGGAGCTTGCGAACCAGGTCTATCACGCGTCAAGGAGCGTTTTGTTGAATTCCCATGCGACGGAACAACTGTTATTCTTGACACTTGTGAATTCGCAGCTAAAGCACGATCACTCATTTGATTCCAATTCACTCCATATGCCGATTTGGGACGTTGATAGACAGTAAGTGCTGCCAAATTCATAGCGTATTCTGATGCTGGAACTCTTACTGTATTCCATATTCTTTTTTGTTCTGCTACGACATAGGAACCTGTTTTATCACAATATCCACAATTAGAATTGCTACATCCTTTACACTGCACTAATCCATATATTATTCCACCATTACAACTACAATCTACTTCTGTGCCCATAATTATATTATATACTATATTTATAATAAAATTGACTCTTAATAATATCAGATACTAATATCAAAAATAATTAAAATACAGATAGCCAATGACATCTAAACATATAACGAATTGTCCATGTTGTTTCAAGATATTCAAACGCCAAGGGTGTTATGAAAAACATATATTTACTTGTCAAAGGAAGCAAGACCAATACCAAGATATATTACCAAATGCCAAGCAATTATATGAGATGATTACCATATTGACTGAAAAATATAATTCAGTACAAAGCGAGTTGGAAAATATGAAACAACATATTCGCACTAAAAACAAGAAAATCGACGTAATTACGTGGTTAAATGAACAAGAAAAACCTGAACATAGTTGGTATTCTTGTATCGAACAAATGGAGATTATTGTATCTGATTTGGAGTATATATTTAAGAGTGGGTTTATTGATGGTACTGTTGAAATCATAAACAAGTATCTTGATAAGGAGGGAGTGAGAGAAACATTCAAATGTTTTGAGCAAAAGAAAAATATTATTTACGTGTTTGATGAAGAATGGAACGAATGTAAAACAGATGATTTTAAGAAGATATTCAACATTATTTATAATAAACTGATGGTGACTTTTGATGATTATAAAATGGAAAACGAAGGCAGATTATGTGATGAAAAATTCCAATCCGTATATTGTGATAACTTTATGAAACTGTTATGTGTAGATATACCATTCGAAAAAAAGATTACGCGCATTAAAAACAAGATATATGTGGAATACAAAGAAAGCTTCAAAACCATTACTGAAATGGATATATAAATAAACAATTCAATATCCAATCCAATTATAATTAGTTATATTTATTCTTATTTTTTTGTACTACGTACTACGTTAATGATGTATTAAATCGTCAAAAAAAATTGAAGTGAAACTATAGAAATAAGTATTTGATATACTATAACAAGTAATAGCAAAAGCTAACAACAACAACTAATCATGTCATCTTATACCGTTTTCATTCCAAGAGTCTTCTCCAACATCAGTCAGGAGCGAATCAGTAATGTATTCCACGACCTCAATATTGGTAGTGTAGAACATGTTGATTTGGTACCCAAGACCAGTGCTAATGGTAAATCATACAATATGGCGTTTGTTCATTTCGCCATGATTTATAATACGAACGAAGCAACCAAGTTTCGCCAAGAAGTAGAAGACCCTGAAAAGAAGGCCGTTCTACAATACGATGGTCCATGGTTTTGGCTAGTCTTGCCTTTTGAACAAAAGAATACAGAAAAAGATACGACTGATGAAGAAGAAGAGCAACATAATATGTTGAATGGAGTTGCAAATCTATATGTTCCCACGAATCCTCCTATCCCCCCTCCATATGAATATCTAATGGCGAATATGGTTCCTGTTTGGGTCATGACTACATATGGACCATCCTTACAATGGGGATGTCCTCAATACAATAGCATTCCTAATTGTAACAATTCACCTGTAAATACCGTCAAGATGGTCCCCCCACAAGTTGCTTACGGAAAGCGCAATACAGGACAGAGCCCACACCCACGCAAGAAGATTAATGTTCAAGGCAATACTAGAGAACATGTCGAGTCACGTAATGCGACATACGCCAAGGAGGAAAATCACGTATCAACTAAGAATAAGAACACGGTTAAAGATGGTGAAGAAGTATATAGCGATGATAATTAAAAAGAAATAGATAATTAGTTTTGTAATGTAATAAAAATAAAAAATAAATCAGGAAAGAATCCTTTTTTCTTGTATTATATTATAATGAGCAAACGTAGCAACACTTCCACAAAGACAATAAATCCTTCTGGGTTTTCATTCACTATAAAGCATAAAGCAAAATCATCTGGAAGCGGTATGTCTATGCCCAATATAGATTTAAGCAAACCGATCATTAAATTTAAAGCCAAATCAGCAGTTAGCGGCAAAAGTAGCTCTAAAAAAGGAGGAAGAAAAACTCGCAAACGTACGATGCGTACAAAGACTCATAGAAAAAAGCATGTCAGAAAAACACACAGCAAGAAAAGGTCTTCGAAAACGCGTAGAAATAAATAAAATATCTATAATAACCGAATAGAGTAAATGATTATATTTATTAAAAATAAATATAATTAAATTAAATTAAACTGATTTCATATACATTCAGACCATTTTTGAGTATATTTAGACAACTGGGTAAGATGGTTGCATAGCAATTCCACAAACACCAGGATCATTTGTACTATCACTTCGCTCAATCTTAATATAACCAGCATCGCCCCAAGTTGGTCCCCAACTATTCTTAACAAGCCAGTATTCTGTTCCAGACTCCTCACCATATCCTACAATAAGAACACCATGATCCAATTTGGTACCACATGCGTCACCAGTTAAAACTCCACTAGTGTAAAGTTGGAATGCCTTTGTATCTGCCTCAATCGCGATAGAAACAGGACCACGCGAAACGGCCTCCTTCAAATTAACTTGGTTATTCTTTGTAACATCAACACATCCAGAAATAGTTACGACAGGTTCGCATTTTTGACAATCACCTCCTTGGGCAGTATAAGGATAAGCAGTCTCCAAACACATACCATTATCCTTGGCGTATTGAAAAGCACTGTCCATCAAACCACCATTACAACCGTGATTTCCATAAGACTTGGAGCAATCAACTAATTGCTGCTCAGAAAGGCTAACAAGAGAACCCTTGGAAATTGCCCAAGCTCCCTCCATGGCTCCAGTTGCGCTAAATGACCAACAAGAACCACATTGTCCTTGGTTCTTTACAGGATTTACTGCATCATGCTCGCGCCAATCGTAGTTTGCAGGTACGTCTGCTGTAGATGATTGAAACTTGTCACATCCTGTAGAAAATGGTCCTTCCGAGCGAATTCCATTGAAACGAGCAAACTCATCTTCAGTTAAATCGGCAAAAGGAGTGACTCCCAACTTGTAAGAATGATCATGAGAATTATGTTCGTGAATATACTCCATATTTTCCCTGAAAACTTCAAATCTCTTCTCAAACTCAATCAAGTTAGAATAAGATTTATCGAAACGTGTAATAAATTTTTGGAATTTTGACCAATGATGCTCAGTAGCATTAAAAGCGGTTGCCATGGTGGTTAGGCACAAAGTAGCTACAACGGTAAATAACTGCATTATATACATATATAAAGATAATTGTTTTTATATCATCGTTTTATAACCTATATACTACATAACATGGGAATAATTATTTATGTAGTAAAACTGATTGTTTCATTTATCAAGGTGATAATTATATCAAATGAAATTTAAATAGTGAATGATAAATTGAATTTTTCCTTGAACTCCAATGAAGTATAAATGGATATGTTTTTTTGCTTTGCAGCTTCTATTTTTCCTGTATCTTCATCCTTGTCCTTGACGACCACAGCAAATGTATTTTTACTGACAGCACTCGATTCTCTAGCACCCAATGTTTTCAATTCTTCGCTCAATTCTTTATTGCGAAAACCAGTAATAATAATGGATTTTTCATACAGAGGATTGCTTTCGTCAATTGGTTGCTGATTTTGTACTCCTTGAATGCTTTCATTTAATTTATCCTCCAATTTGGCCACTTTTATAAAGTCCATGAATTTAGGAATATTTTTAACGAATCGCTCCGCAGTTTTCTTCTCTATTCCGCGAATAGACTTGATATTGGCTATTTTCTCCTCATCGCTTATTTCAGAAGTTACAATATCAGGATACTTGATCATTATCGGTTCAATGCGTCTTTCACCAAAACCACGCCCAAAAATATTCGATACCGCCATTAACTTTATCAAAGAAGCTTTTTCTATTTTATTACGGATAGAGGTATATACTTTTTCAGCCATCTTCTTTTTAAACCCATTCACTTTTAAAAAATCCTCTTCCCCCATGGCGATTATTTGTGGAACAGACGTATAGCCGGCTGCTATTATTTTCTTTACATTGCCAGGACCTAGACCATCTACTTCCAATCCTTTGAAAAATCCAATAATATTTTTTTCAATGACAGTATCGTCTTGTTCAGCATCTTCCAAAATAATATCTACATGTGTTTCATTCCATTTATATGCGACATCCGGCATCTTTGCCTTTTCAGCCGGCTCAATTACGGCCATAATATGAGGAATCACATCTCCACTTCTCACCAATTTCACTAGAGCGCCGATACCCAATTTATTGTCTTCCACGAATGCCGCATTAAACGCAGTAGCGTATTCTATTTTTGCACCACCTAAAACAACCGGTTCTATTTGAATACGAGGTTTCAGGTATCCGTCTTTACTAGGCGACCACAATACATTTAGTACCTTGGCTTCGGCAACTTGATCTGATAGGACCATTTTAAAGGCGAAACCATGTTCCGGATTCTTATCCGTACGATCATATATTTCATCGTTTGTTACTATGACACCATCAATCGTGTATTCATAATTTTTTCGCCAATCGACTAATATATCTGATAACATATTGTTGTCTATATCCTGTTTCACTTCGTTTATCACGACAACCGTGTCGTCTTTCTCCAACATGCTCATTTGTTCGCTAGGTTTTAGAGAAGGGACAATGACTTCATAGGCGACAAAATCGACATCTTTAAACCTTTCTGGTTCTATTTTTTTCTGATTGACAATACCTGCCACCAAATTGCGCGAATTCGAAAAATCTGATTGGTATTTTTCGGTAAATGTAGTTTTTTTCATGATTAATTCGCCACGGATAGTAATGTCCTTTGTTTTTGGTAATCTCAAATAGGGTATTAGATGGGATATATCCTGACCGACTTTGCCATTACCGCGAGTGTATAGCTTTTGTTCGTCGTTTTCCGTAGAATACATGGCGCTGATACCGTCTAATTTTGCGGACAATACATACGGTCCTGAATATTTCGCCTTCCACTTAGTGAGAGCATTCGTATCCGGTTTGATTTTGTCCATGGAAGGCATATTATAAGGCAATTTTACTTTATTCTTCTCTTGAATAGGTGCGCCAATTTGTTCGAGAATCTTGTTTTTTGGATACTTCTTCTCCATGTATTCTTTTATGATATCAAATTCATTGTCAGTCATTAACACGTTTTCACTATCATTGTAATATGCCTTTTGTGCTTCATCCAACATGGTAGCTATTTTCTTTTCTGACAACATTTTGAGAGCATCTAAGCCTGTTGATTTGAACATAGCAATGTTTTTTTTATAGTTGTCTGCCGACGGCTTGGAAACTACGTTCATTGATTTATCTTTGGCTTTGTCTTTGTCTGCCGTGTCTGCCGACGGCTGGGGAACTTTGTCTGCCGACGGCTGGGGAACTTCGTTCATTGATTTATCTTTTGTTGATACCTTTATATCTATATCCTTCATTTTTTCTTCTTTGCTCTTACACTCACTCATACACTCACTCATACACTCACTCATACTCTTGCTCTTGCTCTTACTTCTGCTCTTACTCTTGTTATTGCTCTTGCTCTTGCTCTTACTCTTACTCTTGCTCTTACTTATGCTCTTGCTCTTACTTCTGCTCTTGCTCTTGCTTATAGACGGAAATTTATCTACTATTTTCAATTTACGTTTTTTCAATGTCTTTGTTAGTGCCTTTTTCTTAGTTCCTTTTTTTATGCTATCATTTGATTTGGAACGGTCTTTCGATCGACTTCTTGATCGACTTCTTGATCGACTCTTGATACTTTTAATGGGTATAGTTTTTATTTCGTCTTCTTTACAATATCCATAGGTTTTCAATGTTCCACGATCTGTTACAGAGGTTGCACATATTTTACCCTTTTCATCATTATCGATACACTCATTGTTTTCTTTCCACTGATACTTGAATGGAAATATACAATCTCCTTCTTTTACTTTTTGATTCTTTTCTATTTTTCCATGCTTATTAACATTTGTTCCACGCATATATAAAAATAGCTATATATTATTCTTAAATGTTCAAAGGTATAAATAAAATATTTTATTATTGTATATGGAAAATTATTTGGATTTGGGATCGGAATCAGAAACTTATATACAAAATAAAGGACAATACCAAACTAGTATCAATGGTAAAGTTGTCGATAACACCAAATGGAAGGTGGCATATGATGGCGATGAATTAGATTTAGAAGCTAAACGAAATAATGAAGCCGTTTATATGAAATTAAACAATGAGGATATCATGAAGCTACTTGAAGTTCCTTCTTATCATAAACCCATTCGCGAACGACTAGAATTTGATTTGCAACCTGAAAATAAGATTGATATTCGTCCTATTATTATGGAAGAACTTAGACAAATATCCGGACCGAAACAGTCGAAACAGTCGAAACAGTCAAACCAACCAAAACATATTAAGAAACCAAAAAAGGCGCGAAAAACAAAAAAGGCGAAAAAAGACAGTAAATCATCTAGAGGAAAAAGTAAAAGTAAAAGCAAAAAACATTCACGAAGCAAAAACGAACATCACAAAGTATCTACAGTTACACCTGATTATTTGAAAACTATTTATTAAAATCATTACATTAATTTCTAGTACGCAACTATAAATTCAATTTATTTATAGTATAATTACTGTTATTTTTGTATAAATATATATAATTTATTAAATACATAAATTATATACAATGTCAAATACTTCTAATCGATGGAAATCACAAGGAGGTATCAATAGAAGAGCCATGAATAATATTTTAAGCAATAATAAACAAGCAACCAATACTTTAACCATACCACAACAACTAGGTATTAGCAATACTACTCTTGAACAATACGGCGATAAACGTGACATGGATAATAGCGCTCTCTATAAAATGACAGAAGGTGAGCAGAGTTACGATACAATTATTGCTTATTATCCATTTAACAATCTAGGTGAAAGTGGTACTCAAATGAATAATGCTGCTGCTGATATGATTTCTAATAAAACTTTTAATAAGAATATAACTAGTGTAAATAAAGAAGGTAATTTTAATCTATCGTGTGAGTATCCAAACAATGGAGAAGATAGTCAGATAAATCCATATGTGAGTTATGTCCCTATTTACGGACAAACTGCTATTCAGTTTAGAAATAATTCAAAACTTTTAATCAGCAGACAGTCATTAAACACTTTAAATTCGTTTAGTCAAACTGAAAACACAGAATCTATTTCTTCCGTTTTAACATTTGAAACATTTCTCTTTATACCCACTGGTACGGAAAATTTCTGTATTTTCGCATTAGACGATTTAGTCCAATCTGGTTTATATCAAAATCCAAGTTCTGACGACGAATCCTCCCCTGATTGTTTTTATCTATGGTATAAAGGTGGCGAAACCTATGGTAACACATTACAAACCTATTATTCTCACAATAATAGTGATAATGTTACAGAAATAAAGGAAGACAATTGCGGTGAAATTGTTCCTGATACATGGCACAAAATAACCGTGGTTTTCGGAGGCAGTTATATTGCTCTTTATATCGATGGGAAACAAACCTTTCAACATGTCATTTCTAATGGCTCTTATTCTTATATTCCAGATAAACCCATTACGTTTAATTTAGGCCCTCTCATTGAACCGTTTTCGAATGGTCCTGTAACTTCTTCAAATGATAATGGGTTTGGTAGTAATAATCTTACGACTGATATGACTACATATTATAAATATTTGATCACATCTGATGGTACTGGTCCTATGCTACTAGATGCAAAGGTTTCGTTAAAAGCCAATACGAAGGAATTTATCGAATATATGTATAATCCTGGTAATGGACATCAATATGCTAGTAGTAGGGTGCCTAATTCAGATGAAAAACGTCTTCTTTATTTGTTATCTGGTGAAATGGTTGGATTTAATGCGCCAGTAACGTGTGAAAATGATGTTGCTATTGCCGGAAAACTATCTAGTTTCGGAGAAACAAATATATACGCGCAATCCAATTTTCACGATATTACACGTTTCTATAGTGACGTAATATTCGAATCTTCTATGACAAAAATAGTCTATGATAGTTCAGCAATAGGTCATTTGGAGATTTTGTCAAATCAGGATAGCACCAATACATCCATTCTTGTTCAGAACGATTCTAATAACAATAATATGCCTTCTATGCTCGTCTATAATACGGAAAATCCCATAACCGAGATAAGCGAAACAGAGAATTTGATTTTTTCTATTAGCGGAGAGAATGTATCCATTGGCGAAATCTATGGACAACATACATTTGACGTCAAGGGCGATTCTAGTTTTTTGGGTAAAGTTGGTATTGGAAAACCGAATCCTGAAACTACATTGGACGTAGAAGGACAAATAACATCTAGTGGAAAAATTAGCGGCAACGGAGGCATTCACAGTGGCTCAAATAATGCTAGCGGATTTTTTGTTAATAGTAATGATACCCAAGAACTATCTTACGATGATATCAAAGATGCTCGTGGATATATTGGTACTAATTATAGTAACGGTCAAAAAGAACTAGACTTTCATAGCATTAATACTAATAATAATACGGACCAACCAGGTGGGTTTCGATTTTATGGACATACCCACGATTCACTTAAGGGTGATTTGTATTGTAATATTAATAGCACCGGTATGCATCTTAATGGAAAATTTACTGTTGAAGGAGAAATGGAGATTTCAGACAACGTAACATTGAAGGATGGATTGAATGTTGATGGTTCATTACAGGTAACTGGTGTTGCTACATTTCAGGATATCACATCTGGTAAAACACCAGATAAGGATGCTAGTGGTCTAGAATTTCCTACATGCGAATGGATTAATAGTTATATTCAAGCAGATGGTGGATGGATTACAGAATCAATTGATAACGGTATTAATGGTATCTACAATTCAAATATAGACAAGGAAAATGGATATGTCGGTATTGGAACGAAAACACCTGAATATACACTAGATGTTTGCGGTGATATTCATATGATAAGCGGAGATCTCATTTTAGAGGAGGGTGATATTAGTATGAATGGGTCAATCGTAAGCAGTGGGTCAATCACGACTCATACCGATATGATTGTGAAGCAAAATATTATGGCTGATGGAAGTGCCAATATAGGCGGTGATATCGACATTGCTGGTAAGGTCGGAATAGGTGGCGCAAGAATAGACCCAAATTTTGTATTGGATATTAGTGGCGACATGTATAGTAATGGTAATATTCTGACTCTAGGTAAAATCGGTATTGGTGAGCGCGGTACAAACCAACTTGGGAAAAATGAACCTCAAGCCACATTAGATGTCGGTGGAACAATGCGTGTATCTGAACAAGTAAATTTTGATGGTCCTGTTTTTGGTAAGCTTCCAACATTAACTATCAATGAACCGTCTGGGGGGTTACAACTTGTTACGATGAAATGGGTTTTAGATACGATAGGTAATGATGGTGGATGGATTACATCTGGTAACTCCATTTATAACGGAAATATTGGCAATACTAATGCATTCGTCGGTATTGGAACAATGACTCCTCAAAGCACTTTGGATGTAAGTGGTAATACTACATTGAGAGGAACCTTGGATATTAGTGGTGAATCAATCTTCCATTCAGACATGGATATCAGCCAAAATAAAATTTCGGTTCAAGATATTTCGGCTCAAGATATTAGTGCTAGTAGAAATTTAAATATTAATGGAGCTATTACATTTTCGGATAATATTTCTATTCAAAGTAATGAGGTATCAGGTAGTATTGCTATGGGTAATAGTGCTGGTGAAGCAAATCAAAGTGCTAATAGTATTGCTATGGGTAATGGTGCCGGTAAAACAGGACAAGGACAAGAGAGTATTGCTATTGGTACTGGTGCCGGTGAAACAGGACAAGGACAAGAGAGTATTGCTATGGGTAATGGTGCCGGTAAAACAGGACAAGGACAAGAGAGTATTGCTATGGGTAATGGTGCCGGTAAAACAGGACAAGGACAAGAGAGTATTGCTATTGGTACTGGTGCCGGTGAAACAGGACAAGGACAAGAGAGTATTGCTATGGGTAATGGTGCCGGTAAAACAGGACAAGGACCAGAGAGTATTGCTATTGGTACTGGTGCCGGTGAAACAGGACAAGGATCAAAGAGTATTGCTATTGGTTATTATGCTGGTAGCCAGAGTCAAGCTACTAATTCAATTGCTATTGGAAATAATGTGAATGTTTTGGTAGAAAATGAAATCCGAATTGGAGCTACTTCTAATAATGTTGTCATTCCTGGAACATCTAGTTTGAATCAAGGTATTATATGTGGGGATGGTGGAAAAGGTACTGGGATTTTTGTTGGGAGTAACGATGGTCAAAATGGTGTTGAAGATAATAATGGTGTGCCGACCAATACCAGAATAACTTTTAAAGAAATTAACAAAACACCGTGCTATATTGGGTGTAATTATGCTGCAGGTACCAATGAAGTGGATTTTCATAGTGTACCAAAATATTATACTCATGATACTAGTAACATAAATTTCGAAGGAGGGTTTCATTTTTATCACTGGAAATCATTTACCAGTGCTGAATCATCATCCAACGTTGATGATGACTCTTATTCTCCATTAGAACTTTGCCGAATAAATACCGACGGAATGGTATTGAGTGGGGCATTATCTGGGGTTACTGATATTACTGCTAGTGGAACTATTACAGCTGAAACATTCAATGCTACATCAGATTTGCGCTTGAAAGAAAACATTCATGATTTGACTGATTCTTTAGAAAAAATATGCGCCATTCGTGGTGTCGAATATAACTGGAAAGCAGATGAAGAGAAGAAGTTACATAGTGGTGTCATTGCTCAAGAAGTAAAAGAGTCCATTCCTGAAGCAGTCAATACTGATAATGAAGAGCAATATTCGGTGAATTATAATGCGATTATTGGTCATCTCATTGAAGCGGTCAAAACACTGAAACAAGAAGTCGATGATTTGAAGGGACAGTTGAAGAAATGATAATAAAATAAACAATAATAATAAAATAAACAATAATAATAAAATAAACAATAATAATAAAATATAAATATAAAATTTTAAACTATTAATATACAATGAGTTCTTTTACAAAGAATGGAATATCAGTGGTCCCACCAATAGGTAGTATAATGGCTTATATGGGAACAACGAGTCCAGAAGGTTGGATAATATGTGATGGTGAGCCGGTTTTTAATACTGATGGTATGTATAATGATTTAGTTACTATGGGAATTGGTATTTCCTCTGGTACTTCTTATACTCCTCCAGATTTGAAGGGGCGTTTTTTACAACAAGGCACTGTTGGGGATACTGGGGGTAGTTCTACAGCTTCATTGATTGAAGCAAATATGCCGTCGCATACTCATACTGTCACCATTCCGGACCATACACATGTGATTGATGTGGATCAGCATACTCATTCTATTTATATTTCTGATGGTGGGCACACACATCCTGTAGCTACTACATCTCAACAACAAGCCTATGGACTCAGTGGTGGCGCCCCTCAGGTATGGGGTCCATGGGCAGACAATAACGAGGTTGTATTAACAGCACAAAGATCATACACTGGTATCACTGCATCGGCCAATAATGTCACTGTAGGTGCTGAAGCGGAAACTGTTTCACTAACACCAACTGTTTCTTCCACCGGCAAAGGCACTTCCTTTGACATTCTGCCACCATTTTACAATGTAAACTACATATTAAAATATTAATAAAGAATTGCTTAAAATAAAATTGAATTTATTAATGCTCAAAATAGATATTAATAAATTAACAATGGACTTTGTTCAGCGAAACAATCAAGAAGCCGACGACACGAGCGCTCTCACCTATTTGGCAAACTTGTATCCCCATGAACGCGACGCACGAATTCAGTTTGATGAGGGTCCTCATATTTACACTATTGATGGTAGCAGCAATGGTTATGTGTCTGTAACGACTTTTAATCATGCCAACTTTGAGCAGTTTGATGCTGATGCGATTATTAAGGGCATGATGTCCTCTAAGCGTTGGCCACAGAGCAAGTATTATGGTCAATCTGTCGATGAAATCAAGGCTGGGTGGGACAAGAATCGCGATGAAGCGGCCGAGGCTGGAACCAAAATGCACTACGATATTGAGTGCTACTATAACAATATGGACATTGTCAATGATTCTGTCGAATATGAATATTTCCAACGTTTCTTGGCCGATTTTCCTGACTTGAAACCCTACCGAACGGAATGGACCGTCTTCCACGAAGAACTGAAATTGGCTGGGTCCATCGATATGGTCTTTGAAAAGCCGGATGGAACACTACTCATTTACGATTGGAAACGGTGTAGGGAAATTGTCAAGACGAATTCGTTTGGAAAATGGGGAAAGAAGGAATGTATCGAGCATTTGCCAGACACGAATTATTGGCATTATTGCTTACAACTCAATACATACAAGGCGATTTTGGAGGAGAAGTACGGAAAAGTGGTGGAAGACTTGTATTTAATTTGTCTGCATCCAGAAAATAAAAATAAAAATTATCAAAGAATTAAAGTGGTCAATTTACAATCGGAGGTAAAAGAGTTGTTTGAATTGCGACGTCAAGAGATAAGCAAACCAGTTAGCAGAATCTAAAATCCGATTAGGTCGAGATCTATAGATCTATAAATCTATTATCTATAAATCATGGCTTAAAAATATAACAATTATAACAATTAATACAAAGTAAATAAATGTTTCAAACTATTTCAAATCGATTAACTAGCAAGAAACCTTTTTTTTACATTGGTAGCGGACTAGGAGTATTATTTAGCTCGACACTACTCTATTATTCCTATCCACATATTTTAAATACAATTCATTCTACTAGGTTATATAAATATGTAAAAGACGTTGATAAGGAAGATAAAGAAAATGAAAATAAAGCACAGGATGAACCATATGAAAATAAATATTATGACCGGTTTGAACAGTTGGAATGCGAAGATTTGGAAGAGGATACTGTAAAGGGAATGAAAAACAATGCTCTGTATGAAACGACTCCAAAAGGAAATGTCATCATGTATTATGATTTTGAAAAAGAATCATTTGTTTATTATTGTGATACAAAGGATATTCCTTATTTGTATTTGGAAACGGTTGCTAGAAAATACGCTTTGACATATGATTGTAAGAAAATAGTTGTCGATATAAAAAAGGAAATGGAGAATGCGAAACAATCGAATACAAACAAGGCAAAATTATCTACCATCTATGAAAATACAAATAATGTTGATACAAAAATACAACTTAAAACAAACCAGGTAAATGACATGTTTGCTTCTTTCAAGAGTTATAATCGAAAAGGGACTGGAGGGAGCAAGATGACCAATAAAAAGTTCGTTTTGCGACAAAATGCGAACCGATATTCCTATAGTGGCAAAGTGAGTCAATATCCGATATTGAAAACAGACGATTACAAAATAGAAAAGCCAATGGAGAAGATGGATTACGAAACATTTAAGAAGTTAATGGCGAAAAAAAATTAAAGGTAGAATATATATGATTGATTTATTAAATGTACCTGATCCAGATAAAAAAATAAATGAAATTGTAAATGAAGCAATAAAGGGAAAGCAGGCAGAAATTGAAGAAAAGAAGAAAGATATGGATGAATTAAAGCAGCAAGAGAGTGGAGGAAACTATTATACTCCTATTGATATCAACAATGATTCTAGTTTGAAAACGGTTGCTACCTCCATGTTCTCTATATTTGGTGATGTATTAAATGGATTTCAAGAAGCGACGGAACACGTTAAAAGCAAAGTAAGTGAGAGTCAGATGAGTCAGAATGAACCACAAAATGGTGGTACCAATACAACAAGCGGTAACAATGACGTGGGAGCCAATGAAGTAATAAAACAAGCCGATCAATTATTGAAAATGATTGGTGGTGCGAATGAACAAATTAAAACAGGCAATGCTGCTGCTACTAAAACGAGTACTAACAGCAAACAATTGACAACCCAATCATCCTCTTTAGGCAATGCAGCTAGCGATTACGCAGGTGAATTATTTTCAAAAGCAAAAGATGTAACTGTAGCAGGATTAAAAACAGGTATTCAGTGGTATGGTAATACGTTGAGTAATCTTATTGATATGGGGATGGAAATGACAGGTGAAAATAAAATATTAGATACACCTATTAATCAATTAAGTCCTGACTTGAATAAAAAGGTCTTATTGCTTGCAGGTGTATTGAAAGAATTATCCACAAATCCGGCTACAAAACAAGCAGTAAAAGAAATAGCCCAAGCAGTTGCTGTTACTGCTGTTGAAATTCTAAAAGAAATACAACCTCAAGTGGATAAAGTTACTGATCAAGCTACCGAAATGATGGAGCAAGTTGCTACAAAGTTAGTCACTGGAGCAACCGGCACAGGAGTGACGGTGGCGCAAGCCTTTATTTCAGAGATTCCTATGGTAGGAGGAGTGATTAATATGATGATTGCTATTGCAAAAGGATTTAATACACTGATGATCACGTTCAAAGTATTTATGGATAAAAGTAGTCCCATGATGATTACAGCGGCTCATACAATAAAAAATACAGAAGATACAGCATTGGAAGGACAAAAGCGTATCATGGGAGCAGTTGATAACGCCAAGAATATAATGAAACAGTCGTCGCAAATACCAAATCCATTGAAAGGTGGTTTTGGTCCTACCAATATAAAATCAGTATTACCAATTCATTATAAAATTCAAAAAGGAGGGAAGCGATTAAAAAAAACCATGAAACTATTTCATAACACATTGCCCAAGATGAAATTTTCGCATTTGTATAAAACTTCACGAGTAAAAAAAAAAGGACAAACAAAACGCGCTCATTATTCCAAGTTATCAAATAGAAAGAA
>Ga0209092_10001392_pt1 | contig 23626 bp, 21 predicted proteins | sample FraStrMetagenome_FD_187446 | JGI IMG/M metagenome (GOLD analysis project Ga0209092, IMG submission 187446) | Marine eukaryotic phytoplankton communities from Arctic Ocean - Fram Strait ARC3M Metagenome (SPAdes) (version 2) | ecosystem: Environmental > Aquatic > Marine > Oceanic | place: Fram... | reverse complement strand
ATTGCATTTTTCTAATTTATATTTTTCCTCGTAATTCAGGAAACTTACAATACTATTATCTATAATACTTGATACTGGAACAATGGGATTGTGTATCTCCTTAAATGTATATTCTTTATTTTTATCACAAATAAGATACACACGGTGTCTTGATTGTGGCGAATTATAGTATCGCGAATCAATTACTTTATAACTAACAATATATCCTCGCTTTTCCAGTTCATTTTTAATAGTCTTAAATGTTTCGCCCTCATGAATGGTATAAAGGTTTTTAACATTTTCAAGAATCAATGTAGTTGGTTTCTTTTTATCAATTATTTCTAATATTTTATAAAATAGATTACCTCGCGTTTTATCCTGAAACCCTTCTTGCTTACCTGCAATACTGAAGGATTGACATGGAAATCCTGCACATAATATATCAAAATCTGGAATAGTATCTATACTAATCTTATTAATATCTCCTTCTGGTTTTATTCCATAGTTTTCTTCATATATGTTTCTAACACCTTCATCAATATCACTTGCCAAAACACAAGTATATTTAATATCATTTTGAAGAATATTATTCCTATCAAATGCTGTATGAAACGCTCCTAACCCACAAAATAGATCAATATATTTAACTTCTTTTGGTTGTTGTCCAGTTATGTATGTATTAACAAAAACTTCTTCCTTTTCACTAATCTCAGGTTTATTCTGTAATTCTTGTAATTTTTCTTCAACTGCTTTATCTACGAGTGCTTTAATATTATCAGCATTGTTTTCGCAGGGTGTTTTGCGTCTATTATGAGAGTCATAGTGAGACTTTTGAGAAAATACTTTCCCACATCGTTCGCAACTATATTTAACCATTTTCGTTATATATAGTTAATCTGCATTATTTTAAATCAATTTGATAAACGATTTAATCATATTTAACCGCATTTAACCGCATTTAATCATATTTAACCGCATTTAACCATTTCTAATGGTTTTATAAATATTAGAAAGTTGACGTTTTAAACGTTCAAGGGTTCAAAGGCGTAAATGTTTAAGAGTGTAACAATGTAAAACATTATGTCTATAATCTATATAGATGTCTTTAGAACAGATAAAAGAACAATTAAAACGAAAACCTCGTGCTACTAAAAATGAGCCAGTTGAGGTAGTCACGACCGTTGAGATTGATAATGATGGAAGCGACGCCGATATGGACGAAATTATGAAAAAACTGAAACAGGCCGGGGTAATCAAAGTTATTTCGCATGATGATCCTGTTTCTTTTTCTCAGCAAGATGTTCCATCTATAAATGAGAAGACTTCTACCGCATCTAAGTCTCCTGTCACATCTAAAACAAAAAAAATATCTATAAAAGACATATCCACGTTAGAAGGCGACGATGCAGGAAGAGACATCACCCAAACAAAACAAAGAAAAACGCCTAAGCCCGTAAAAGGCGTATCTAATATTCCAATAGAAGAGTGGGTAGATGTTAAAAATCAACCCGTAATTGACCGCCTTCCTCCTCCTCTCCCACAGCCTCGTCTTCGTGTATCTGGATATTATCTAAACAATCGTAAAAAGTTTGTTAACTTTATTAACTCGTATTTTTCAGAACACCGTGACGAAATACTTAACGATCAGTTGTCGATAAGTTGCGATGACGTTGGAAAAGACAATAACTCGGAGTTTAAACTGCTTATCCACCAAAAAATAGTAAGAGACTATTTAAACCTATACAGCCCGTATAGAGGACTTTTACTTTATCATGGACTGGGAAGTGGTAAGACCTGTTCGTCTATTGCTATTGCAGAAGGAATGAAAAGCTCAAAAAAGGTGATCATTATGACACCTGCATCGCTAAGAAGAAATTATATAGAAGAAATTAAAAAATGTGGAGATACTTTATACAAAAAGGATCAACATTGGGAATGGGTGCCATTATCAGGTGGATCAACTGCTATTGACACGCTATCCGCCGCCCTAGGAATTACGGTGGCCTATATTAAAAAAAAGAAAGGTGTTTGGCTAGTTGACAACAATCAAGAGAGCAACTTAGATAAACTCACTCCAAAACAAATAATGTCATTAGACGATCAGTTAGATGAAATGATTATGACAAAATACCAGTTTATTAATTATAACGGTCTTAGAAAGGAGAAACTGAAATCAATGACAAGTAACTATGATGTGAATATTTTTGATCATTCTGTCGTGGTTATTGATGAAGTTCATAATTTTATTAGTCGCATTTCTAACAAGATTGAAAAAGAAAAGCCAGTTAATCATGACAAAAGTGGCGAAGCAGAGAAGTTTCCAGTTTCTCTAGCACTAATTCTCTATGAAATGCTGCTAAATGCACAAGATGTTCGTATTGTGTTTTTGACAGGAACGCCAATTATTAATTATCCCAACGAGTTGGGTATATTATTTAACATGTTAAGGGGATACATCAAAACATGGAACTTTACTATTAAGACGACTAGTGGCTACAATACTATAAAACAAAAAATAAACGACCTCATAGGAAAAGATAAGTTTATGGACTATTTTGAATACTCGAAAAATAATATTTTAAGTGTTACGCGAAATCCGTTAGGGTTCGAAAGAAGTAATGTGAAAGGAGAATATGTCGGCGTAAAAGATGCCACATTAAATGAACGAGGTGAAATAAGCGACGCACAGTTTAAAAATAGAATTATAAGCATACTGGAAAATAATGATATAGACGTTGAAAAATCAAGTGTAACCGTTGACGTGCACAAGGCGTTGCCAGATAACCTAAAAGAGTTCGAGGCTATGTTCTTGGGGGATAAAGGTAGTGTAAAAAATACCGATTTGTTTAAAAAGCGTATACTTGGACTTACATCTTATTTTAGAAGTGCACAGGAAGGACTACTACCTAGATATGAACCACTCACTGACTTTGAGGTAGTAAAAATACCAATGAGCGACTATCAATTAGGTGTGTACGAGATTGCCAGATCTGCTGAAAGAAAAGAAGACATGAAACGTAAATCGAAAAAACCATCCGTCGACAAAGATGGGCTTTATGTAGAGCCTACTTCATCCTATCGTATTTTTTCTAGATTATACTGTAATTTTGTTATGCCAACCCCACCTGGGCGACCTCTTCCAAGAGAAGGGAACCTCGACGAATCTTATAAAAAAACTCTTGCGGAAACTGATAAAAAAGGAAGCAATGATCTCGAAGGAAACGAGGCTGACGAATCAGAGGGAGATGTTGTCATGAATAAAAATGCAGACAACAACTATCAAACAAGAATACAAGATGCAATTAAATATTTAAAAGATCACGGAGACGAGGTATTTTCTTCGGAATCCCTTATGACATACAGCCCCAAGTTTTTAACCATGATTGAAAATATATCATCTAGAGAACATCTTGGATTGCATCTCGTATACAGTCAGTTCCGAACACTTGAAGGAATTGGTATTTTCAAGATGGTGTTAGATTACAACGGATACACACAATTCAAAATTAAAAAGGGTTCCGATGGAGTATGGGAAATGAACATTGCAGAAGAAGATCTCGGAAAACCAACATATGCACTTTACACGGGAACCGAAACTGCCGAAGAAAAAGAGATAATACGTAACATCTACAACAGTAACTGGGATCCCAATCTTCCTATCACCAAAAAACTCAAAGAAATTGCTAATAACAATCATATGGGAGAAATTATCAAAGTACTCATGATTACCGCATCTGGATCGGAAGGCATTAACCTACGCAGCACACGTTATGTCCACATTATGGAACCATACTGGCACCCTACTAGAAAAGAACAGGTCATTGGTCGAGCCCGTCGTATATGCAGCCATAAAGCACTTCCAGAAGAAATGCAAGATGTGCGAGTATTCCTCTATCTTATGACAATCACAAAAGAACAAGAAGCAGAAGTATCTAAAGACATGAAACTACACGACAAAAGTAAGTTAAAATACAACGTCAGCGAAGAAACGGATAAAATGGAACATGTGTTAGTTACTAGCGACGAAGCACTATTTGAGATTTCTACCATGAAAGAGAAAGTCACCTCAAATCTTACTCGTTTAATTAAAGAAGCGGCAATCGATTGTGCAACTTACTCCAAAAGAGGAACGAAAGAACAGCTAGAGTGCGTTCAGTATGGAGAACCACGCGTAAGTGAAATATCGTTTACCCCTGATATTAAGAAACAGCCATCAGACACGTTTGAAAGCAAAAATAAAGATACAATTCAATGGCGAGGCCGCACATATAACTTCAGAGGAAAACAATTCATATACAGGGAGATCGATCAAAACACCGGAAATCTTTATGACATGGAGAGTTACTATCAGGCTCTGGAAAACCCCAATATTTCACCACTCCTTGTTGCGGTAGAAGAAAAAAGAAACGGAAAGTTTATAATCAAATCAGTTAATGCATAAAAATCATCAACGATTATATTCATATCATAATACCATACAATCTTATCTTATGTATTATGATACAATTTTTACCTATTATATTTATTAATCTTGTGACATAAACTCATCGTCGTCTGATCCAGGGGATGGTTCAGTTTCAGTGTTTATTGATCCAGTTGAATTACCTGACACATTATATGGCTGTGTTACTGTCATGGGAGACAATGGCATACTTGGTATAAGATGTGTCCATGATAATGGAAGTGTTGTGGTATGTGTAAATGTTTGTGGGAAGGTTGTGGACGATTGATTTACAGTGTCGGTTTCATGCACACTAGACGGTGTCGCCAGAGCATGTATAAGTGCCTCTGCAATACTTGCTATATCATCATCTGATGATTGTCGTTCTAAATTATCGCGAGATCTTGCGGTGTTACCATTACCAGTTACTCGGTCGTCATTTTCGTTGTGATTATTTATATCATTTGGGATTGGATGTTCGGATGAATTATCCACATTTGATGCGGTATCGCGAATATCGTATCGACAAACTGGACAGCGAACGTGTGATCTAAACCAGCTATGCAAATGCACAGGATTAAACAGATGATTGCAATGATCAATCCTCATCACGATTTGTTGAGGTGAAAAAATCTCCATCGTAATTGGACATGATGTATTTATTGGGTCAGAAATGTCTTGGAAATGATGACTAGACGTAGCCGTTTCAATCTGCTCCGCTGATGGAAAAACTGGTACATTTTCAAATATGTTCCCCAAAGATTGTGGTCTGTTCCCGAACTGAAGAAATGGTTCAAAACTCAACACCATTCCTGTCGCATGGGGCGTAAGTGGGTTGGTTTCGGATGTATTTGCATGTGTTTCGTTTGCATCATTTATATTTTCATCGTCTTCTTCATCTTGACCTGAAGTATTTTGTTGCGTCGCATTGAAACTATCCCCAGATGTTGTGGGTATTCTATTAAAAGAGCGTGTGTTCGTTGACGGCTGGTTTCGTGGATTATTTCGAGTTCTATGAGATGGAGATCGAGATTGCGAGTTTGGAGACTGTCTAAACGATCTTCCATATGCGCTCCTTGGTTCATAACTAAATCCTGAAGTAGTCCTTCCTCTGCCACTGTGTGTATGATCAGGAGTAGAATTATTAACAGTATTTGTGTTTTGAGAACGGGAACCTCTATCTAAAGTAGAACTGTTCCTAATAGTGTCGGCCCATAGATCAATGGCTTGCTGCCTTCTTAATTCCCCGACAAGGGTATTCATTCTTCGTATAATAGTTTGCTGTTGCCTAGATAACTGAGACTGCGTATTCGATATAATTGTCATTACTTCTATATAATTCTCAACAATACCCAGAGATTGATCTTGCAACGTTGATCTTGATAGATTGGATTGATTACTTGGCATATGATGAATATATATGTTATTCTATAAATATATATTAGTACGAAAGGTTTAAACACATATAAATGTATTACATAGTAATAATTAATTTGAAAAATGTCAACAAAAGATGAACATGAAAAAGGTCTTTCTGGGTTAGCAAACCTTGGAAATACATGTTTTATTAATACCTGTATACAAGTGTTGTCACATACTCACGAATTAAATAATTTTTTAGACAGTGAAGCATATGAAACAAATCTTGACAAAACTCTTGTAGACAGCATATTAATAAAAGAATGGAATAGTCTTAGAAAGTTAATGTGGTCTCAAAACTGCATAATTGAACCAAGTAGATTTATACAGATTGTGCAAGGTGTTGCAAAGCGTAAAAATATGGAGATCTTTACGGGATACGCACAAAATGATGTATCAGAGTTTCTTTTATTTGTTATTGATTGCTTTCATAATTCAATCTCTAGACCAGTAACAATGAAGATAAAGGGAGAAAGTAAAACTGGAACAGACACTTTGGCAGTATCTGTTTATAATACAATCAAAAAAATGTATTCAACCGAATACTCCGAAATATGGAACATGTTTTACGGCATGCACGTGTCAGAAATTGTATCGATGGATAATAAAACTATTATTTCACAAAATCCTGAGCCTTTTTTTAACATAAGTTTGCCTATTTCACATCAACTTAACCGTCAACCAACGTTATTTGATTGTTTAGATAAATATGTTTCGGGCGAGGTATTAACAGGAGATAATGCATGGTTTAACGAAAAAACTGGAAAAAAACAGGATATTATAAAAAGACTGCGATATTGGAGTTTTCCAACGGTTTTGTGTTTTGATTTTAAAAGGATAGATTCGTTAAATAAAAAACGTCATACCATCATTGAGTTTCCACTTGAAAACTTATCTCTAGAAAAGTATGTAATCGGATACAATAGTAAGAGTTTTGTTTACGATTTATATGGAGTTTGCAATCATCATGGAAGTGCATTGGGTGGACATTACACTGCATACATTAAAGGAAAGGATAACACATGGTACGAGTTCAACGATACTCGAATTACTATTATACAAAATGTGGAACAGATTGTTTCGTCAAAAGCATATTGTCTATTCTATAGAAAAAAATCCAACGTATAATATATAGTTAATAAGTATAGGTTAAATCACATTCATGAACACAGACTCTAGAAAAGAATTAATTCCAGACATTAAACAGTTATTAGATAATCCGATTCCTCAACCAGAAAGCAACGCGGCATCTTCTAGTTCCAGTGAATTAAATGTTGATCCTAAAACTTTCATGACCGATAATTCATTCACAAATCCATTGTATATATCGGTTGTTATGATTGGACTAATTCTTATAGTCACATTGATTGTTTATTTAGGAGGCATTGGTTCAACCATCGAAACTAACAGCCTGGGTGTAGAAACAACGAACGATAATATTGCTCTTAAAGTTATTTTTGCTATTGTAATTTTCCTTCTTGTCTTGTATATTACACAATATGTGTTATACTACTATTTTGGAGTTGATATTACAACAAACCTTGCAAATATGTTTAAACCAAATAAAGATCCAACTATCGACATAAATATCGATAAAAGCAATGAACTACCCACACCTCCGCCAAAACCAGAACCAGAACCAGTTGACCAAGATGAGGTATTTAATGTTCGGGATAACGTATACACATATGACGATGCTAAACTGGTGTGCGACGCGTATGATTCAAAGTTAGCAACATATTCTCAAGTAGAAGAAACATATAACAAGGGCGGCGAATGGTGTAACTATGGATGGTCAGCTGATCAACTGGCACTATTTCCAACACAAAGCTCGACATACAATGAACTCATGAAAACAAAGGATCATAAACACGACTGTGGTCGACCAGGAGTAAATGGTGGATACATAGCCAACCCGAATGTGAGATTTGGTGTAAACTGCTACGGTAAAAAACCAGCAATAACAAAAGAAGAAGAGGAAATGATGAAAAATATAACGCCATACCCAAAAAATCAAAAAGAAGAAGAGATAGAAGAAACCGTTAATAAATGGAAGAATAACCTTGATGATATATTAGTTTCCCCATTTAACTATGGGCAGTGGAATGAATAAATAAATAACATAAATAAATAACATAACGTTATAACAAATCAACATATATATTCGTAATATATATTTTGGTTATCTATTGTCGAGCTATTTTTTCTTTTTCGTCGTCTTTTTAGAGGTCTTGGTTTTTTTTCCAGATTTAGTTATCTTTTTTGATGACTTTTTCATTTCTTTATCATTGTCAAATGAAGGATCTATAAGTGATGAATATATCTTCTCGTCGATCATCATTACTGCCGATACTTCATTCCCACTTCTTTCTTGATAGTTTTCTTCTGGAACATACATGGTTTTACTGTGATAATATCCAACAGGAATGCCGAGATGCATATACTTTGAATATTCCGTTTCTAACGCTTTGCACTCCTTGCTGTCACATTTATTATCTGGATTTTGTAGTATATCCTGTAGTTTATAACACCCACTCTCATTGCAAACAAGTGCAGATTGTTCTTTGTTAATTTTCATTGTAATAAAATATAGTGTAGTCTTCTATATTATATTACGAGTTTATTTTACGAACTAGTTCGTATATCGTTTGATCTCCTGCGTATACTTGACCTCGCGGTTATCTTTAAGTCGCTTAATTATTTCTTCCCTGGCTGATTGATTTGCAACAGTGTTAGTTAGCACTTCTTCTACATACTTGAAAGACAACGGTGCCTGAACCTTAGTATTCGCAAACTTCAGCTTGCCATCTGTTATCTGAATGACAGCGTTTCCATAGTCATTGTCGTCTGCCTGTTTAAAAAGATTATCGGTTAATTCGGACTTCTGCTCGCGTAACAGACGAATACGATCATTATATACCTTTATTTGATTGTCCAAATGAACCCATTTTTGCACATTTTCTTCGAAACTCATTATAACTATATAATCTAGTATTCTACGTTTATATAGTTGTTTAATAAAGTATTATTGTTTATTTATCGGCGTCTTCTAGAGAGAAATCTTCGCGAGCGCTTTGCACTCTTCTTATTACACCTTTTACAATTACGCTTATTGTTATTACGTCTTGTCTTCTTGCCATAGAGATGATTGGCGGAAAAAAGAACAACTGGTGCAGCAAGCTGTGACATTAAAGCTCCAAAACTACCGCCCTTCTTATTATTTCTACTAGAACGTTTCTTAACGGTTTTGCCTCCTTTTCGGTGAAGTCCCATATGTAGTACATTTAGATTAAAATATTAGATACGCAATCACTTCTTGTCACGAACAAGAATAATAGCGAGAACAAGGATTATTATAAGAAGTAACATAATAATAACAGTTACTCCTAAAAGAACATAGATATACGGGTTCAAAACGTTAAAAACCATAGTAATAATGGGTTCCAGGAATAGCTTTAGCTGGTATTTAAGATCATCTCGTTTTAAAAGCTCAATGCACTCTTCAATAATTAGTCCATTTTTCGAAGATAATTTTGTCATTCTAAAATCTCAACTTATATAATTGTTTTTTATTGAATAGATTAAAAAATAACGCGTGCATTTTATATTATATTTTTCTTGATTTACTCATAATGAACGTTCATCAAGCAAATGAGGATTTCCATTTTGATAAATTACAACTAGAGCACCCAGTCTCTATGCCAGGAAATAGCTACTTTACAAACATAACTATGTCCGGGCAACCTATATATATAGAAACGCCGCAGATAACCACAAAACAGGGGTTTGTAAAAAATGCAAAAAAAATAATTTGCGATCTATTATTTACATCAAACGAATCGGATTTCATTCAATGGATTGAAACTTTAGAAACTACTTGCCACAAATTAGTTCATAAAAACTCGGAAGATTGGTTTCAGGACAGATTAGAATATGATGACATTGAAAACGCATTTTCACCTTGTATGAAATCTTACAAATCGGGAAAATATCAATCTTGCAGATGTTTAGTTGGAATGGATCATAGAAATAGCAATCCACTTGCAAAAGTTTATGATGAAACAGAAACACCTGTTCCATATACCGAACTGACAGATCACTCACAAATTATCGGAATTATAGAAATAAAGGGAATACGCTTTACTACTCGAAGCTTTCAGATAGAAATAGATCTACGACAAGTGATGATGCTCGAAATAGACACAGCCTTTGATAAATGTCTCATCAAAAAAGGTACAGTAATAAGTGAAAAGGTAGATAAAATAGAAATGCCTCTACCTAAATACCAAAAAATAAACAATAAAGACATCGAAGATACGGAACAAGATATTACAAAAATCGACGACCCGTTAGATCAAGATCAACTTCAAGATCAAGATAACACTCCTGAAAATGTCATCATCGAAATCAACAATCAAGAAAATACAAACGACGAAAAAGAACAGATACAAAATGATGAACCCGATACTATCCAAGAACTATCTGAAAAACCAACTGACGTCACGCCGTACCTTATTGAGAAAAATGATACAGATATTACACTAGTCGAGAATGAGATAATAAATGAGACTCAATCGATGGGCAACGAGCTAGTTGCAACACCCGACGCAATGCAAATAAATACGACACCTATATATGAAGATGGTCTAGAAGTTGTCGACTGGGATACCACGTTTCCTACAAACGAAAATGATGAAACAGATATCTTCTCGATCAAACGACCCAATCAGGTGTATCACGAAATATATAAAAAGGCAAAGGAAAAAGCAAGAAAACTCAAAAGAGAAGCTCTCGCTGCTATATTAGAAGCAAACTCTTTAAAAAATACATATATGCTCGACGATATAGACGACGATAATTCTTCCATATCAGATTTTGAGGATGACGAGGAAAGCATAGAAAGCTTAGAAGAAATACAGGAAAATTAGGTTTGATATGCGTATAGCTAAGACAATTATTTTTCATTTATAATTTAGACTATTATTACTATAAATGAATTATTTACACATATTGGTTACATTTATAGTGGTACTTTTTGTGTATATTCATATACAATTCCAGCTTTCACATTCTCAAGAAAAAGATGTTTATGTTTTAGACGTCCCTGTAACTATTCCAATTGAAGAAATATTTGAGTTGAAACAACCAGTTGTTATGCATTTACATGACCAAAGTCTTACAGGAGATCTAACCAAAAATATTTTAAGTGAACAGTTTCCCAAGTTTGACATGTCTGTATACGACAACACCAGAGAAGTAACACATGCCCATATATTGTCATCATGTTCTGCAACCAAGGAACTTTTCAACGACGATACCGAAAGCAGATACTACACAGAAAAAAACTATAATTTTGTAAATACTATACCGCCAAACAATATTTTTAAGGGCATGCTTCAAAAGCACCAATTGTTCGAACCTCCATTGTGTAGCAGAAAACTATTCGATATTATGTTTGGATCACATAATTCAACAACATCCACACAATATAGCGTTATGTATAGAAACATATTTACGGTAACAAAGGGGAACTTGCATGTAAAAATGATACACCCGAACCTAGCGAGCGAACATAAAATAACAGTGAAACCCAACTACACAGATATGTCTTTTTTTGCAGAAGGAAATATTGATTTATGGGGAGATAAATACGACGAAACAATTGAACTTGTTGTCAAGGAAGGAGAAACATTCTCGATCCCACCTTACTGGCTTTACTCTTTCCGATACGAACACGACACATTTGTTACTTGCTCATATTTTAATTCATACATGACGGAAATTGCCACATTACCACACACCGTTTTATACTGGATTACGAAGTTTACACGTCCTGGAAGAGCAGTGCCGATAGGAAGAAATGACCAACCATCTAACGTTGCTCACGATGAACCGATCGATAAACTACCAAACGACACCGCCATTGAGAAACCATCAAACGACACTGCGATCGATAAACTACCAAAGGACGCCACCAATGAGAAACCATCAAACGAAACCGCGGTTGAGAAACCATCAAACGAAACCGCGATTGAGAAACCATCAAACGAAACCGCGGTTGAGAAACTACCAGATGATGGCGTAGTAAACACACTACAGAAAACACCCGTTGGTATATCGGTTCCCGAACCTGATACAGATTTTGATATCACAAAAACAAATAATGAACCACGTAATTCAGAAATATAATTGTCGATAAATTGATATGTTTTAAACTATTTTTAACATATCAAATAATAAATAACACACTAGTTAAATAACTATACAGCACCAACAATTAGATGTCGAACTCCACATTAGTGGTCACCATTGAAAACAGAAACTACGACACGTGGGCACTCCATAATATGGAAACCATGGAACCCATTTCAAAGGATGCTTTCGATCCTGCAGCATATAAGTTGTTTTCAATGGATGTATTTACACCATCAAACGATGGAAAAACTATAAAAATAGAAAGATCTCCCGTAAGAAGTAACCCATATATTTCAGGAGTACTCGTTCTGAAAAATAACAGAACATATGGAAGACACCCAAAAAATGGAAAACTCATGTATAAATGTATACCCGACGACAAACGCATTCCCATATTCATTGTTCCATATGAAATAAAAGATCTAGGATTTAATAAAGTTCTTACCAACTTATATGTAACCTTCAAGTTCGTAGCATGGACAGATAAACACCCGTCTGGATCTCTTGTCGGAACAATAGGACCCGTCGATGTATTATCAAATTACTTTGAATACCAACTATACTGCAAAAGCCTAAACGCATCTATACAAAAGTTTAACCGTGACACCCAACAAAAAATAAAAATATATTCAGGTGGAAACGGAGAAGAGGCCATCATTGAAAATATTGTTACACATATGTCTGAACACGGCAATTCTCTAACAGACAGAACGGCGGAGTTTATATTCTCGATTGATCCGCATGAAAGCACCGACTTTGACGACGCAATGTCTTGTCAACTATTCGAAAAGTCTGCAAGTGATACCATGTTTGGCAAGGCAATAGACCAAATGTATATTGGAAAACCGGTTTATCGTATTAGCGTTTACATATCAAACGTAACATTGTTATTGGACAACTTGGGAATATGGAAATCATTTTCAGATAGGGTATCCACCATTTATTTACCTGACAGAAAAAGGCCGATGTTACCTACCATATTATCAGACGGTCTGTGCAGCTTGGTTCAAGACAAAACACGATTAGCTTTTGTCATGGATCTATATATAGTGGAAGGATTTGTGCTGGATATTCAATACACCAATGCTAAGATATCTGTAGCAAAAAATTACAGATATGAAGAAAAAATATTAAATAGATGTCCACATTATCACCTTGCGTTAGATGTCGTGCGTAAAATGCAAACATATAATCCGTTTATTCCTTCTATTCAAGACAGCCACGATCTTGTCACGTATTTAATGGTGTTTATGAACTACAATACTGCAAAAGAAACTATTCAACATAGAAACGGGATATTCAGAAATGTAGTTGTCGAAATACCACCAGAAACATCTATCCCAGATACATTAGAGCATGACGTATTAGTATTCTTTAAAACATGGAACACTTCTTCTGCACAGTATATTGATCTATCTTGTCTACACAATGATATCGAACTTAGACACGACCTACTAAAAATGGACGCATACTTGCACATCACGTCGCCAATACGCAGACTGGTTGACCTACTAAATATGATACAAATACAAGAAAATATGGACATCAATGGTCTCAGTCATCATGCAACCGAATTTTACAAAGAATGGACGGATAAAATAGACTACATTAACACTACCATGCGTTCAATACGAAAAATGCAAAATGAATGCTCACTTGTCGCGTCCGTATTTAGTAACCCAGAACTTGTAAATGACACATACAAAGGTTACGTTTTCGATCAAACAGATAGAGGCGGCATTTGGCAATACAACGTATACATACCCAAACTTAAATGGATGACCAAGATCACATGCTGCACTGAAATGGAAAACTATTCACATGCATTCTTTCAATTACATATATTCGAAGAAGAAGATAGTTGTAAAAGAAAAATCAGAGTATCTCTAGTAGAAAATAGTTAATCTCCCGACGACTTAGCCTGTCTATCTATTTGTAATTTACAGATTTCCATACTCTTTATTGGCTTTCAATTCTTTTTCACATCTTTCAGTTTACCCCCCTCTGTGATTGTATCAACAATAGCTTTCAATTCTTTTTCACAATCAGAAATCGGCAAGTCGTTATCTACAAGAACATCATTCATCATTTTACGAACATCCTCTACAAACTGATTATCCATGTGTGTAGCAATTATATTATCTATTACATATGCCTGTCTAAACTGATTACACAATAACTAACTATTCATTGATACTTTGGAGAACTGGTAGACGGTGCTTTAATTTATCAAACTCCAAAATGAGCTTGTACAATCCTACAGGAAAAAGAATGTGCCATATCACATGACCAAACATCGTATATTCATTGCAATAATACTCAGATAATATCCATCCCAATGCACCGATTGTCGACACCGTTAGATTTTTTACGCACGGAACGTCATACTTCCATGAAACTTGAATAATCATTAAAAGTGTTCCGCCCACATATATACCAAATATAGACGAAAATAATATGTCATGCTTTACTAACGTATTACTAATAAGAAACGCATACATAAATAAAGTATTATACCTATTCAAATTATTTCGTCTCGCTGAACGCTGATAGTACATATTAGTTAATCCCCATATTCCAAAATAATTCGCAAGGATCAGTGATACTTCATTGGCCTGTTTTCCAAACCACGTTAAGTAATAATGGTAATATGCACTTGCAAAACCGTTAAACGCTAACATGCGTGCGGCGTTATGCAAAACTGGATATTTCGGAAAACCGTATACAAATGGGACAATTGAAACTGCAAATGATGTTGCGGAGTTCCACACCTCAGGAGACGCATTGTCTTGAAGCTTTGATTCGCAAAAATTATGTTTGAACCGAGTATCGTCATTTTGGGTAACACTTGACACTAAGTTATTCGTAATAGTTACAGTATGATTAATTACACTTTCGCGGTGATCTGGAAAGGTAAATAGCCATCCAAAACCACTCATACCCGCTACCAATAAAAGGATTGTGCACAAACTACCAGATCTCATCATTGCACAATAATATTATGCTTGTTGTTTACATATAAACATACTTTAAAGTTGTATTATAATAAATAGTAGTTATGTCTAATAAATCCTATACAAAAAAGGTTTCACAGGAAAATAACCACATGTTACTTGTTAAGAAATCACACACCCGAACAAACAAACTTTTGAAAAATATGAATACTCTATTTGCAATCGCAGACAACGCAAGGAAAACATACGGGACTTCTCCACAACTCGAAACCTCGAATAGAAATATAATTTGCCAGTATAACACATACTTAAATAAAAATATTATATTACATCAATTATGCAACGATAACGAACTGAAGATGTTTAGATTAATAAAAATCAGAGTAGATGAAATGATGACAGACATCGCGTGTCGCATTGATAATCATAAGTTTGTATATGACAACGGCCATATTATTAATAATCGGGATAGAATGCGATTACGAATGATCATTGGAACTCTCCATACATTTTATACCAACTATAAACATATCATTGCAAATACAAAAATGTCTATTTATTCTGCGTTACAACCATACACACTGAACTTTGACGTTATTGGCTGTATAATTGGTTTTTTATAATTTTATATATATATAAGATATCTTTAGCTAATATATTGATATATAATGAACCCAAATGACTTCAAAGAAATTACTGGATACAACGACACAAAGTTCATTGTTCCTAATGATTATCCAGAAGACGATAACACAAAGAACATTTTCGGTATCATCGAAATACTTTTTGATCGGAATTACAACCATACCACAACAAGTGATGACACAAGCAGTGCAAGCAGTGCAAGCAACAAAACTGATAGCTCGCCACGCAGCGTAAGTAGTGCATCTACAATATTTGATTCTAAACTAGGCACAAATGGAGGAGCACCAAAGGCTGCAAGGGCTGCAAAGGCTGCAAAGGGTGCGGTAAAGGCTGCGGCAAATGCTGAGGCTAGGAGTAGATCCCTGGGCTATTTGACTAGCCCCACGCTATCACCAGCACAAACCTTATCACCAGCACAAACCTTCGCGGCGAACTTCGCGGCGAACATATCCAGCAAAATTTATACCATAATTATGGACACAGCAAGAATTGAGAGTCTTAAACAGTGTCTGAAGCGTAATTTTTACGACGATGTAACTATTAATCATAGATCGAGTGACTATGGGTTATATTTTGAGTTTTCCCTCCCTTACAGGTCAACCCCACGTCGTGACATTAATGAGTTTACCGATGATAACATGAAGACACCAAGTTATCGACCATTTCATTTATCACTTCATCACACCGATCGAAATCCAAAAATAAAACCCAGGGTAACAACGCCAGGCGTGGGCAAAGGTAATCTAGGAGCCATACACTTTAGAAGGAATGAAGAAGAGCCGGTGGGTAGAGAACAATATCCCACTGAAAACACTTATAGATATCAACAAAGACTTGATTTGGGACCCGATGGTCGTATATGCGGTTTCACAAATCGTGTAATTTTTGAGGAATATACAACCACAGATACTGTGACATCAAACTTATCCGACTACACTATGACAGGTGTAATAGACTGTCTGAACGGACATATATTTGATTACACCCCCCCTTCGTCTGATTCCAACACTGATGACTTTGATGGTCATCATATTCCCGTCACACTTGCGTCACTCGAGGCGAAATCCAACAATGGTAAGGTGGATGGTGTCAGGAGCCTTTATAAAAGTGGTGATTTGAGTGGTAGAGATATGAAGGAGGATCAATCGAGGGGTGGTTTAAAAACAACAAAAACAAGGAAAAATAAAACAACAAAAACAAGGAAAAATAAAACAACAAAAAAGACACGTAAAATTAAAAGAAGAAAAAAGACACGTAAAAGATCGAAGGATATATCAAAAACAAAAACAAAAACAAGGAAACACAGATAATTAAATATTGTTATGCAACAATATGCGTACACCTTTTTACATTCCAAACACCGATGATTTTATATACAATTTTTACTCATATTTAAATATATTTATAATGTTTTTTTGTCATTTAACAACGATAAATAAAAAGGAATTTCTGCACACATGGAACCTAATAATGCAAATAACATAAATTGTAATTGCATACTTAATGTTACCATAAATCCAACTATACCTAGAAACCACCATGATAATGGGTGAACCCATATTAAATATTGAGCTTCAGTTCTAGTAACATCCAATTTATTTATCGCATGGTTAGCTAATTGAGAAGAAAAAAATCCAGTTGTAATATTTGCTCTAAAAAATTGTGTTAAAAATGCAGATAAAAAGGAAATTATATATACTAATGTAGTTTTTGACCATGTATTAACTTTTATATTTAAAAATTTAACATCGTTTGATGGGCCAATATGTGTAAATTTTTCAAATGCTCCTTCCTCGTCTAAAAAAATCAATATAATTATCATTGCTACAAGAAATAAATTCATTGCAGTTACTGTACCAAAACGTTTCATTCTATATTACTACTATATTTAATTACATATTTGCGGTGTAAAATAAAAGATAATCATATTTTATCAACTAGACAAGTTAATATAGCAAACTCAATTATTAATGTTGCGTAATTACATGTTTCGTGAAAAAATATGCTTAAAACAATTAAATGATTATATTTATAATGGATTTTCATCATAAATATAATAGATTTATCACTCCCTTATACGGAGAACCAAGAAATATAACTGTAGACAACGAGCTATTAAAAACAAATAGTGTTTCACATGAATATTGTATCGAAGATCGGGTTGATATGACAAACTATGATGTGTATAGCATTGATCCCGATGGCTGCGAAGATGCCGATGATGCCTTTAGTATCTACGAAGACAATGGAAAGTTGTATCTTGCAATCCATATTGCAGACCCAACCGAGCACATTCACCTGAACTCTCCGTTATGGAAAGATATTGAAAGACGCGTTGTTACAAGATATCCGTCAAATAAACCCCCTATTCACATGATGCCAAATGATATTATGGAAAGGGCTAGCTTAATGGATAATAAACATGGATGCGTTAAAATGGCACTCACTATTGTTACAGAGATCGACGAGGCAACACATACTCCAGTCGGAAAGATCAGGCTCCTTTTTACAAAAATCAAGGTGAAGAGAGAAAACTCGCTCACATATACGGTAGCCGCATCCCAGTTTTACAGTAATAATGCTATATATCTGGGATGGAAAATAAGTGAAGCGTTGCAAACCAAGAGAAAAAAAGAAACAAAGGCGGTTGTTCTCAACGAACTAGCAACTTCTTATATATTATTTCACGAAAATCAACCAACCCTATGCAAAGACCATAGCACTGAAAGATTAATGAAACAAATGATCGCAGAGTTTGCCATCTTTTCTAATTCATTTATAGGCGAATACTTAAAATTAAACTTCAACGGGTCAGGACTATATAGAATATGTGCCGCAAAAGAGTGGCTGAATACTGTAAATGAAGATATAACAGGAAAGGAACTATTAAATGAAATTATTGCGAACGGGATTAACGCAGAATACATGTCGTCGGTTGGGTCACATGATTTAGTTGGCACTCCAGAATATATACATTTTACGTCTCCAATCAGAAGATTGTCTGATTGTGTGTGCCATTATTTGTTAAAATACATATACCTTAAAAATAAAACACCTTCTATATCTGTGCCATTTACAAGCCATGAACTAGATAAATATTCGTCCGACTGCTCGATGACGTCAAAATCTATGAAAAACATTCAGTATAAAGACACCAAGTTTCGGCTTATACAAATCATGCACAATTTATTATCACACGGAACAGATCTGTCAATACAATATTATGTAACTAGCTACAAAAACACGTTTCTGAATATTATTATAAATCAGATTAATCATCATGACATATACATGTCGTACACTCTTCGCATACCAAGCATGGAAAAAGAATATTCAATAAAACACCCAAATACAATAAAAATCACAAAAATACACCCCCCTGGAAAGTTTGATCAAGGAACTATCCCCGAACTGGATAGCATGTTTATTTGATTTTTATGTCATGTTTACACCAGTAAGTAATGCTACTGCGATATTAAATACATTCTTGATAATAGGCGTTTCTTTTGGAGGAATGATATCATTGTAAATAGGTGCATCCTGATTAGACTTTATTTTATCCAAATACAAACGATCCATAACAAATAACCGATGGATCTTTGTCCAAATACTTGAACTGTCTAGATGGAAATATTCGGGATATTTTTCGATGAATGTTCTAACGGTATGCCTCGATAATTCTGGTATAGAAACACACATATCTCCACATGGAATAAACAAATCCATTACATCATCTTTCATTAAAATTGTGTTCATCTCAATATCACACAGTATTATCCTACGAAGCTCAAACATAGGCGTGTCTTCGCTAACCGACACGTGAAATGGTCTGCTGCACGTTGTTTCTACCTCAAATGTAATCTTCATTTATTAACTACTACGTATTTATCATTTACTTTCTCGTGGGTTGCATTTCAACAACTCGTTTCAATTTTAACACATGCGGGAAACTGCAAATTAACGTGTTCGCCTAAATTGAAATGTGTCGCACATACAGATCTATATATCATAAAAGATTTAAATATGTTTTACATGGTTGCGGTATTTGTGCTAGTTGCTATTTTACTACTTGCGTCATTGATTATAGAAGAGAGCTCGTGCAGATCTCTTTAGATAGCATTAGCATTACTATGCGTTGTGAAATATTTATATTCGTATAATATATACTATTGTCTCAAATGTCTGGATATACTTCTGGGTCTATCCCATCTGTTCTATTTATCGACAATGAAGCTATCCGAAATTTTGAACATAACGGAATTAAATGTGGGGACGGAAAGTATTCCGATATCGAATGTTTTCCGTTAAAAAGTCACGGCGACGATACTACAGAATCTGGATATCAAGTCCCACCTTCTATAATAGATACGTTTTCTGGCACCCCATATCAAGATTATCCCAACACAATAAAACAAAGATATTACCCAGGGGATGGGTTAACTATCGCAGATATGGATAAAATTTACAGCGACGAACCAGAAGAAGATGAAACATATCGTCTTGATGGAAAAGAAGCGGTTGTTTTTGATTGGGATGGAACATTAACTTTATTTGAAGGGATTGCTGCACCCAACCCAAACCAGGGGCGGTTTGATTTAGACGGTATAATTATGTTATATAAACAAGTTGGGTTGTTGCTCCCCACGTTTGGATCTCACTCAGATGATAAACAGACACTTGCCGAACTCTTTTTTTATGATGCGGCTGCAGATAAAAATGGACAAGATAGAATTGCATTTCTACAGGGTTTACTGGATACATGCAAAGATAGGGGAATTGAAATATTTATTTTAACCGCCAACGGAATACCAATTAACGGAAGCAAGTTTTTTCAAGATATTTTTAAAATTGTATTTGACTATGATTTACCATTAGATCATATTATAAGCCAACAATCTTTTCGCATACATAAATTAGATATTATAACAGATGTTATCATTCCCATGATTTCCGAAACGGAAAGCGACGGCTCAGACAACGATTACACCGAAAGTACTATATTGGTAAGCGATGATTCGGACAACGATTACACCGAAAGCACTATATTGGTAAGCGATGATTCGGACAATGAAACTCCTCGGAAACGGCAACGGGTAGAGCCGGAGAAACAGGTAGTGTCGCGGCGGGGTGGACAAAGAAAACCCAAAAATAACAAATCAAAAAAGAACAAACCCAAAAAGAACAAATCCAAACAGACCAGAAAATACAAAAAGAACAAATCCAAACAGACCAGAAAATACAAAAAGAACAAAACCAAACAGACCAGAAAATACAAAAAGAACAAAACTAAAAAAATGAAACAATCGACAAAATAAATTGAACAAGTATAATACGATTATTGTATAGGTAATAATCATATTATATAGAAGTTATCATGGGACGATACTACGGTGGAGATATTGAAGGAAAGTTTTGGTTTGGTGTTCAGAGTAGTTGCGATATTAACAATCTTGTTGATATTGAATACATTACTGAATATGTATGGAAAGCCTGTGGCTGCAATGCTCGAATAGAAGACGAAACGTTTTGCACGGATTGCTATGAGAACTACACCGAACACGTTTTGGCGATACAAGAAAACGATTATGATATGGAGGAGGATCACACAATGTATAGAGAGGGATGCAATGTGTACTATCAAATGTATAAAGATGAACATTATGATGAATTAGTGGAAAATCTACAACTAGTTAGACGTAATCTATCAGCTGATATCCTGGCAGAGTTTGATAAGTTAGAAGATAACTCGAATATAACCAGTGCATATTCGGGATACTTTAATCCCATTTATGAAAAATATCAGCAGCAACAAAAAAGGAAGGAAGAAGAAGAAAAGGAAAAGGAAAATATTAATCCACACCGCGTGGTTAGACCAGATGGCGAGGCAGAGTTTATTGCTAGGTATATCATTGGGTTACAGATAAAATATTGTCTCGAGACTTTGAGCAGCTGTACCGTGAGTTGCGAATGTTAAGCATTAGTAGTCGTCGATCATCAAATATAATGTATTCATGTGTCATGTAGTTTGTATATTTTTGTTGAAGTTTTTTGATATTATGCAGTGGGGGTTTTCTGTGAAATTTTTTGATTCCCAAACTTTTTGTATATCTCATTTTGGACAATTTATTTTTGTCCTTTTTGGATTATGAAGAACTTTTGAAAAACGAAAAATAAAATTTCTTATGCAGCAAACCTGATAAAATGCCCCACACTGACGAGAGCATAAAAAATATTTTTTGTATTTTCACCCTCCAAAAACTCGACTTTTGAATTTTGGACAATTTTCTGAACATAGACAACTTAGTGAATTTCTGACACTGAATACAAAACATTTTTTTAGTGTATTGCGATTGTTATGATAAATACATGTATATAACGTTCGTGGGTTAGTTGCAATTAACACCATTCTGTGTCAATATGAATTTTCGTATGTTTTAGGTGTAACTTGCAACAAACCATATAAAATAACTATTGCGTAATATGGTCACATTGCAACATAAATAATGTAAACTAATGCAAATGTTATAGAACCCATAATTCATGGTAACAAAATGCAATCTTTTACGATATGTATTACATACCAAATAGTGTTAGTTGCAACAACATACCTAATTTTTTAACTACTTAAAAATATAATATTTATTCATATAAATGCCGAAAGAATATTTTTGTGAAATTTGTAACTATAGGGTAGATAGGAAATCGTCATATGAAAAACATATCGTAAGTGCAAAACATCATATCAAAAATGCTACTATGATAAAAGAAACACAAGTAAAAATAAAGGAAGATATAGATAAAAAAAAACGAACATGCATACATTGTAATCGTGTATTGTTATCAATTGGAGGAAAAAATAGACATGAAAACAAATGTAGACATGAAACTGAAACTGAATATAAACATGTTCCAAAAGACGAAGTAAAAAAAATGGTTACTGAGAACTTAGATGATAAAGTAAATGATCTAATAAGTGCAGACCTTTTAAAAAGTGTTGTAGAACAGAACGCACAGCTTATTAAAATATTGTCGGACACAAAAACACCCACAACTATTAATAATACAACAAATAACAGCAACACAACAAATTATAATAATACATTAAATTCTACAAATAACTTCAATCTTCAGGTTTTTCTCAATGAAGACTGTAAAGATGCAATGAATTTGATGGATTTTGTTAATTCGTTAAAATATAAAATAGAAGATTTGGAACACACTGGTAAGTCAGGGTATGTAGAGGGCATAACTAAACTTATGATCGATGGGTTGAAAGGTCTTGAGATTACCCAAAGACCAATCCACTGCACAGATATAAAACGAGATACAGTGTTTGTTAAAGATAATGATGAATGGCAGCGGGATAATAATAAGGACAAGTTAACAACCGCAATTAAATATGTAGCGAATAACAATCTAAAATTATTGCCAAAATGGACAGATAAACATCCACAGCATAGCGATCTTACGTCTGAAACTCACCGCAGGTATATGAAAATCGTAAGCGAAGCTTCTGGAGGTGGCACTGATGAGGAAGATGATAAAAATATGAAAAAGATTATAAAGAAATTGGCTGCAGAAACTGTAATCGATAAGGAAAACGTGTAGGTTTATAATATATTATATTGTGTGTAATCACAAGTACTTAAAATCATTAATATCAGTAATGTACATATATGAATGATGAATGATAGAAAAATAGAATACGTCTATTGTATGACGAATAAGTCATTCAATAACGATCTCGTAAAAATAGGTTGGACAACGAACGATCCAAATAAACGTGCACAACAGCTGTACACCACCGGTGTTCCAAATCCCTTCACAATTGAGTTTATTATTAAAACGTTGGACGGAAGAACGTTGGAGTCGCGAATACATTCATATCTCGCTAGATACAGAGAAAGCAAGTCGCGCGAGTTTTTTAATATAAGTGTTCAGGATGTGCGCGATATTTTAGAGAAAAAACTGAACCTCACACTGAGTGATCCAG
>Ga0209092_10001389_pt1 | contig 23647 bp, 31 predicted proteins | sample FraStrMetagenome_FD_187446 | JGI IMG/M metagenome (GOLD analysis project Ga0209092, IMG submission 187446) | Marine eukaryotic phytoplankton communities from Arctic Ocean - Fram Strait ARC3M Metagenome (SPAdes) (version 2) | ecosystem: Environmental > Aquatic > Marine > Oceanic | place: Fram... | reverse complement strand
GTACATGACTAAGAAAACTACAGATAAAAAACAGCCTGAACACTATGTAAACAACAAAGAGTTTACAGCTGCAGTCGCTGAACACAACGCACTCTACAAGAAAGCAATTTCTGAGGATGTAACTCCACCACGTATGTCTGAATACATTGGTGAGTGTATCTATAAAATTGCAACAAGACTTTCTACCCGTCCAAACTTTATCAACTATACTTATAGAGATGAAATGATTTGTGACGCCATTGAAAACTGTTTGCAATATCTTCACAACTTTAATGTAGAGAAGTCTAACAATGCATTTGCATATGTTACTCAGATTTGTTACTATGCATTCCTAAGAAGAATTCAAAAGGAAAAGAAACAAGTCTTTATCAAGCAACAATCAATTGAATCTGCGGGTATCACAACAGATTCCTTCACGACAATAGATGGTGCACATGACCCAACATTTGTCAACACTAATGTGGAATGGATGCAAGAACATATGAATCATGTGGATTACAATCCCCGTAAGAGTAAAAAGAAAACAGGGAAAGCAAAAGCAAACCTAGACCAAGATTTAAGCGAAAACAACAGTTAATGAAAATAGCTATTCTGAATGACACTCACTGTGGTGTTAGGAATGATATGGTTGAAATGTCAGAGTATCAAGGACGTTTCTATAAAGAGGTATTCTTCCCATATCTAGACCAAAATGATATCAAGCATATTATTCATATGGGTGATTACTTTGATAGGCGTAAGTATATCAACTTTGCTTCCCTTCAAAGAAACATCGAACACTTCATTAAACCTATGCAAGAACGTGGAATTACCATGGATTTGATTATAGGTAATCATGACACTTATTATAAGAATACTAATGATGTTAATGCACCAGCGTTATTACTGTATGACCAAAAGGGTGTCAATGTAATTGAAGAACCCCAAGTCATAAACTATGACGGATTGGATGTTGCTATGGTTCCTTGGATTAATAATGAAAACTATGCAGACGCTATTGAGTTTTTCCAAACAGTACCATCCGCAATCGCATTCGGTCACTTTGAGATTGAAGGTGCAATGATGAACCCTGCTATGGTTTGTTCGCATGGTTTAAGTCCAACGTATCTTAAAAGATTCGAGAAAGTATATAGCGGACACTTCCACCATAAAACAGATATAGAGAACATTCGTTATGTTGGTTCTCAAATGCAATTCACTTGGTCAGACTTTGGTGATGAAAAATACTTTCACATCTTTGATACTGATACTAGAGAAATGATGCCTGTACATAATCCTCTAACGATGTTTGAGAAGGCATTCTACAATGATACGGATGAGTCGTTTGAATCCATTTCTGATGCAGACTATGAACAGTATAGAGGAAAGTTTGTCAAAATAATTGTAGTAGAAAAAGAAAACCCTTATTGGTTTGACACATACTTAGATAAACTATACGGTGTAAATCCTTTACACGTATCTATAGTAGATGATAATAAGCATATGGATTTCTTTGATGATGAAGAGATTGAGAACATTGAAGACACCCTAACCATTCTTTCAAAGTATGTTGACGGTCTAGAGATACAGGGTAAGAAAAAAGAACTAGACAAAATCATGAAGACATTGTATCATGAGGCATTGGAAGAACATAACTTTTTATGATAAATTTTAAGAAAGTAAGATATAAAAACCTACTATCAAGCGGTAACACGTTTACTGAAATCCAACTAGACACACACCAAACCACTCTTATCTTAGGTGAAAATGGTAGTGGTAAGTCTACACTTCTTGACGCTTTATGTTTTGGATTATACGGACGAGGATTTAGGAATCTAAAGAAAGATTTACTAATAAACTCAATTAATGGTAGAGACCTCTTAGTTGAGATTGAATTTTCAATTGGTACAAAGCAATACAAAGTAATACGTGGTGCAAAACCGAACAGGTTTGAAATGTATCTTGATGACGTTCTTGTCAATCAAGATGCTAACGTAAGAGATTACCAAGAACATCTAGAAAAACAAATTTTGAAAATGAGTTTCCGCTCATTTACACAGGTAGCCATTTTAGGTTCTGCTAACTTTGTCCCCTTCATGCAGTTGAAGTCCAAGGACAGACGTAACTTAGTAGAAGACCTATTGGACATTAGTATCTTCTCTACAATGCAAGAGGTACTAAGAAACAAAATGTCTGCCCACAAAAACGAAATTACAGAGACTGGTCATGATATCAAGATTATGGAAGAACGGATTCATGGATTGAATGAACAACTTAATGTACTACGTGAGAATAGGGATTCTAAAATCTCTAAGTATGAATCCACGGTTGAGGAGACTCAATCTAACATCAACAACCTCATGGAGAAAATAGATGAAAAGACGCAAGATGTGGTGGCGGAAACCACCAGTATCAAGGATAAAGATTCTAAAGAAAATCAACTCACAGAATTGCTTGACTTGGAACGACAACTTGAAGGTGCTCGAAAGAAAACAATTAGAGAAATCAAATTTTATGATGACAACGACAACTGTCCCACATGTGAGCAAGGTATAGATGAAGACCATAAAAAGAAACATGTTACAGAAAAGGAACTCAAGAAGACGGAGTTGGTTACTGCACTTGTCGAAATCGAAGGAAAAGTCGGTAATTGTTCCAATCGATTGGCGGAAATCAGAGAAGTCCAAGGACGAATAGAAGAGGTTCAAAAAAACATTGCGCTACTGCAAACCGAAGTTGTTTCCAACCAAAAGTATATCACCAAACTCCAAAAGGAGATTGAGGACTTGAAGACGGAAGCAACTGCTGGTTCTGATGCAGAAGATAAGATTCTAGATGCTGAAGATACACTAGATATTTTGATTCAGAAGAAAGAGAAACAATCTGAAACATCACATTATTATGATATAGCACAAATGTTATTGCGTGACCAAGGTGTTAAACAAAAGATTATCAAACAATATGTCCCAATCATGAACAAACTTATTAATAAGTATCTAGCACAACTAGAGTTCTATGTTGGATTTGAGATTGATGAATCCTTTGAAGAAACCATCAAGTCAAGATTCAGAGACGTATTCAAGTATGATAACTTCTCACAAGGTGAAAAGATGAGAATTGATTTGTCATTACTATTCACATGGAGAGCAATCGCAAGAATGAAGAACAGTGTAAATACTAACTTACTTATTCTTGATGAAGTATTTGATAGTTCATTGGATACTGCTGGTACAGATGACTTTTTAAAACTATTAAACACCTTGACGGAAAGGACTAATGCATTTATTATAAGTCATAAGGGTGATGCCTTGCATGATAAGTTTAATCAAGTATTGAGATTTGAAAAATATAAAAACTTTTCTAGAGTTGCGGAATAAATAAAACATGAAAGTAATTAGAACAACCTCGACACCAAAATCGATAGTCCAACATAGTGGAGAATACCCTAAAAAGGACTTAAACCCCACGGACATTGTGGAAATTTTTGAGACGCCTTTAACAGGTTCTTACAATTGGGACTATAATGTTCAAGATAACCGTATCAAAAAACTCTATGAGTTAGGCAAAAAACTTAACTGGAATGTAGAGGTTGATGTTGATTGGGACGTACCGTTTCATCAATTAGATGCAGACACTGATATGTTCAAGAATGAAGATAGACAGTGGGATGCTCATGAAGGATACAATAAACTTACTGTAGAAGAACGAGTACAGTTTCATATAGACATGAATTCGTGGGCAGTAAGTCAGTATCTACATGGTGAACAGGGTGCATTGTTAGTTGCATCTCAATTAGCCAGTTGTGCACCAACATTCAATGCAAAACTATATGCAGCTTCTCAGACATTTGATGAAGCAAGACATGTAGAGGCATTTAATAAGTATCTACAGACACGTATTGGACGCACATGGCCGATTACTGTTCCACTTAAAAGTCTACTAGATAAAATTCTAACTGACCCACGATGGGATTTGAAATTCATAGGAATGCAAGTCATCATTGAAGGTTTAGCATTGGCCGCTTTCCAAGCAACTAGACAAATGGCTGCTGACCAAGTCTTTAAAGATATGATAGATTTGATTATTAGAGATGAAGCAAGACATGTAACATTTGGTATGACTTATCTGTCTGATTTTGTTGAAACATTATCTGAAGAAGAAAAGTTGGACAGAGCACAGTTTGCTTTGGAAGCATCTACAATTATGCGAAACAGAATGAAAGCATATCCTGTTTGGGAAAAGTACGGATTTGATTTGGACTACACGGACAAATACAATCAAGAGAACATCTGGCAAACACAATTCCAAGGTATACTATTTACTAGGATTATGCCTAACCTTAAAAGAATCGGATTGTTACACGAATCATTAGTTCCCGAATATGAGAAATTAGGGGTGATGGGATTTGCTGATGGAGACTCAGACTACGAAACATCATGGGAAGAACTGTCGAAACCTTTGAAAGATAAATAGTAGTATGAAATCTTTCACGCAGTTCAATAACATATCAATACCTACGGTAGAACCATTACTTAGCGAAGAAGTCAAATTAACTGATTTTGACCCCGAAGTATTGGACGGTTTTTCTGTAGAGAAACATAAAAAGTCATCATCTAGGACAACTGTTTTTGTTATAAAAACGCCAGATAGAGACAAGGATAGAGACGAACTTGTCAAGAGTCTTAAAGACGCTGGAATAGAACATGAAGTAATTGGAAGTTCTTTGTCTAGTTTTGACCCTGTAGAAGTTAAAGGCATGGAAGGTGGAAGATGTATCTTTATGTTCAAACCCAAGTCGGGTGGAATGAATGAAACAACTTTGAACTCAAGTATCACCGAACTGTTTCCCGCTATAGCACATGAGAAGGGTTACAAACCAAAGAGCGTAACGGACTTCTATGATTTCATTCTGAAACAAGATGTTGACAAATTGAAATGTGTTGCAAGTTCAGATAAGAAAGCCGCTGTTGAGTTTATAGGACTTGCAGAAGATTCATCTAAGTTCCAAGAAAAGGTTGAGAATGCTATAGGTATTCACAAGTACATAATGGACGAAGAGAAGTCACAGAAAATTAAACAAGTATATTGGGGTTATCGTGCTAAACCTACAGGAGTTCCAAGTGGTCATCCAGGCGATATCTTTATTGAGTTTGATGGCAAGAAACCTAATATTCTAGGGGTGTCATTGAAAGCGGGTGGAAAGAAAACATCCGAACCCAAACTGAATACATATGTAAATCCAGTATTCCAATTCTTCAAAGCAGGTAAAGATGTTAAGAAGTTATCTTTAAGATTACACAAAGAGGTGTACTCAAAAATAGACGGGATGCCTTCTGCTGATACATATGATTCTAAAGAAAGAAGAACAACAGAAGGTCTGTTAAAAACTTTAGATAAAAAGAACAGCAAACTCTACGAATCATTATATGATAAAATGTTAGAGATTATAAGAGACGAGTTGATTGACCTATTCAACAAGAATGGTAAAGTTGGCGGTAAGTCGTTTGATTACATTAAAGAGAGTATCTTAAGAGATGCTCCCGATGTACCTACGAAGGTAATTAAAGGTATAGGTTCCACATACGAACAAGTCACGGACGATGATGAGTTGGGTGTATTCTTACCAGTTGTAAAATTCTTGAAAGCGGAAAAGTCGGGAAGTTCAAAACAGAATTGGTTCATTCATTTGCAGTCTAGAGATACTACATTGACCATGCAAATGTCAGTAAGAACCAACAAAGCAGGTCACGCTGGTAAAAAGAAACTAGGACAGTTTTATAATTTAGCAGTTAAATATAATGGATTAACAAAAAAATAAAATATATGTATGAATTAGTTGAAGAAGCGAGTAAAGTATTACGCAACCCCACTGAAATGTTTAATTTCGACAACCCACAGTGCGATGCTGTAGAGTTGGAAACTGGCATGAGAGACGCCATGGTAAAACATGGTGGTCTTGGATTGAGTGCTAATCAAGTTGGTGTTGATGTTAGTATGTTTGTTATGCGAACTCAAGACGAGGGTATAGTTGGTTTTTTCAATCCAGTCATAACGCAGATTTCTCAAGAAACTGAAATGATGAAGGAAGGGTGTCTATCTTTTCCCGACATATATATTATGCTAAAGCGACCAAAGTCAATTGTCTTTGATTACCAAACCTCAGATGGTGAGAAACGTTCACTTGCTTTGGAAGGTCTTGGCGCAAGATGTGTACAACATGAAATAGACCATTTAAATGGTATCATATTTTTGCAACGTGCATCACAGTTAAAAATTGAACGTGCTCTCAAATCAAGACCCAAGGAGAGAGCAAAGAGAATAGAGTATGAACAACGAAGAGCAATTGCCGAAGCCTTACACGCCAAAAATGATGCAAAATTTGCTGACGTACAATCAATGTCAGCAGATAATACAGTTTCACAGAACTCATAAACATTTACAAAGTGTAGGTAGTTCCACTGATTACGGTGGTATTAGACTTCAACATATCCAAACTCCATGGGTAAGACAACTAGTTGGACAAGTAGCTCTAAATCTTATATGTGAGATATACAAGACACAGGGTAAAGTTACCTACCCCGAAATGATTGCAATCAATGAATGGCCGATTGGGGGATTTCAAGAACCACACTTAGATACTTATTCAGCTGAATCATTGCTAGATTTAGATAACCTAGAACAAAACCAAAGAGAGTGGACTTGTATCTTATATCTAAATGATAATTTCCAAGGGGGTGAAACATATATTCCTTTCGGGGAACAATACGAGCCTCAAACTGGCACTGGATTATTATTTCAAGGTATCTATATAAAGCATGGTGTACATAAGGTGAGACGAAACTCAAGACATACAATTTCATTTTGGTTTTCTGATAACGTAGATAGATGTATGCCTCTTAATGCTGAGATGATGAATGCTTGATTTTAACCTAATCCAAATACCCGAAGTTATAACAATTGAAGAAGCCAAGAGTTTAATTCAGTTTCATAAGGAACATCCACATCTTCTTCAAGAAGACTCTTCCCCTCTTTATGATGGGAGAAAAATTCCTATGGAACACATTCAAACTGGATGGATTCGCACGTTGATGAGGAAATTAGAGTACCTATCGATAGCAGAGATTGCTTGTCAAACAGGACAGAAGGTCTATCCCGAACAGACTGAAATCATGAGACACCCCAATGGGTCTGAGATTCCATGGCATATAGATGTATATGACACCATGGAAGGGGATACGATTGTCCCACAGACCACGTGGGCGGGTGTAATGTACCTTAATAATGACTACAGTGGCGGTAAACTGCGGTTTAAACCATGTGAGTCTCTACCCATGGGGTTTGAATACACCCCCGTGGCGTGCGAATTAGTCCTATTTCAAGGGATGGATTTCCACCATTCCGTATCAAAAGTGTATCGAAATGACCGATATACCCTACCCCTATGGTTCACCACGAACCTACTGGACATGCGTCCCGACTCAAAATAAGTCAAATGAGCTGTTGACAGTGACCCTACTTTAGTGCGATAATACCCCTGTAATTGAGAAAAGACAGGAGTGAAACACGGTGAGTTGCGAATATTATGAGAGTTATCTAGAAGCGAAGTATGAAGAAGGACTAAAAATGGGTCTTTCTGAAGAAAAAGCTGTAGAATATGCTATAGAATGTGCAGAAAACTCCGAATAAACGAAATGAGCTGTTGACAGTGACAGCACTTTTTTGGTAGCCTATACTTATGAATGAGAAACTAACAAATCAAAAAGACAATCTTGCGAGACTAATGGCGGGTGAAGACCTTACCGTTATCCACAAGAGAATACCTACTGCCTACTTTGACGTTAAGAACAGGGTTCTTGCCTGTCCTATCTTCAAAGAAGATATGAGTCCCGAACTTTATGACCTATTCATGGGTCACGAAGTTGGTCATGCATTAAACACTCCCGCTGAAGGACTGCACAATGCATTGGAAAACAATAGAACACTTAAAGGATATCTTAACGTTATCGAAGACGTTAGGATTGAGAAAGCAATCAAAGCGAAATACCCTGGCTTGGTCAAGTCTTTTTTCGCTGCTTATAAAGAGTTGGTTGCTCAAGACTTCTTTGGAATCAAAGGTAAGAATGTCAATGCACTTTCATTGATTGATAAAATCAACCTTCAAACTAAGGTTGGTTCTTCTGCTGGTGTGATATTCACTGATGAGGAATTACCATTCTATGAAATGTCAGAAGCATGTACTACTTGGGATGAAGTAGTTGAGTGTGCTACTGCGATTTATGAGTGGTCTAAAGAAAACGAAACAAGAAATGAAGATGACCAAAGAGCTGGTGTCACTATGCCAGAAGTTGGTGACGATGAGATGGATGAAGATTGGGATGAAGATGACTTCATGGAACCCGACTTTGACCCGAACACTTCTGCGTCCGATGACGATGATGGTTTGCCTGACGATGATGATTCATCTCAGTTAGGTAATGAGTCATCCGATAGTGGTGAAGATAGCGATGACGCTCAAGAGGGTGAAGGTGATGGTGAAGACGGTGAAGAAGAAGGCGGACAAGGTGACATCGCTAGTAAGACTGGTGGTACTTCTTCTAACAAAAATTCAAGTAACTACTCTGATGATGAAGATGGTGCGAGAGAATCAATCACCGAGTACAATGCTCATCAAAACGAAGGTTCATTTGTTGAGTCTGCTCCGATTGTGAGAACTACCAAAAACATTTCTAAAATGTTTGAGAGTGGTGGTGAGATTGACAACATGGTTGTTACTGCTGAGAAACTTTCATCTTACATGGATGAGTGGTTTTCAGAACATGATGATTCAGAAAACTTAATCAAGTATGCAGATTATTCTGCCAAGAAAATTATTGATAAGAACAAAACCCTTGTCAATCACATGGCAAAAGAATTTGAGATGAAGCAGAATGCAATGAGAAGCGTCAAAGCGTTCCAAGGTAAAACTGGAAAACTTGATATGAATGCTGTTGCTAAGTATCAAGTTATGGATGATATCTTTAAGAGAGTTACCTACTTGCCAGATGGTAAGAACCACGGTGTAGTTGTTCTACTCGATTGGAGTGGTTCAATCTACGGTTCAATCAAAAACCTTTTGGAACAGTCATTGATACTCGCTGAGTTCTGCAGAAAAGTAAACATTCCTTTCAGAGTGTATGCTTTCTCCGACCAGTATAGAGGTGATGAAGATTACTCTAGAGACAATGTCCTTCTTGAACTGTTTGCTAACGGTAAGAAGAAACAAACTCAAAGAGATATGATTAGACTTTTTGGTCTTCTTTACAATGCTTACATCACTGCGGATACTAGGTCTTGGAGTAAGTCTGAAGATACGATTAAAGACTGGTTTGATGGTGCGTCATTTGACTTCAGTGTTTGGAATATGATTAGACTTGATTCGCCTCAGAAATTGAGACTTGGTGGAACTCCGCTGAATAACTCACTGTTAGCAATGAGAAAAATCTTACCTGCTTTTAGAAATGCTTACCAGTTAGAGAAAATGATTCTCACTGTAATAACTGACGGGTTCAGTCATGATTCAACTCACTTGAGATTGACTAGAGAAGAATCTTCAGAAGTTTACGAACAGGAAACTGAGATAAGAGAAACCGAAGATTTGGGTTGGAATCAAATTGCAAAACATATCTTCATTACTGACCCTTACTCAAGAAAAACTTATCCCTACTCTGTGCCAAAAGGTGACGGGTACAACTATAGAGGTAACTCTAATGATTGGGAAAGAACTGCTAACCTATTAGATTGGTTGTCAAAAGAAACGGGTGTTACAGTTACTGGTTACTTTGCTCTTGAAAGAAAGCAAGACTTCTATGATATTCTAAACTCTTGTGGTTCACTCTCACAGTCTATTGAAAAAGACTATGGTTACGATGACAACTACAGGAAGACTTGGGGTAAAATTAGAAAAGAAGGTTATGTAGTTAAAGCACATGGTTACGGAAAATTATTCATCTGCTGTTCTGCAAACCTAAAGACTGTGGATGAAGAACTTTCGGATGACTTGATTGGTGCTAAGAAATCAACACTGCTTTCTAACTTCAAGAAAAACAGAAACAGTAAAGTCGGTTCAAGATTTTTAACAAATGAATTTATAAAGGAGATAGCGTAATGTACAATGCATTTGAAAATTGGTTACAACATATGTTCACTGAGAACTGTGTTGAACGGAAAGCACATGGTGAAAAACCATATGCATCGATAAGTGATTACTATGAAAAGAATCATAGTTTTTTAGTTAAATTGTTTAGGGAAGAGAACCCTTTATCCACTGGAGAAGAAAAATGATACAGGTTAAGAATGAATTAAGGGTAGACCCCGCTTACTACATTTCTCATAATACTGATTACAGTAAGTTTGCTGATGCAGTCATGGATGTTGGTGACCCACCATGTGTAGCGAATAACTGCCCTAGGGTATCTAAGTGTGCTGAGGAAGCAGTCGAATGCTTTGCTTTTAGGATTTGGGTCAACAATGGTGGTGATTTGAACGCTAAACAACAAAAAAAGATGGGTAAATTGCTACAAACATGCAAATAGCTGTTGACAGTGACCCTACTTTTTTGTTAGCCTATAACTTGATGATGAGAAATAACGATATAACTGGAGACAAATTATGAGTGCATCGTATGATAAAACGGAATCGATTACCATTGGTGGTAAAGCGTTCCATTACACACCCGATAGGAAAGAATTCCTTGACGGTCTAGTCGGGAAGTATCCCGACCAATCAGTCTTTTCTAAAGAAGAGATTGAAACACTGGGGCCTGTCCCCTACTGGATGAACAATGCCAAAAGGTATCCGTTCAAAGAAGCAACCGATTCGGGTGTTATCTTCAATCTAGAAGCAGTTGTGAGTGGTTACAACGGTGGATATGAACCGCTTCCCGTGGTTCCTGTAAAACCTGTTGCTGTTCCTGCTTTGGTGAAACCTAATAATTCACCTGTTGCTGCTCAGACTGAGATGGCAGACATTAATCTTTTGAGTGACGATGTAAAAATCGTGCCTGAGAAAATGTCGAACTACGTTCCCTTTGGTCACTTTGCTGATGTCAAGAACATCATCAAGTCTGAAATCTTCTTCCCTGTATTTGTTACTGGGTTGAGTGGTAACGGTAAGACCTTAATGATTGAACAGGTTTGTGCCCAACTGAAGAAGGAACTCTTCAGAGTCAACATCACCATCGAAACTGATGAAGATGATTTGATGGGTGGACACACTCTCGTCAATGGTAACATTGTTTATAGAGAAGGCCCTGTCATCAAAGCAATGAGAAAAGGTTCTGTCCTTCTTCTTGATGAAGTTGACTTGGGTTCAAATAAGTTGATGTGTCTACAATCAGTTCTTGAAGGTAAAGGATACCTCATCAAGAAAACTGGTGAGTGGGTGACCCCTGCTAAAGGTTTCACTATCCTTGCTACTGCAAATACTAAAGGTCAAGGTTCTGACGATGGAAAGTTCATAGGAACTCAAATCATGAATGAAGCAATGCTTGAAAGGTTTGCGGTTACAATGCAACAAGAATATCCACCAGTGACAACTGAGAGAAAAATCCTTTCTAAGGAAATGGCTTTGAGTGGTGATGTTGACATGGACTTCTGTGAGAAGTTGGTTGACTGGGCGGACGTTATCAGAAAGACCTACTATGAAGGTGCGATAGATGATGTCGTGACTACTAGAAGGTTGGTTCACATTGTGAATGCTTTCAGAATGTTTGGTGACAAACTTAAGTCAATTCAAATGTGTATCTCTAGGTTCGATGAAGAGACTAGATTGTCTATCCTTGACCTCTATACCAAGATTGATGCTGGTGTGAATCCACTGGGTGAGGAAGTTGAAGAAACTTCCGAAAACCCTATTGACGAACCACAGTTCTAGGAAGTATAATAGACGTATGAGTATAAACTACAAATACAATGAAGACGAACTCCTTGCGGAGTTCTCTTCTTATGTGGACAAAACTTACGACCAACACTACTCTCATAATAAATTTCAGGCGACTGAGTTTATTATGGACAGTGGTCACGGTGAAGGATTTTGTATCGGGAATATTATGAAATATGCCCAGCGATACGGAAAAAAGGATGGGTATAACAGAGCAGACCTTTTGAAAGTAATCCATTATGGATTCCTTGCTCTAAACAATCATGATAGGAGACTAACCAGTGATGAAAATAAGTAACAAAACTAAAGATGTTCTAAAGAACTTCTCAACTATAAATCCAGGCATCAAAGTAGATGCTGGTAATAAACTGCAGACTATTTCAAATATGAAAAACATTCTTGCAGTTGCAACGGTGACAGAACAATTCCCACAGGGATTTTCTGTTTATAATCTGCCTGAATTCTTGGGTGCAACTTCTCTATTTGAAGACCCCGAATTTCAGTTTAACGATTCTGCAATGACGATATCAGATGATAACTCATCGATGTCATACTTTTATGCATCCGAGGGTATGGTAACATCGCCAGAGAAGATGATTACAATGCCTGAAGCAGAAGTTAACTTTGATATGAGTAGTACACTTCTTTCTGATTTACAGAAAGCATCAAGCGTACTAGGTGTGAATGATTTGGTTCTTGAATCAACTGGTGGCAATGTACAGTTCACAGTTAAAGATAAGAAGAACTCAACAACGAATACATTTAGCCGAATGGTTAAGGAAGGCGATGGTGCTTCTTTCTCCATGAACTTTAAAATTGAAAACTTAAAAGTTCTTGCTGGCAACTACAATGTATCGGTATCTGCCAAAGGTATTTCCCATTGGAAAAACAAAGATGTTGAACTAGAATATTTTATTGCATTGGAGCCAGACTCAACATACTCTGCTCAATAGGCATATATAATATTGTGTTAGTGTTAAGCCAGTCTCTGTAATACTTTCGGGAGTGACCCTTCTCATCACATACTAGGGTGGGTCATGCAGTAAACACGGTGGGGTGTTTGCATCTTTTAATGAGACCTATATTATGAAACAAGAATTTTTATTTGTAGAGAAGTACCGCCCTCAAAAAATTGAGGAATGCGTACTTCCAACTTCACTCAAAGACACCTTTCAAGATATAGTAAATACGGGTGAGATACCTAACTTACTATTGAATGGTACTGCGGGTTGTGGTAAAACTACTGTCGCCAAAGCATTATGTAATGAACTTGGTGCAGACTTTATTGTCATCAATGGTTCTGACGAAGGACGATTGATTGATACCTTAAGAACTAAAATCAAAAACTTTGCATCCACAACCAGTTTGTCTGGCGGCCCAAAGGTAGTTATTCTAGACGAAGCAGACTACATTAGTGCTGAATCTGTACAACCTGCTTTACGTGGATTCATCGAAGAGTTTAGTTCTAATTGCAGATTCATTATGACCTGTAATTACAAAAACCGAATTATCAATCCATTACATTCAAGATGTACTGTGATTGATTTCAAAATCCCCAACACTGAGAAACCAAAACTTGCAAGTCAATTCTTAGCAAGACTTATGGAAGTTTGTCATGCTGAGGATATTAAGTTCAATCAAGATGTTCTTGTTGAACTTATCATGAAGTTCTTTCCCGATTTCAGACGTTGTTTGAATGAGGTGCAAAGATATGGCATCGGGGGTGAAATCGATGCTGGATTACTTTCTACTCTTGCTGAAGAGAAGATTACGCCATTGATAAACACTCTTAAAGATAAGAAGTGGGGAGAGATGCGTAAGTGGGTTGGAGAAAATTCCGACAATGATTTATCAGTAATGTATAGAAAGATTTTTAACGCACTTGAGACAAAGTTAGAACCGTCATCGATTCCTGCCTGTGTGCTAATCATAGCAGACTATCAATACAAATCTGCATTCGCAGCTGATATTGAAATTAATCTTGTGGCATGTTTAACTGAAATCATGAGTGAATGTAAATTCAAATGAGTGAACATGATGCAGTAGTCGAGAGACAACGTTTATTGTTGGAAGCAGAAGAATGGGCCAAAGGTGTTACATCTTTGCATGTTCATTCTATGACTTCTATGTACTATGAAACTAAAGACTCTATGACGGATTTTGAACAAGGTTCTGTGACGGATGTAGAATACAATTCTGGCATTATTGTCCGTTCACAGAATGGTAAGGTGATACGTACCTTTGGTAAAAGGTTAGTGGGTGATGCACTTGTTGACCAATATACGAGAAAAACTTAATGAAGAAAACTAATCCGTTTGACTTTGTAAAGGCAGTATCACATACTAAAAAAGATATCATGGTAGATGATATCGAAGAGAAGCAATACGCCCCCTTCTTAACTAACAAAGCATTATCCTATCATCAAGACGCAGTTTATTTTGCAAATGAAATGAACATTCGTCATGGTGTGGATAACCGCCTTCAATACCTTTTTTATCTAAATATACTTAGGAAAAGACAGAGATTTTCATCTTGGTCTAAACCCTACAGTAGTAATAAGTTAGAGACGATAAAGGACTATTATAAAGTAAGCAATCTAAAGGCAAAAGAATATGCTGATGTGCTTACAGATAAACAAGTCCGTGAGTTGAAAAAGAGAATGGTAAAAGGTGGTAAGGATTATGGAAAGTAGTTATGAGAATGAAGTCAAAGACTTAGTCGAAGTTACATTTCCCGAAAAAGATGATTTTTTAAAAATACGTGAGACCCTCACTAGAATCGGTGTCGCCTCTAGAAAAGACCAAGAGTTATATCAGTCTTGTCACATCTTACACAAACGTGGTCACTACTACATCACACACTTCAAAGAACTGTTCATACTGGACGGTAAACCTAGCAACCTAGACGAGAATGATATTGGTAGAAGAAATACCATTATTAATCTTCTTCAGCAATGGAACCTCTTGAAGGTTCTAAAACCAAATGCAATTGTAGAACCTACTGCACCCCTATCCCAAATCAAAATCATTCCTTTCAAAGAGAAAAAGGACTGGGTTTTGACTCCTAAATACAATATTGGCAACAATAAGACCACTGATTAGATAAATATCCCTACGAGGATATAATCATGGTTGGTTTCTTTATAACAATACTTAAAAACATTGTAGTCAAGTTGGCAACAACTGGCGCATTTAACTTTATGATGCCTACACTATTGAAATTTGACAAATGGTGTGAAGATAAGATTGGGTTAGATATTATAAAACAAGAGCAAAAATGGGGTCAGAAATACCCACTGCTTAAAAAACGTATAGAGACATTAGAAGAACAGTCAAAGATTACCATTAAGGAAATCAATAAACTTCAGTCTCGCAAATAGGAGAACTTATGTTCAGTTTAGAATTTATAAAAGGATGGGTCAAATCAAGATTAGCAGAACGTACCTCATGGGACGGTGCTATGATTATTGGTATGTCACTGTTAGTATTAGCAGCTGCACCTATTGTTAAACTGTTGGCTTGGCCAGCATTAGGATTCGGTCTTTGGACTCTTGCAAAAGAAGAAAATTTACTGTAATAAATAATTAAAAATAATGGAGAATATTATGGAACCTTCTGATGTATATTTAGGATTTATAGTTCTTATTATCTTGGTGCCACTGTTTTTAGTCTTTAGTGACAAAAATATACTTGGTCGTTTTTATGAAGAGTGGGCGAGTAGATTTGCCGAAACCCCACCTGTACAGAAAGAAGTTAAGAAAGAGAAATCTTTCAAAGCTCCAACTGCACAGAAACTTATGAAGTTCACGAAGAAGGAATTGATTGAGTTTGCTAACAATAATAACATCGTTATTACGTCTTCAAAGACTAAATCTGAGATTATAAAACAAATCAGAAAATAAGTATCAAGGGCAGTGGATTATCCAGTAATGTATAGTCATTAAAAACTGCCCCTAAATACTACCCTCACCATGTCCAAACCTATAAATAGGTGTATGGACATATTTCAATTCTTAAGTGAAGTTGGTATCCCTATCGGAACAGCGGTAGTGATGGCATTCTTTATCTATCTGACGCTCAAGTATATATTTGAGTCCGTCCTAGGTCAGATAGCATCCACAGAAAACATCATTGGCATGCTTGAAACACGAGCACGTGTAATGAACAACGACATAATTAAAATAGATTTACTAGTCAGTAGCGCATTAGACCTCACTCCACCAATTGATAGGGTTGCTCGTGCAGAAAATTTTGTTGAGGATGGAACTATAGACGCTAGAAGGGACTAATCTTTATGGGTAACATTGCTCAACTAATAGCAGAGTTCGGTTTCCCAATGGTTATGTCTATGGGTATGGGGTACTTTATATGGTATGTGTGGAAATTCATCACCATAGAAGTCAAACCCGCACTCGGAAGAATGTTCACCGCAAGTATAAAATTGACAGACCAACTTAGAATGTTAGACCAAGACATGCTTCGTTTACAAGAAAAGGTAAACACTGTCTTAGAGTATCGTGAGCGTCAAAAATTAATAGAGGACGCTAAGGAAAATAAAAATGAAAATTGATAGTGGAACAAAAATTGCATTAATAGTGTGGTTACTAATATGTGTCGTTTATCCGACACAAGCGGACGAACTTGTCCACAAATTTAAGAATCCGTCATTTAGTGGACAGGGAACTTCCGCTCATTATTTGACAATTGAAAATCAAGAAAAGTCTAGAGCAGATAAGATTGCTGAAGACATAAAGGCAGCTCTGTTGAAAGCAGAGAGAGAAGCTGATAATACAACTCTGGCCAAATTCATTAGAAATTTGGAATCAAGAATTTATGCTCAGCTGTCAAAACAATTAGTTGAGAATATGTTCTCAAATGAAGAAGGTGCACAGTATGGTACGTTTTCATTAGAGGGCAATACTATTACTTATGAAGTAAAGAATATATGTAATGCTGATGGTTTATGTGATGATTGGATAGTCATGACCATTGTGGGTACAGACGGAACTTCAACTGTGATTGAGATACCAATAGGGACTGGTGGATTCTAATGAAAGGGATTTTGTCCACAGTTTTACTGGTACTTTTAATGACTGGTTGTGCGGGTATTCCTGTAATGAAGGATTCCTGTACTACACTGATAATGAATGCAGTTGGGGAGTGTATTGAAGACCCCGAAGCAATCAAGTTGCCTGCGTATGCATTATTATTAGAACTGCCAGCAGCTGAGGTTATGCCAGTTATTGCAGTCTATGGGTTTCAAGATTTAACAGGACAAAGAAAAAGACAAGACGGAGTCGCAACATTTAGTACAGCAGTCACTCAAGGTGCTACTGCAATGTTGATAGATGCACTCAAAACGGCAGGTGGTGGAACATGGTTCCGTGTAGTCGAGAGAGAAGGAATTGACAATCTAGTTCGTGAAAGACAGATTGTTAGAAGTACGAGAGAACAATTTAAAGGGGATGGAGATGAAAAGTCTACAATTCAACCCCTACTTTTTGCTGGTATTATATTGGAAGGCGGAGTCATCGGATATGATACTAACATGGAAACGGGTGGTAGAGGTGCCAGAACACTTGGTATAGGACACTCAACTGCTTATCGTAGAGATACGATTGTTGTTTCCTTAAGAGCAGTTAGTACATTGACTGGGGAAGTTCTTATGAACGTCCAAACCAAGAAAACTGTACTAAGTGTATCTCAAGGATTTGATGTTTTCAAATTTGTTGATATGGATACCCAACTCATCGAGATTGAGGACGGTGTGACACAGAATGAGTCAGTGACATTTGCAACAAGGTCTGCTATCGAAGCAGCTGTTCTTCAAATGATTTATCAAGGACATGATAGAAAATACTGGAGAATACTGGGCCGAGACATACCTTATAATGATGACGAAATAGTCATCGGGGAAAACGAAAATGAAGAAGAATCATAATTTAAAATATGCAGTAGCACTTTTAATGACGATGTTTGTTATGCCCCTTTTAGCTGATGATGATAACGAGATATTTCTACAACAGTCGGGTGATACATTAGTATTAACAATCGACCAAGTTGGTTACGGAAATAAATTTGGTGGAACCATTGCGAATGGTTCAGTTGCAACCGATATGATTTTGACAGGTACAAGTATTACTTTCAACCTTGACCAAATCGGTAACAGCAACCAACTATTTGGGCCTGCCATTTTAGACAGCAGTACCATCGACATGACGTTTACTGGTGATAGTAACGTCTTTGATTGGAATATAGGATATGTGGGTGACGCTGATAACTCAGACATCGACATATCAGTTACAGGTAGCAGTAACACTTGGGATTATGACCAAGGTTATGCAGCCAGTGCCAACTATTTGGACATGGATTTAACATTAGTCGGTAGTTCAAACCAGTTCTTTATCGATATAGATTCAGACCAAGCTAAATGGGAAATGGATATTACTGGTAGCAGTAATAATATAGACACAAAACAGATAGATGCCGCAGACCACGATTTAGTAGTGGAACTTGATGGGGATTCTATGAACATGGACATAATTCAGTCTAGTGGTTCATGTGGAAGCAACACATGTCCTGGCAAGATTGATTTGGACTTGACATCTGACAATGCTACCGTCACGATTAATCAAAAAGACACTTCTGATTAGTGCTGTTCTCTTGTCGTATCCTGTTTATGCGGATACGATAGGGGAAATAGTTGAACAAACTGGTATTGGCAATATCATTAGAGAAGGTGTGAATATACCTACGACCAATCTGCCGAGCGTCAACCTATATGACGAAGCCGAAACTGGTAATGGTAGAATGTTAATTGAGTTCTTAGACGAAGAAGAACTTGCACTAACAGAACATACGTTAGTGTTTATTGACGAAGTTTATTATGACCCAAATCCCGACTTGTCAAAAATGACAATGAGAATGGCAATGGGTACTGCTCGGTTTGCTTCAGGTAAACTGGGTAAAATGAATAAATCAAACATTGCGATATCAACGCCAACTGCTAACATCGCAATTAACGGAACAGATTTTACAACCACTATTGATGAGCTTGGGCGCAGTCTCATTATACTTTTGCCTGACGCAAACGGTAATGCATCGGGTGAGATTGTAGTTAGTAATGAATCGGGTATTGACGTAACATTAAATGAAGCTTACAGTGCTACTATGGTATCAACTATAAGTTCATATCCAACAGAACCCGTAGTTATCAATAATATCTCAGCAAACCTAATTAACAATATGTTTATTGTCAGTCCGCCAGCTGATGTACAAAATGTTATAGATGAATCTTCAACTAAATCAAATGACAGTGGATTACTAGACGTAGACTTTTTAGAGTTCGATGGTCTTGATGTAGATGCATTGAAAGACTCTGATGGTGATTTAGAATTTACCGAACTTGATGTGGACTTGTTAGATGTAGATTTTTTACAAGACCTACTTGATGTTGTAGAAGAACTTGATAGAAAGGTAGGTATAAACAGGTCAGGTTCAAGTAGCAATACCTACGGTATTGAGGGAACTTTGATAGGATTCGACAAAGATACTCAATACAACACTTTCGTAGACACGGGAAGTGGCACTGTCAAATTCTTTAGAAAAGTTGAAGGTACTATAAGTATTACGTTACCTATAGATGCTATGGCTCGAATAAATACAGTAACTAATGAAAAGGAGAGTACGATAACAATGGGTGGTGATGAAGCCATTCAAATTGAGATTCGTCAAACAAACTAATGACAACAGCACAACAACAGAAAGAAAAACTAATGTTTGAAAAAAAGAAAATCAAAGACCAAGCAGATACAATTGCTGAACAAACAAAGAGAATTGAAGAGTTCTTAAGGAAACAACAAAAATGAAAATAACTGGAACCCATTTAGGAATTGCGGTAATTGTCTTATTTTTTGTAGGACAGTGCTTTGCTGGGCCAGAACATAACCATGTTCACATAGAACAAGTTGCTGATGGCGATAACGTGAATATTAACATTGACCAAATAGGTTACGATAATCATATCGATTTTACCTTTGCCCACGCTGGTAACTCATTTGATTTATCGCAAACAGGAAACGGTAACTCAATTTCTTGGGTCTCATATTGGGGTTCGGGTAAAGTATGGGGTGGTGATATTGATGGTACAGGTAACACAGAAAACGTTATACAGTTAGATGGTGCAACCTATGGTAGACACATATGGGGCAACAATAATGATATCGATGTGTATCAAAGTGGAAATCATACACATAACCTAGATATTCATGCGGATGACACAGACCATGAACATTGGCAAGAAGGTACTGGAAGTCATTATAGTCACACATACTATTACGGAACTGCTGACGCTTCACAGGTTGATATTATGCAGAAGGGTAATGCCAATCATAATTCACAAATAAACCTTCAAGGTACTGAACCTACAACCTTAAATCTATTACAACAAGGTTCAACTAATCAAACGTATAACTTAACGCAGTCATGTTTTACTGTCGGTGGTTGTTCGGTTAACGTTACTCAAGGTTCCCCCTAAATAAAAAACCCTCTAGTCAAATCCCTCTTGGAATGGTAGGATAGGCCTCATGAATAAATATAAATATATGTGTCTTGTCGTTCTTGGGTTCTGTATGGGATTCTTTTCGGGAAAGGCACACGGATTAGAACTTAACATGGATGCTCATTGTCTTGCACAGAACATCTATTTTGAAGCGGGTAACCAACCACTTGCGGGTAAGGTTGCTGTCGCCAACGTTACTATGAATCGTGTTGAACACGAAAACTTTCCTAACGATATCTGTGGAGTGGTTTATCAAACCAAATCATGGAGAGTTTCTTGGACAGGAAAAAAAGTTCCTCAATTAGGAATGTGTCAGTTCTCTTGGTTTTGTGATGGTAAATCTGATAAACCAAAAGACAGTAAAACATGGGCAGAATGTTTAGAAATTGCTAACGATATAATCGATGGTCATTACTTTGATTTAACGGAAGGTGCAATGTGGTATCATGCAGATTACATACATCCATATTGGGCAGACCATTTAAACCAAACTATACATTTAGATACCCATATATTCTATAGGTAAAATCTATGTATAAATGGTGGACGGTTCTAGTAACCATCGCTCTTCTAGTTGGTCTACGTGTTTCAGACCCATTCCTCATGGAGTCAATTCGACTCAACTATTTCGATTTCCTACAAACACAACAAGAACCAGTTAAAGCTAGTGATATAGTTCTTGTTGATATTGACGAAAAGGCATTAGAAAAATACGGTCAGTTTCCATTCCCTAGAGGAGTGTGGGCAGACATGATTGAAAAGACGCCAGAGACAAGTCCGTCTGTATTGACAGTTACGTTTGCACAACCCGATAGATTTAGACAAGACGATAAACTGATAAGTACATTGGGGAATAGATTGACACTGCTCTCCGCCTCACCAACCAATCAAAAAGAAACAGGAAGTGCACCATACATTGGTATCGCAAAGTTAGGTAGAGGTGACCCTAGTAACTGGTTATACTCATATGAAGGTATCTCAAGTCCCATACAACCCCTACAGGAGGCGGTTTATGGAGTAGGTACTGTAAGTGCTTCACCTTCTATAGACGGTACAGTTCGTTCTGTACCCCTTGTAGTGATGGCGAATGACCAAATATACCCATCTCTCGCACTAGAAGTGTTGAGAGTTATGAATGGGGAACAGTCTTACAACATTAAGATAACACCCGAAGTTGGTGTTGAGTGGGTGAGGATAGGAAGATTACCCCCACTCACAACAAAACCAAATGCAGACTTTAATATTGCATTTTGGAATCAGTTTGAACGAGTCAGTGTTACTGATGAACTGCCTTCTGATAAAATCCTTATATGGGGTTTGACAGCCTCAGGTCTGAGTAATCCAGTTTCAACCCCAATGGGTGCAATGTATCCCCATGAAGTACAAGCGAATTTAATTCAGACCGTCTTGACAGGATTCCAAATACAACGATTCTACTATCTTGAATTTCTAGAGATTGTTCTCGTTCTGTTTTCTTCTCTAGTAATATTGGCAATGGTCTACAGACTTCCCACAGTTCTTTCGGGGATAGGGAGTCTAGGTGTCGTTGGATTGCAGGCGTATATGGGCTACTACGTTTGGATGGAAAACTTGATTTTGCTCGATGTTTTTTACTCATCTCTTGCCTCATTGTTAGTTTTTGGTCACGCATCTTTCAACAAATACTTCACTACGTATCAACTGAAAGAACAAATAAAGAAACAGTTCCAAAAATATTTATCGCCAGACATGGTTGACCAACTTCAAAAAAACCCCGAATTATTGAAATTAGGTGGAGAAAGAAAGGAACTTTCCTTCCTTTTTGCCGACATTGTTGGGTTCACCCCCATCTCAGAAAGTTATATGAAAAGGGATGACCCCGAAGGATTGGTTGAACTTATCAATAAATTCCTAGACGCAATGTCAAAAATTGTTCTCGCAAATGGTGGAACCATCGACAAATATATGGGCGATTGTTTGATGGCATTTTGGAATGCGCCTTTGGATTGCCCAAATCATGCAGAAATGGCAGTTAAAAGTGCTATGGAAATAGAACTGTTAACAGAAGAAATGAACAAGGAACTTAAAGAACAGGGATATGATTTACCACCCGTAGTAATCGGCACAGGTATCAATACTGGCCCATGTATTGTGGGTAACATGGGTTCAGAGGCAAGATTTGATTACTCCGTAGTAGGAGATGCAGTGAATCTAGCTGCAAGACTTGAGGTGCAAACAAGAACATTTGATACACCTATTATACTTTCGCAATACACATTAGACCAACTACCCAAAGATGTTAAGACAAAGGAGTTAGACAAGATAACAGTTAAAGGTAAAGAAGAACCTGTTACTATCTACGCACCATACTTTAAAAGAACCATAAGAAAGTTACAGAAAACCTCTTGATTTTTTTATATAAGTCATTATATAATGTATAAATACTTTTGCAATGCCCATTAGGGGTTGCATAATACAAACTTGCTTATTTAAAGGAGAAAACTATGACAAGTAAACAGCTCGGAGACTTTGATGTCTTCAATTTCGGGAAATCATTCCCATTCGCAATCGGGTTCGACAGAACTCTTCAACTATTAGAACGTGCCAATCAGTCACCGACTAATACAAACTATCCACCTTACAATATTGTAAAACACGATGCAGAGAACTTCTCTATCGAACTTGCAGTAGCTGGATTTGATAAGAAAGATATTTCAATCTCAAAAGAGAAAGAAGTTCTTGCAATTGAAGGTAAACAAAAGGAAGGAGAGGAACTTGAGTATGTCCATAGAGGACTTGCATCTCGTTCATTCAAAAGAACATTCACACTTGCAGACGACATTGTCGTTAAAGGTGCAGATATGAAGAATGGTATTTTGAGTGTATCTTTGGAAAGGATTATACCCGAAGAAGATAAGCCTCAAGAAATTAAAATTTCTTAAAAACCCTCTTTACAGGCATGTGCTTATTCAGTATAATAAGTACATGTCTTTAATATTATCAAAAGAAGATTCACTATACGCTTCCCAAGTCTTTATTGACTTCTACAATGGGTTTGACCGTATAGATGATTATCTAAGAAAAATCAAACTAGAACGAGTCGCAAACTTACCTACGTCATTGCCAGGCATGGGGCCTGAAGATGATATGTTCAGTGACTTCTCAATGCATCCCCATGACATGGAATTTGAATGTAGAGTCTTATCAAATGACC
>Ga0209092_10001387_pt1 | contig 23659 bp, 18 predicted proteins | sample FraStrMetagenome_FD_187446 | JGI IMG/M metagenome (GOLD analysis project Ga0209092, IMG submission 187446) | Marine eukaryotic phytoplankton communities from Arctic Ocean - Fram Strait ARC3M Metagenome (SPAdes) (version 2) | ecosystem: Environmental > Aquatic > Marine > Oceanic | place: Fram... | reverse complement strand
CAAAAAATGAAAGGAAAATGCGCAAATGTTTGTTGTCAAAAATTGGCAGGTGCGCAATTATTTAATGTTTAGCTCGAGCTTTCCGGGTGACTTTATGCGCAATTGCGATGTTGTCTACGGTAGTACATGTACTGAATAGACCTGGGGACAAAGAGGAGCTGATGCGAAATTTCCAACTTTACTGGCCCTGGGCTGGCCATCAGTCAAAGTTCAAACCACCGGAAAAAACCTAGAACCTCACGTCAAACATAAGAACGTCACGTCAGGTCACGTCAAGCCAGGCCAGAGTTCAGCTCCACAGGCCTCGATGTAAGAGCAGTCAGACATCACACCATGCATCAGAGAAAGTGTTATAAAAACCACTATCATTAGTAAACAATTGTAAGGGTACATTAATCGGGAGACAGTCAAATACCTTTTAGAATATTGTGTTTTGGAAATAAAAAGAGATTAATTACTCTTTGTGTAATAACACAAAAACAGTTTTTTGATTTGAGTCTTTATGATGTACAATATGCACTTATTGCGAAGCAATGGAATTGTGTTTGTGTATGTGGTTTTCTTTGCTATATTAAAGTTCCAGCAAATATCGTATGCTTTCAATCCGGGGTTTGCAGTTAAAAACACTCGAAGGTTAGTGATTTTGGGAGCTTCGGCAGGAAACGTGCAAAAACCAGAGAACGAGTTTTCAAGAACTTACAACGCGGAAGTGTTGCTTTACGGTCGAAAGAGGGATTATGAAGTATCAATCGAAGCGAATGACGAGGAATTGGTCAGTCTAAGCGAAAGATTTAATCTAGCAAATATTGGAAGCCTTCAAGCAGATTTAGGTATGAAAATGCAAGATGGAAAAAGTATAAGAGTACAAGGAACAATTTATGGCACCGTTACTCAAAATTGCGTGAGAACAAATGAACCTTTTGAACGTGAATTTGCGCATGACTTCTTTACCGTTATGCAACCCGTGGGAAGTAGGTGTGTATTGAGTCTGATCAATTGTTTATATCTCAGTTTGTTCTTATCGTCGACCCCAAATTATTCAGTAATATTGAAAATTCAGTTGATGCAGTAAGATATGAGACCAAGCGAAGGTCGAGAAGAACTGACAAAATTCGATCTAACCAGAAAGTAGACGAATCTTCAATCAAACAATTGCAAGACAATATGCAAGGCTTCGATATTCAAGACGATATTATTGAGGATAGCTCTGTGTACGATAACGGTACTATCGACGTTGGAGAGCTGGTTGCACAAATATTTAGGGTGAAGCTCGATCCGTTTCCAAAAAAGCCAGGAACGGACCCAATAAGTTTAGAGTTTTCGCTGTAATTTTGAATAGTCCAAAAGATGCCTTGATAGGTTCCAAGAAACTTTCCAAACTTGAGTCTACCTTGTTTGGAGGACGCAGGAACAATGAAGGCGATTGTAGCCAAACTCATAATTGAAAAAATACTTTCAATGACTACTATCCATCGTTACTTATATTTAATAACACTGTTCACATAACGGAAATACACGTCATTTCAAAGCAATCAATCATTTGTAAGTATCCTTCCTGTACTACTAGTTGAAATGTCTTCTATACCTCTTTCTGTATGCAATTAATTTACATTCAGTCACAGTTGCTTTTCTTTCGACGATTATAATCTTCTAGTTTCAGAATACTGTCTTAAAGATAATTTTTGGAAGTTTATCTATCACCTTGAATGGTTCTACTTGTGCCAAAATTGAGGAGTTAATTACCCAGTTTTCTTTTCCGTTTAACAACCTTTGCCGCAGCAGATGTCGATGATTTCTTTCCCTTTGCCAATATCAGTGACGTGCTCGCTTGACGTTGGCGAAACAAAAGCCATTCTGCAGCAACTCGAACAATGTTTGAATTCACATTTCCACCGACATCGCTATTCCCACTGATAGACACCTCATCATCTTGAACTCGACTTTGCGATTGAGATGGGCTTCCTTTAATTTTATTTTCTTCCACGGCATGAAGTTTATTCCAAAGAGTTTTGGCGAAAAAGCGTTTTCTCCAATATTTCCCGAGCTGATTTTCTTGGATGCACGCTCGGCATTCCAAGTATCGCAAAGAATTTTTGACATCTGAAGGACAAGCTGGGCATGATAGAACATGAACGTAAAACGAAGTAGCAAAATTTTCAATAATTGATTTCTTTGTGGAGGGAAAAAACCTTCCAACATATACGCCATCTCGTTTACCATCACAATGTTTACAGCAAATACCAGCGAAATCTAAACGTTGGTCACTAACACCACTACTCTGATCGGCATGAGTTAACGTACAACGACGACCTTGTTTTAGCAGCAGATATATAGAATCAGGAATTGACAACCTTTCCTCCACCGAAACTAGCGTATCTTTGCTATCTAACTCCTCCATCGGATTTGCTAAGATATCAGCAGGACTTTTCCCAGTAGGATCGCGTCCAAAAAAAAGACCTACTTTCGTATCAACGAGACCAATTTCTCTTGCAGCATCTTTCCAATATCTTTTAGGGTCAAAATTAATGCCACTTTTCTTTGTTAAAGACTTCTTCTTTATCTCTGCTACAATCTCTTTTGGTATTGAATCACAACCCCCACTGAAATGTACTTTCTGCCAATTTTTTATGAGAAGATGCATATCCTTTATAGATGATGGATAAACACGCATTTTGCAGTACACACATTCCATCCCAACCTGCTTTAACAATAAATCCGGGTTTGACTTCACATCATCTGCAGTTGCGCTGACCACGACAACGCATGTTTTTCGTATATAACATAGTTTTTCATCAAGAGCAATATCGTCGTCGGATGCGTTTAATGGAACACATCCTTTATAACAGTCACTAGCTGAGATTTCCTTCTCTTCGTGAGCATTTTCGTAAGCGTACTCAAGTCCTCGTAAAATTTCGTTAGCAGCTGCTTTTCCCATCGTTTTCTTTTCTGTGGGAGTTTGAACGCTTTCTAATGTTTCATCGGGAATTCCTTGAATTCTACACCAAAGCCTATGGAAAAAAACTTTTCTTCCACCGTGTTTTGGTTTGTCTTTCTTCTTAGGACTTAGTCTGACCATTGAATCTATCTCTTCTCTGATATTACTCGGACAACGACTACACATTCTGATGTGATTTAAAATTGTCTGTGAAGTCGTCGTTTGTGACAAACTTGCCTCTGATGCAGGAAAGTAGCGCCCACTTCCAGCTTGACCAATACACCATTTGCATGCAAGACCGGGGAACCCTTTTTCACGTAAACGGTAGCATCCAATTCTGTCAGATTCACGCAGAACGACGCGGCGCATCTGCTGCATTACAGCAAATAAGTAATCTGCGATCAACGGTTTTTCATCGTCGAACACCAGAGGCTCGCAATTTGATAGCATTGTGTTTTTCTTCACATTATTCCCATCGGGTGTGTCTGGAGGCGTTGTTCTGACGACCTCGTTGGTCCCATCCTTGTCATCGCTGTTTTGTTCTTCAACTGTAGGCCCACATTGCTTCGATTTCTCAAGACACTCTTCCTCTTCCTGTGACAACGTCGTTGTTGGGTCTTTTCTAAAAACTATTCCATATGGAGAATCATCCATTCCTATTGCCTTTGCCGATTTCGTCCAAAACTCTCTTCTTCCAGTTCTACTTTTTGAGTTTGCTATGTTTGAGTAGCTCAAAATTTTCGTTTTCAATTCAACAGGCATTTTATCACAATCGTCTACATGATATTTTGCAAGGACCAGAGATTGATTGCAAAGACTTCTGATAGAAAATGGAAAGAAAATTCCGGTACGAGATGTAGTAGGAACGATCGAAACTTCATCAGTATTATCACCTTTACAATACTTGCATCGAATAGCAATCTGACCTTCAGCATGAGGTCTTCCGTATTTACCCGCAGCTGAGAAAAACCGTTTCACGTCTTCTATAGAAGAACTGCAAACCTCGATAAGATCTTTACGAATTAGACAATCAAACTCATTAAGCATACTGTCATCTTGAGGTGTGCAAAGAGGTCGGCATCCATGGAAGAAAGTTCCCTGTTTCGCATTGATAGCAGCTGATGTAGTAGAAGATCGAAGGATATCTCTAGGATCACTATCATATAATTCTCCATCAACACTTTTGGATGGAAGTTTGACAGACGGCTCAATTTCAATATGGTTATCATCATCATACATTCTTTCAGTTGTATGGTCTAAATTTCTTGCGCAATTTGACCTGGAAACTTCATTACCATCGATCTCCATACTATTATCATCATTTGTGTGAACTAAGTTTTCCTTGTAATTTGATCCAGAAACAGCTTCATCATCAACCTCCATATCATTTTCATCACATGTTCGTAACTTCTCAACACTATCCCTTTCTAAGGACCCCTCCCTATCATCATCCATTGAAGCCTCTGCGTGAGGTATTATGACGTCTTCACAATCATCCGATTTTCCAGAGCGGATCTTCCCATAGTTATCTTTACTTCCATAATTTGACTCCGAATTATGCTTTACATTCTTCTTGTCGAGATAGTGGCTTTTCTCTGCAACTTCCAACATCTCTGTTTTTTCGATACCTGCCGTTAATGACTGAACAAGCATTGATTCACTAGCGACAAGTTCACAGTTTATCTCACTGGAATCTTTCATCTTCACACATATTTCTTGGCAATCACTAGCGACAACTTGACAGTTTGTCTCATTGGAACCTTCATTCTTCACACATATTTTTTGATCATCTCTAGCGACAAATTCACAGTTTGTCTCGCTGGAACCTTCAATCTTCGCGCATACTTCTTGGTTATCACTAGCTACAACTTCGCACTTTTTTTCACTTGAACCTTCAATCTTCCTACATATTTCTTGGTTATCACTAGCGACAACCTCACAGTTTGTCTCATTTTGAATCCTCAATCTTCCACAAATTTCTTGGTTGTCACTAGCAACAACTTTTGTCTCACTGGAACCTTCAATCTTTTCACATATTTCTTGGTTATCACTGGCAGTAACTTCACAGTTTGTCTCACTGGAACCTTCAATCTTCTTACATGTTTCTTGGTTATGACTAGCAACAACTTCGCAGTTTATCTCACTGGAATCTTCAATCTTCTCACATATTTCTTGGTTATCGATAGCAGCAACTTCACAGTTTGTCTCACTGGAATCTTCAATCTTCGTACAAATTTCTTTGTTATCACATTCTCGATTATCACTAGAAACTTCACAGTTTGTCTCACTGGAATCTTCAATCTTCAGACGTATTTCTTTGTTATCAACAGTACAGTCGGCTTCAGTGATATTACATTCAGGGCTTGGGCTGAACGCTTTGACATCAACAGGTGTATTGATATCTTCACTGCCTTCTTCCGTCTCCATTCTAACATCTTTCACGCTCGTATTATCATTGTCCTTATCTTCTTTTTCAGTTATTTCTTCGCATGATTGTTGTTTAATATTAGTATCGTATCCATCTACTGTGTCCGTTTTACCAATATCAATACAATCTCTAGAAATTTTATTTTCCTCAACTTTTTCATCCACTGCCTCTGTAGAAGTATCACAAGCCTTAAGTTTGGCAGCATTATTTTCGCCAACATATACCTTCGAAATCACCGCAGATGCTTTTAATTCATTGACAGCGTTATGTCTACCGCACATTGACACTGAATCCTTTCCTTCACCTACAGTCGCAACATCCTTCGCATTTTCATTTTTTAATTCCACAGCTGCAGCATCATCTGCAACACATCCTACATTCGTTCCTTCGCTCATATCCGTAACGTCAAAAATAACATCATCGTCATACTCGTCTTCATCGCCATCACTGAAACTGGTACCATCAATACTGCTCGATACCTCCTCTCGCATCTTCGCCTCATCAATGCCTTCTGCCTCGACTATCTGCCTCAGCCTCTCATTATCAATTAATGGAGCATCATTGTCTATAGTGGATTTTGAATTCTTTCCATCGCTCATCACGAATCACGAAGTTCCTCTATGTTATGTAATTTTCTCGAATGAGTAATATTTCTAAAGCGGAAATGCAAACACGAACAAACACACGCCTGCACACAAACTAAACTGTGGACATCTTACCGTCGCATTCAAGTGGATGCCACCTCTAAAAATTTGACTAAGATAATTGATTTTATGTGTTCACAAAATTAAGTGATGTAATGTACATGTACAATTTTCTCGTTCTGTGTCGTTTATCGAAATGTGCCCATCGGTGTTCATACCGGTGGTAGGATTTCTTACGTAGCGTGCGTTTAGCGGTGTTACTTTTTTTGGATGAACATAATTACGGGAGCTACGAGCTTCTGAGCTCTCTGATACGTAGATCTACTGCGAACGGCGAAGGCATTTTTGATTTTGCGCAACCACTTTGCATTTGAATTTTTCAGTTTTAAAAAAAAATATTAAAAATACATGTACCGGTACGGTACTGGTACTGCGAACTTCTCGTAAAAATTTACTTCGATGTAGCAAAATGCGAACTTATCGAAAAAAAATTACTAACTGCTACTGCCTACTGCCTACTGCTCTGAAGGCAGTGACAACACAATTCAGAGAAATATGAACTCTTGGTTCAAGAGAAAATAATGACGCATATGCATATTATAAAATGCTTCGATCATAAAAGAATTGCTACTATGTACTCCTCTTCCGAACCATCGACTGATGAAGAGGGCGGGTTCTACACTATACACTCTATGTAACTGTTATTTGAGTAGATGCTAGGTACCAAAGTATAATAATCCCTACTTCCTATCTCACCTTTCTTCAATATTGTTCCGAATTGCAATTTGCATCATTCGAATGCAGGTTAGAATTTATTTTTATTAGGATAAGGAATGCACAACTACAACGTACATGATTCCAACCTGATTCCCCACCGTAGATCTAACAGGACCTTCAAGATCACTGAAATAGTGTAAAATATAAGTTACTTGTTATCTTCACTGGAATTTTGTCAAAAAAGCAGGAAGGGGAGACGGGGAATCACCAATATTTTGATTCGAGCATCCATTTTAAAAGTAACGCTTCAAATAAATTAGCTTGCGCCAATGCATTCAAATGAACAAGAGCGAATATAGCTAATCCCAAAAGCAGGTCACTTCACTTTCCTCTTTTCTCTTCACAAAATCACATCATAAAAAGGAAACATCTCTCTCAAGACAGAGTGAAAAAGATCAGATCTATTCAACACTACCAAATACTAGACCTCCACAATAGGCACCATAAACCATGACCGTTCAAACAATGCCGAGATATCCCATCGTGTGCCTCAAAACTGCTGATTTTCGTGACACGGATGAAGCCTTTCATAACAATGGAAGCAAGCATACTGTCATCGGTACGTATCACAACCTTGGATGAGCGTAAGCATTTTTAATGCGTTTCTACTTTGTTCATTTTATCGTATTCTTTAAAAATTGAAACAGACTTTTGGACGACCAAATGTACGAGGTGTCCCGATGCATTGGATAAATTGGACAAACTTGCGAAGGATCCTAAATATGAAGGAGTAAAATTTGCGTCAATAAACTGCGACAGTGAGAGCGGTGCGAGGAATATCATTGAAGAATTTGATGACCCGCGGTGGCTAAATGTGTAACATTATCATATGGAAACAGAATTTAAGGAAGAGGCAAAGGTAGCACTTGGTTTTAAGACGGTACCCTTTCTCATAGTTATAAATGAGTATGGACAGATTGTACAAAAGGGATCGCCCAAACAGGTAGATTTAGGAAAAATTGTTCAGAAGAAGATAGAACAGAAGTCAATATACGACGGAGATGATAAAGAAAATGTCAATCCTATTGTAAAGTCTAACACTGTCAATATTTCTCGGGTGTTCACAATGGATGAGGATTTCTAAGACGCTTTAGGTTCGAGGTTGTACAATTAGCGACTGCTTAAATTTCAAAATAAATCAATCTTTTTCAGTAACATTTCATCCACACCTAATCCAGAGTATGAAAATTCTGAAATCGATACTTGATTTAGTATAAATAGATATAGATCTTATCTGTGCTTTCATCGAACATAAATAAGTTGTCGTCAAGAAAGTTTGCTCCGTCACTTATGTTAGAACACACTATCTACATTTAGTAGACTCTAGGGAATCACCGTTAAGAGTTGAATCCTCCACTTTTCGCGTCTGTGAGAGTACGTTCGTATGAGCTATTCATGACATTAGTCAGAATGCACTATCATGAAGATTATTTCCGATTCGTTAACCATACTTATCCTTTATCATTCTTGTAATCTGTACCACATCGCTACTTTAAAGTTCATTAGAATTTATCTCTTTAAAGAACAAATTCTTCGATTTTTAGTTCAAGCGATTCATCCCAGGTAATTGGTTCGACTTTTCCTTAAAAACAGCCAGAACTTCTTTTTACCATCCTCGGTGTCATTTTTGGAAGTATCATGTACTTTCGCAGTAGAGATATACCTCGTGCATCTCTCACACTTTGAAGACTCGTGATACAAAAATATAATTAAGTTTGGCTGTTTTGAATCACTTCGCACAGTTTTTAGGAAAGAAAATTTTAAATTTGGATTCGTCGTTCATAGATAGAAGTTTTGAGAATATACCGTATTCACGGCGAAAGAGGTCGCAAAATAATACATGAAAGTCAAATGAAAAGAACATATTATCGCTAGTAATTGGACTAATAGTATTTAGTATTTATGTGGTGTGGTGTGGCTTCGATTGAGCTGGCTACGACTATGATAAATTTAACTTGCATTAATAACTTTATCAATGATTAGAAAAAGCCTTTATGACAGGAAATCAATTTGAAAGCCACAGGTACATATAATGATGAAGATAGTGTGTAATTTTACCCCACGTTTCATTCTTTTTCCATCTAGAAGGTCGAACTGATTCTACTTGTTAGAAGAATCATTTGCCATTACCGGTAGTCAAATATTTGGTATCAAATGCGTTTTCTCTGTGACCCATGGTTGAGGCAAAGTGTGTATTTTTCGTCATTCCATAGGCAAAGTTCGATTTAGTTATCCATCCTATTTCTTTATCAAATTTTTCGCCAAATTATCAAATCTGTTTGTTTAATTAACCCTGATTTAGTCAATGCGTTTGTAGTTTTTATTCACTTTCAATTGACAATGTGGATTTTAACTACCCATCCTAATCTGTTCCCTCCATGAATCCTGGTTTAATCAACGTGTGTATTTTTTGTTCACATTTAATTGGCAATGATGGTTTTAACTACCCATTTTATTTCTTTATCAAATTTTTCATCACTTTGAATACAAGATAAGAATATGTCTTAAGAACTACGACTAATTTCTACTTTGTACAGACTTGAAAGGGCTCGATATTTTTACATCCTCATCCTTATCGCTTTATACTTATAATTTTAGCGATACGAATTATGAGTCCTAATGAGCATTTCTGATGTCGAGGAAAATTATTTGTCCTTTTGAAGTGGACTTTGTCTATACATTATAGACTGGCTCTTCGATTGCCGTCTCTATGTGTGAAGCTGATGGTGGCGACGATCAAGAGTGCGTTGAATCTGACGCTCCATCAGGATAAGACAACGGATGTTGTAATTTGCTCACCATAACAAATGTGTTGGTCCTACGTATCAACAGCTTAAAGCGCAGAAGCATCGACAATATTATTTACATGAGTGATATTTTGAAGCAGAATTTGAAATTCTTAGGTACCTAACATTCAGATAAATGCCAGTGTAAGGTGATATCATTAAATATATGTATGCTTTCGTAGTTTGTATTGTGATATGTAGAGAACCAGCTACTTCAGGCAAGACACGATAAGGGTAAGAATAACCACTCGCCACTCGCCACACGCCGGCACTTGGCTAAAGATACATTTACCACCACAGCAACATTTATTTATGCATCCAAACTTGAATATGGAAAACTTTAACTTTCATATATCCCCCACACATGCAGTTTTCCTTTAAAAATATCCTTAAGAATGAGGCAACGGATGCTGTAATTTGCTCACAATAACGAATGTTTTGGTCCTACGTATCAACAGCTTAAATCGCATAAGCATCGACGATATCATTTACACAAGTGATATTTTGAAGCAGAATTTGAAATTCTTAGGTACATGTCTAACATTCAGATGAATGTCAGTGTTAGCACTCTATCTGGATGTAATTTTCAATTGTTATATAATTAAATTGGTATGCTTTCGTAGTTTGTAATGTGATATGAAGGGAACCAGTTACTTTAGACAAGAAACGATCAGGGTAAGAGTCACCACTCGCCACAAAGAATAGAAGTTAATAAAATAAAAGCATACAGTTTAAAAAAAAACTTGGCTAAAGATATAGTCACCACCACAGCAACATTATTTATTTATGGATCCAAACTTGAAAAATGGAAATCTTTATGTTTTCACAAGAGTACGACTTGTATGTATCCCCACTCCACCGCATTTGCAATCTAACAAAAAAAATACCGTATTACATAATTAGCGTTCCCAACCCCAAGAGGAGAACCGTCTACTACGATCACCGACAAACATGTTTCGTAGGTACGAGTAAGACCACCGATAGTTCGATTTTAAAATATCGCGATCTCATTCATGCGATCCTCTACCAGCGAGCAGCTGATATTTTCTTTGTCATGTCACTTTATACTGGGTCTCATCTTCAAAATAATGTTCTCATAAGCACTTCCCTTACAAAATTGTCTTTTTCAAATATTAAAATTTGCGTTAAACGACACAATACCTGGTACAAAGTAATTTATACCTGGTACAAGAGTAGAAGTTAATAAAATAAAAGCATACAGTTTAAAAAAATACCTGGTACAAGAGTAGAAGTTAATAAAATAAAAGCATACAGTTTAAAAAAAATATGTACACATGTATCTGCTATCTGCGCCCTTAGGATGAATGTCTCACACTTTTGAGCACATTCTTTGACAACCCTACCATAATTTTCAATTACGAAGCTCCAAAATGGAAGATTCCTCCCTTAAATTTATGACACGATTCATCGTTGCTCTTCTACTATTAGAAGGAGCTCAAGGTTGTAGTATTATTCCTCAGCGTGGTTTTACCCCTTGGGCAATCCATCTTACTACAGTCCCGGGAACTGTCCATGTTGATGTCGAGGTAAGTAACAAAAGTAATAAAAATTGAAGAATGAAACTTCTCAACTAATAGTTTAAATCTCTGTAGGAAAGTATTTACTGAAGAGACACTAACGGAAATGATATAGAGCAGGCTGGACGTGGAACAACAATCGAAATTGATTCCGTGACGGGTGAAGTAAGGTATTCTGAAGATGAATTCAAAGCGGAGATAACAAAAGAACCCGTACCGTTTTATGCCCAAGAATCTGTAGATCAAAATTTTTCTGTTGACCATGTCAAAGCGAATGGTGAAGTTATCGTATACTATTCTGCTAATTATATGCGCAGCCTTCCTGTTATTGAACATATTTTCAGTATTCCTGATTCTGAGAAAATTTACTTCTCGTTTGTTGAAGAAGACATCTTCGATACATTCTATTTTGTTTATAAGAAGATTGACTCTTCAACTGCGGGTGCGGTATGCGGAGTTGTTGATGAGGACTGTGTTGAATTTGATGTTCCACCAGAATTAAACGATTTAGAAGTACCGGTATATGATTCTTACTATGATGATTTTGAGGAAGACATTGTAGTTTACAGCTCTTTGAATTTGATAAGTCTCGTAAATCATTATACGCCTCACAAAAACTATCATTTTCAATTTTTCTTTTTCGAACAGGTTGGGTTTCCTGTTTTCTTATGTGCAACATACGATTACTACATATTTAATAGTGAAGGCATTGAACGCAAAGTTGAGAATTTCGGTTCTTCTTATCAGCCATACAATGCGGATCCTCGAGTAATGCACGCATATTCAGCTTTCAATGATGGAGATGGGTCGATCGGACTCAGATATGATTCGCTAACTACAAATGAAAAAATTGTTAGAGAGGTGTCATCAGCTGAAATCGACGGAGGAACGATGACGTTACATACTAGTACTACTTTCAATGCGACAGACTTAGCACAGGGTACCACGTTCGATATAGTTGCGAACACGCACATTATTGTTAAGGGTTTGGATATTCACTTAGCTAGTACGGAGACTCATGAAGTGTCAGTTTATTTCCGAAAAGGTTCGACGAGCTTCGTTAATGTGATGCGTCATCCCGGAGCCTGGGAGCTTGTAGTCGCCATGGAATCGGTCCAAGGAGCAGGAGCAGGATCTGCGACGCCCTTGCCAGCATTCCAAGACTTTTCGATTGGTGCGGGTGCGAAGCAAGGAATATATGTGACCTTGGCATCTGGCAAGTATATGTGGCTTACAAGTAGTAACACAGCGACAGGAGATATTTACAGTCCGAGCGAAAATGAAAATGTAGGAATCTCGGTTGGTGTTGCAAAGAATGGTGGTATTTTTCTATATACCACAAAAAATATGGTTTTCATTATGTAGTCGATGAAAACAAAGCTCTCGAATCATCTCCGGCGTTCGTTTTGACCCAAGAACTTCACCAACAATATGCCTCGGCGATTCTATTTACAGTTGCAACGTCATTCGTACAGCAGCTTCTGTAGCGATGGTGTACAAAGCCTATATTATTTTCCAATTAAGTGCTCGTTAGTTGCCTTGCAGCTGCCTTTTGAAGGAGGCTACGTCCGTTTTGTAGTATCCCATCATTTTTTTCATTCTGACATAGAGTGGTTGTGATAATTAAAAAGTCATCGTCACAATCTAGCAAAAATTAGGTGTGTTGCCAACATGCGGCAACATGCAACATATGGTCTCCTGTCTTTGTCGTTGAAGGCACATGTGGCGAGAACGCAGTTCCACAAGAACAATAATTTTAATATTTTATTTCCAAGATGGAATTGGAAAATCCAATTGCTCAGGAGTTGATTCAAGAACTTAAAAAAGATGGCAAGGTTGAATTATTTGATCTCTGTATCTGTTTTCTTGCTAAATGTCGAATGTTGATAAAGCCCAAGACAAACAAAATTGTTTGACCTCATTTTGACAGTAGCTATGGCATAATAAAGCGAAAGCTATTTTATTTCGAAGGAAAACAGGTATTTTAGCGATTGAGTTTTCGACTAAAACTTCCATTTCTAGACGAATATCGACAATTTATAGTGTTTATCAGCTAGTTAGTAAACTTGAGAAGTCTACACATAATATACAGTACCCATCAATTTGAAACCTCATTGTGTGGTCCAAGATTTGGGTTGCTTGTAATAGCTGCTGCCTCTTGGTTTTCCAACATAATCGGCTTCACTTGGTTGAAGTGGATGAAGACCATACTTTTTAACCTCCCTGGAATTTTCAGAATATCCCATCATTCGATAAAGAGCCGATTGAGAAGTATAAATAACCCCAAACAACAGACCTAGCCCAAGCGTCGTTCCTGCAGTAGCAGCTCGAACAGGTTTGCCACCAATATATCCAAAAGCCCAAGACCCCGCGCTAACACCACTAATCAAAGCATAGTCTGAAAACCTCAAAGAGTTCAAACATTTGCTCACGGTTGGGTCAGGGTCGACAACTGGAAAGGGAGGCTGATGTCTGGACATACTACGTTAACGCGTAAAAGCTAAAAAAATGAAAAAGTAAATCATCATCAGGGACAGTCGATTGCACTATTTCATCACAAAAACACAATTCACATCGAATGTGAATGAGGAGCGATGCTAGACAACAAACTCCAGTGGTTTCTAATTCTTTACAGTAAAGGCATGTTCACCTCTCACCTGGTTTTTCAACAACACGGGTTTTTTATTGTTACAACACTGCACATGTTAGTAGAGTCCATCGCCTCCCTACGCCTCTGATCGCTACAGCCAGCCTCATTGGTTGACAGTACGTTTACCTATATACTCCCTTTATTTCATAGTCTTAAGACTCTACCAATAGTGTGAACTCCCAACGTTCGCTAGTTCTCATTCTATACAAACAACCTCTAAAGTACGGCGTCCGGCGTATCAATTTTGTGTCAAAAGCCGAGATGTGGGTTTCCCTTTGCATGTAAGTAGATCCATGACTACATACATACCGGTAGAAATAATACCCGTATTTCTAGCGTAGGAATGTAATCCGGTGTGGTATTGATAGAGGGTGTCGAGTTTACGGGGAGGTATATTATATATTGTGAAAGAAGCGATGTTTGAGAAATGAAGTTTGTGGAAGCTGTTTGAAATTTGTCACTGTCTGCAGTCTCGAAATTGACTTTCTTTCGTAAGTGGAGGTTACGCAGCCTCCATCGTTGGTACAGTGATCAATAAGCTTTACAAATAGTAATGATGAGTGCTAGTTTGAATTGAGTTCGACGTTTCTAAGATGTGTCCATGTAGATGTAGTGTTCCCAGCTCGTAGCTTTACCCACGCAAGCCTCAAATTGTAAAGCCAATACTATTCGAAAGCGATGTTCGATGAAGTTTATCTTGTTAGCTTCATCTAGTCCAAGAACATACTCCAGCACCCATTGCAAGGTAGGCGCTCATGTCATCGTCAGTGGAAATAAGCTAGTTTTCTACATGACGACCACGAGTTGATTACTCAATTTCACGACAACTACTTTAGTAGACTCTACTTCACGGCGTATCATCACTATTCTATACAAATAAGATCAGATATCTTACCACCTACGAAGAATGAATGGATTTACAATTCGTCGCCATTTCCAGAATCTGCTAATATTTCTCGAATCGCAGTCTTTTGTTTGTCCGTGAGTTCATCTGGAAAGTCCACATCAAACTTCACGTACAGATCACCATTTCCTCTTCCATTTCTTCGTGGCATACCCTTGCCAGGTACTCTCATAATATGATCACATTCAGTCACGCCATCTACAGTTATGACGAACTTTTGTCCATCAAGATGAGTGAGAGTAAGCTTGAAACCGGTCAAGGCATCCACAAGCGGTATTTCCTTTGTAGTATATAAATTATCACCGTCTCTTGAATATTCTGCGTGACCAACTTCAACCACCACAAAACGCAAATCACCTGCAGTAAATCCAGGTTTCTCATCAGTAACTCCTTCATATACAAATTCTTCACCTTGTCGAGTACCAGCGCTAACATCCACAGTTAGATCAATTTTTTCAGTCTCCGTTTTTTGTGGGCATGCTCTACAATTTTGCCTCCAAGCCTTTCCTCTTGCAATACAACGTTCATCTTGAATTTGCACCTGTTGCACAAATCCTGGTGCAAGCTGCTGTCTCTTCAATCGAATACCTGGACCCTGGCATTCATCGGCTCTAGAAGTACATTCTTCCCAATGCACACACAAGACTTCACGCACGTATTCCACATCGATAGTTGTTCCCTTATAAAGATCCTCCAACGACAAACGAAGCGGCATACGAACGTCTGGTGTCTTCTGCTCCCCTCTATCTCCACCTCTCCTACGACCACCACCAAACCCATTGAACATGTGCTCAAAAATATCACCAAATGGATCACCGCCAAAACCTCCTCCTCCCCCTCCTCCTGGCTGCTCGTGCATCTTCAATCCTTCCTCTCCGTGCTGATCATAAATTCGCCTTTTTTCATCATCACTTAGTACCTCATAAGCGCGTGCTACTTCAGCAAACTTTGCCGCGGCTCCTTCTTCCGGATTCTTATCGGGGTGTAATTCGAGTGATTTTCTTCGATACGCTTTTTTGATTTCTTTCGCATTGGCATTTCGTTTTATTCCCAAAACCTACCAAGTTCATTCAATACATTATTATTATTGATTAATTTAGAAAAGTATTTCAAATATCTTAAACATGATTGTATAATTTTTTTGAAAGAGGAATATCGCATCCAATGCTTCAGTCCCGTTTCAAGTTCCATTGTTCGTCCATACAGTCACTCCAAAAATCAATCCTGCATTCTCACTATCCACAACGTAACATTTGACGCACTACTAACCTTATAGAAATCCACACATTCAATCACCTGCAAAGCTGCAAGGAGCGATAGAAAGAAAAGTTTGTGTAGATGATTCGTTATCATATCTATATATTATATTTGGAAGAGGATGAGAGGTTCCACTTTTTTCCTCTCTCGTATGTGAGGCTCCCTCTGCTGAAAGCCGAAGAAAAAAAATAACCTCGTTCGAAAATGTGTGTGTACATATGAGCACCGTGTAGAGATGTACGCGAGTGTCCGTAGTTGGGTCATATTATATATCATGTGTGGTGTGGTCATGGAATTCTCCAGCCTTCCTCAGCCACGTGTCTGGTTTTTTGAATGTGTATCGATGCCTATAATTTCTCAACGTCTATGCCTCTAATTTAGCCACAGGACACGCTCTGGAACTGGAGCTGGAACTGGATGTCGGAGGCTGCTTCTGATATCCGTGCCGATGACGCCACCGACGGACCCATCACATCACATCATCGATCTTGTTACGAGGCCATTTCGAAAGATTCTCCAACAAAACATCTTTCCCCCCACCCAAACAACCCCCCATACAACAACAAGAACAAACAATTGCATTACCGGTACATAACATTTTAAGAAGGACCTGTATCTGTGCATATATACACACACACAACAATGTCGTGTATCACTACCTGGCTTCTTCTTGTTGTTGTTGTTGTTATTATCGTTCTAGCAACATCCAATGCCTTTGTAACGACCCATCGTCGACCATTCCATCCTCCTCCATCCTTTCTTCTTGAGAGACAACAACAACAACAACAACAGAATATTCCATTACCTCCTCATCCTCTTTCGCGTAGTAACCTACGGAATCTGAACAACAATGGCAATGGCAATGGCAGCAGTAGTAGTAGTAGTAATGCAGTAGAAGATGTCAAAAGACGTCAGTTGCTGACATTTACAGCTTCGTTGGCAGCAGCAACGGGAGTGGTATGGAAGGATCCTCGTCCTGCGAATGCGGAATCGACTGGTAGGATGACGGACAAGAACGGTCCGATAATTGTTCCACCGTTGGATGATCGGAAGTATGAAACGTTTGAGTTACCAGGGAATGGATTGCGTGTGTTGTTGTGCAGTGATCCTTCTTTGAGTATGGCAGCTGCTGCGATGGATGTTCATGTTGGAGCGACTTCGGATCCGGATGCTGTTCCCGGTCTGGCGCATTTTACGGAGCATATGTTGTTTCTTGGGACGGAGTTGTATCCGGAGGTGCGTGGTTGTGTGTGTGTGTGTGTATTTGTTGTGGATGAATTTCGTTTTGTTTCGTTTGTTGTTGTTTGGGTGAAGCTTATGTTTGGGATATTGTATTTGTTCACATACCTATTTAGGAGGGAGGATTTGAAGCGTTTCTTGCTGGAAATGGAGGATTTTCTAATGCGTTTACAAGTACGGAAGATACTGTTTATTACTTTGACATTTCGGCTGGAGCAGACTCTACGGGTTCGTTTTCAGAGGCGTTGCGACGCTTCGGATCCTTTTTCGCATGCCCGCTCTTTACACAGACTGCCACTGGGCGGGAGCTGAATGCAATTGAAAGCGAGAATTCGAAAAATCTACAGAGCGACTCTTTTCGGATGTATCAAATTGACAAGTCGCGTGTGAATAAAGATCATCCCTTCTCGAAATTTTTCACAGGGAATAAAGCTACTCTCCTCGATGGAACGAAAAAACAGGGTATAGATTTGCGAAACGAACTACTGCAGTTTTATGAAAAATACTATTCAGCCAACCAAATGACTCTCGCAATAGTTGGGCCGGAACCACTCACAAAGCTAAAGAAATATGTCGAAGATGGGTTCAGTTCTATACCGAATCGGCAAGCTATTTCACCTGAGACTCAATGGAGAAACGTTCCACCATACATGGAGGGAAAAAGCATCATTCCTTCATTGAAGCACAAAGTTGAAATTGTGCCGGTAAATGATGCTCGGCAAGTTATTTTGTCATGGCCAATAGTTTACAATCAAGAAAAAGAAAGAGAGTGGCAGTACTTGAAGCCAGATAATTATGTGTCACATTTGATTGGGCATGAAGGTGAAGGGTCTATCTTATCTTTCTTCAAATCCCGTGGCTGGGCAAATGGATTAGGAGCCTCATTAGACAAAGATTCGTCGGGATTTTCTCGTTATGAAGTTATTATATCGTTGACAAAATCAGGTCTTGATGCTGTTGATGATGTATGCGAAGCTGTATTTTCTTATATCGACATGATTTCACGTGTTGGAGTTCCTGATTATATTTTCGACGAAGTTCTTCAATTGGATGAGTTAGAGTGGAGATTTCTTGAAAAGGGAGACCCATCATCATATGTTCAGAGCCTAGTTGAAGGAATGCAAAAATATCCTCCTTCGCTGTATGTTTCTGGCCCCCGGAGGGTTTCAGTAAATTTGGATAACTCGATTTGGGACAATACATCGAGACCTCGTTCTTCATTTGAAAATGATGAACAGAGGAAGGTAACAAAAGACGCAACGTTTGACTTATTTTCCAAGCTGACAGTTGAGAATAGCATGATGACCATATTCAGCAAATCTTTTGAAGGCAAAACTGATAAAGAGGAGAAATGGTATGGGACATCTTATAGGGCATACCCGTATTCTCCGAGTAACTTAATCAAGTGGAGTTCGTGTAGAAGTGCTGCTTCCTTAGGTATGTTTCTGCCTAGACCCAACCAATTTATACCAACTGAGAGAGGCTTGCAAGCGAAGCGAAGTGTTGATCGAAAACTTTTGTCCAAACCTCTATCTTTTAATGACAGGGTAACTCCAATAAAGCCCCCTCAAATAATTGGGGGTGGGAAGGAAAATGACAGATGGACTGTTTACTTTAAGCAAGACGACAGATATGGCCAACCGAAGGCATATCTTATCTTTGAGTTGTTGACTCCCGATGCATATTCCACTTCAAAAGCCGCAGTGTTAGCGCAACTTTACGACCTCTGCTTGAGTGATAGTCTTGGAGAGTACAGTTACGACGCAGTCCTCGCAGGGCTGACTTACAATCTCCAAGTGTTACCACGTGGTGTCAGGCTTACTTTTGGTGGTTACAACGAGTAAGTATTATCTTGGGTGATTTTTGTTGGATTTTTAAATGCTCACGTACCTTAAGAAAAATTGTCGCGTTTATGAATTATGTGTCAGATAAAGTGGTGACAAACTTCAGAGATGTGTTACCAAAGAACGCAGACGAATTGGAAAGGTTCAAGGATACAGTGTCGCGGGAATTGGCTGCATTTGACACGAAACAACCCTACTCGCACTCTATCTTCTATTCGGCTCTATCTACTCAGCCTTTTCGTTTTCAGTACTCGAATAGCGAGATGCGGGAAGCTCTCGAATCAATAACTTTGGAAGATCTTTTTGAATTTGTTCAATCTCTTTGGTCGCGAGGACAGGGTGAAGCTCTCGTCCAAGGAAATCTTGAAAAAAAAGAGGCACTTCGTATCATCGATGCTTTTGACAAAGCAATTCCCTTCAACACAATTTCTGATGATGATGTCCCTCCATATCTAACCCCTCTCCCCCTTCCTCTCTGTAGTAGCATTTCCAAGCTGGTTAATATACGAATATCGGAGCCGAATGTAAACAATAAAAATAGCGCATCACAAGTAATGTTTCAATGCTTAGGAACAAGTGAAAAAGACCATGTCCTCATCGAGTTGTTGAGCTCTATAATCAATGAACCGTTTTACGACGATTTGAGGACAAATGTGAGTTTCTTTTTCAAAGAGAAGCTGAATGAAAATGATTATCTTACTCTATACATATTTTAGCAACAACTTGGCTACATAGTTAGCTGTGGCGCTAAGGCAGTAGGAAAGACGAGAAATCTATGTGAGTTAAATTTTCGATTTGTTTGCCCAAGGTAAGCTTCTAACGTACTCAACATTGAATTTTGATCAGCTTTTGTTGTACAGTCTAGCATCGCGAAGGCAGAAAAATTAACGGATTCAATTTTGACTTTCGTTTCATTTGTTAAAACTAAATACCTGGAAAAAGTAAGCGATAATGATGTTGCAGTAAATGCAAAAGCTTTATTCGTACGCAAAACAACCCGACCTAAGACATTAGCTGATGAAACAACAAGAAATTGGGGAGAAATCATTACAGGGGAGAGACGGTTTGATCGGGCACAGAGGGAAGCAGCAGTTCTTTTGGATATCACGAAAGAAGATCTGATTCTTTTCTGGGATAACTATTTTACTCCAGGTGGCCCTGGTTGTAGGATTCTTGTGAGTGAAACTATTCCAACATCAGGTCCTGCTTCTTCAACAAAACCACCAAAATCCACTGGATTTAATCCGGAAAAGATAAACGACTATGGATCAATAATGCTCGGAACCGATGATATCAACACATTTCGATCATATCTCGAAAGTACCAAGCCCGATACGGTCGATGGAACGTTGTGGATTTCATAACGTATCTTTTGCCTTCCTATGAAATGTCTAGCGAAGAGAATTACGTAGTTGTCGCAAAGATTTTTCGAGAAAGATATTTTATAGAGCTTAGATTGATAGGTGCGATGTTAGTGTGAACGCCCGTTCTCTTAGATTTCTTATCAAAGGCAGCACATCGTTCCACCTAATTTAGATGTAAGCAAAAAATTGCAAGATGTTTGATAATCGATACGATGTGATCACTTTGTTTACATCTAGAATTGTAAATATGTATATATATATATATATAAGAATTTACCGTGCGGACGGAATACTCATGAAATATGAAATTGTAAGGATCAAATCAGAACGATGCAAATAATTTTTTTTGACCATTCTAATATTGGGCGGATATGTAATGACCTAAAAGGAGAATGTAGCACTGGTACTTGATGCTTCCCATGTTGTCACAGACATTCAAGTTAGTATATTGTAAAGAAATATTGGCACCTGTTTATTTCACGTTAGACTATGAGATTGCGTTCATTAAAAGGTGATCAAAGGAAAAGCTACTTTTAAGTTGAGAGGGAATAACATAAATTAAGATTTTCCCGCTCTCATATTATTAGAACTCAAATGAGAACCAACTATTTCAGGCAAACTTTCAACACAATATTCTCATCTGCAGTGGGAACTCGAAGGTCGCACCATGACAAATTTATTAAGAGTGAAATGCACTGACGCTCAATCCCATTATACATGAATCAACATACCTTTTCCAACACGACGGCTAACGTCAGGTTCTAAACAAGCTCTGACTTTCTTTTCATTATTGAAAAAAATTATTGCTTGTCGCTCTTCCACGATTTCTCTCGCGCAGTATAATATTATGCCCAACGTACAACGTTTTCACTTCATCGTTCTGTAGTTTGATTGTTGTAACATCTAGTATTGTAGTCGTAGACATTATCTTGCTGCAAAATTTAAGAAGTAGGTGACGGCAATGAAAATTATCCTTGTTTCGTCATGTACATATCAGTCAATTGATATTCATGGTGAAAAGTACTCGTAAATTTATTCCATACCAGCATTGTAAAATATTACAATCACAGTAGAAATTCGAGGGATAAAACTGGTACCATAACAGCTCGAGATACACATAGGACAAAATCGCTTCGACTCAACCATTTGTTCCTATACACGAATAAGATGTTTTAAATATATCCCAGGTTTTACTTTACTTGACACGTTTACAATCATTGCTAGCCTCTATATGTTTTCAAATCGAAAGTCTTGCTCTTGCATTGAACAAGTAACCTTTTTTCGCTCCCACGTTAATCAAGCTACTTACAAAGAGCATACATTGATGCACCAACAATTGCTAGCCCTATACCTAATTTATTAATATTGCTCAGCTTCTCTCCACCAAACATTGCCTTACCGCAAAGAATAATGCTAAGACGTCGCATTGCATCACACAATGCGTAAGTGATTGGTTCAGTCAGGGAAACAAACATAAAGCTCAATACATATTCAAAATGGTAAGCTGAAAAAAGAATGAGACACTCTGAAAACGTTGAATTCAAGCCTAAGTTACTAACCTGTCACTGCCATCGACGTCAATGCCAAAGTCGGATGAGGCGTATCGGTAGCAGATACGGCGGTAATTTCTTCAGGTTTTTTCTTAAACACGTTCTTAACTATGGTCAATAAAACCATACACACTAAAGCTGAACAAACCATAATTCGTTGAGCTTCTGGACCTTTAACTGCTACCTCATGTAATACCTTTTTGCTCATCACGTTTAGCGTCGCTTGGGAAGTACAAGATATAATCGCACATATGAAACCAACGCGATTCCAGCTAGATGAGTTCCAAGATGCGCAAGCTATACCAAAGGCAATTGGAAGAAGACTGAACCAAACCTTAAGTTTAGGGCAGGCAGATTGACCGTATACAAGAATTGAAGTTAGAACAGTGAATATCGGAATTCCGCACTTTGTAGTGTAAGTTAGAGAAATACCCAACTTATCCAAACTTATGCTGCGAAGATATGCCGATGTTAGTACTTTATTTTCGCAAAAACAATTTATCTAAAGGTAAAACTTGAAATCACCTGTTAAAATAATTTGCCAGAAACAAGCATAAAGCTGGAACAAAAAATTTTGGCATCAGTTCCAATGTCGCTCGCCACTTTGTTATGAAATCCATTGGATTTGGAAATAGTAACCCTAGCAGTAGAGATCCACTGAATCGATACAAAGTTAATAATGCTGGACGATCAGCTTTCAATTTTTCAAACCCAACACTACTCTGAGAATTAATATGCTTCCCCATTGGATCATCGCGAGAAATTACAATTTTTCGTCGAGTCAGTGGAAGCGGCAGCCTTCTTCTATTTGTATTCGAATTAACACTGCCTTGATATTTGAGGAAACTTGTCGTGCTAAAGGTAGTATATAAAGCAGATGAAATTATCCATGCAGAACCAATGACTGGACCGCAACTGCTTATTTGATTCCAGCACTGGGTAGCTACCATTGGAGCTGTAACAGGCGATAGCATTGACATACTCAAAAGCATAAGATTTATTTCTGCGAAAAAGATTTGTCTGGATCAAAGTTAAATTCGATATCAAATCACTCGCCAACAGATCACCCAAACGTTAACCCATGCACAGATGAGTTAGCAGTAGGAGCTTTTGAAAATCGATATGCCAATTATCTATTGCACGCTCTCTTCAGATGGATCTTTCTTAGAACAACGAAAACGAGGCTTAAGTGGATTCAGATCTTCTTGAGATTTCTTCCAGATAATTTCAGAACCCCTCCAATACACAACCGTATCCGGAAAAGTCCCACCAGCTAGCTATACTTATAAAGGATAAATACCAGGGTATTTCTTTAGAATGCTTTGATTCTCAGTTCAGATATTGGATCTCACAATTTTGGATTTGATCATAGAGATGTGTGAGAAGGAAGCCTGAGAAATGAAGGGTTATGATAGGGCCTGAGATGACTGAGATACGTCAATCCAGAACTGACCGAACTTTCAAATCAATGTTAGCCAAAAACCACGACGATTAGGTCCGGTTCCCACAAGCTGGACGGACCGGATTCTGGGATGAATCTGGGACGAAGTGCTACACTTATTTTGGAACGCGTCCCATTTTCCGGGTGACTTCCCTTCCCATCCAGCAAAGTGCTCGACCCATTTTGGAACGGATGGTCGGCTTCGGCTGGACGACGCACTCGCACTCGAACCTCCGAGCAACTTCAATTTTTATAAAAAATAATAGAATATCCGACTACACCACCATCCTTTGCAGCAATGT
>Ga0209092_10001385_pt1 | contig 23669 bp, 23 predicted proteins | sample FraStrMetagenome_FD_187446 | JGI IMG/M metagenome (GOLD analysis project Ga0209092, IMG submission 187446) | Marine eukaryotic phytoplankton communities from Arctic Ocean - Fram Strait ARC3M Metagenome (SPAdes) (version 2) | ecosystem: Environmental > Aquatic > Marine > Oceanic | place: Fram... | reverse complement strand
TGAGTTCAAATAAACTTTCAATCTTACGCAATGGTAAGAATGTGTCACATGCATAAGCCCCTGGAATACGACTAATATAAAATTCGTCAATAACACCTAGTGTTTGTTCGATAATATTAGGACCACCTATAACCCAAGTAATAACACCTTCGTTTATATACTCGATATGTTTTATTTCACTGTTTAAATCACCAGTAATATACATGTCTGCACCTGGATAGTCGTCCTTGCGTGTAGTTACAAGTACATTTGTGCGCTTGGGCAACGGACGTGGCATATGTGGATCATCCCAAGTAGTAGATCCCATCACAACAATATGTCCTGCTGTATTACTTTTAAACCATTTAAGGTCTGTTGGATTATTAGGCCAAGGCAATGTACCCTTTTTACTTACGCCGCCATAGTCGTCACATGCTAGTATTGCTTTTATCATTCATCACCCTTTCCTGGTGCTGCACTGAAATGCTCTTCAAATTTGTTTGGTACGCCGTCCCAATCCTTTGCATCAGCAGGAACATCGTTTTCTCTTACTTGAGTAATAACAGGCCAAATTAAACTATACTCTCGATTAATTTCTTCCCAACGTACTTGTTCTTGAGGAGTTGAAAATGCATTTTCTGCTAAAATAGCATCTGCAGGACATTCGGGCTCACATACGCCACAGTCGATACATTCATCTGGATTGATAACTAGCATGTTTTCGCCTTCATAAAAACAGTCTACTGGACACACTGCTACACAATCCATATGTTTACATTTAATGCAATTATCAGTTACTAAGTATGACATAATTTTCCTTTCATTGAAATGAGTAATTCTTTCCCATATATCGGTTAACAACTTGTGAAAGCTGTAGATGAGCATCGCTGAACCATTTTTCTACATGATAGTCAACTCTGTAAGGCTTTTCTGTTTTTACTGTACGCATATCCATCCATACAATATAATCAGGATTTAAGTATTCAACTGCTTTGTTTGTATTACAACGCTTGTCTATTACTACTGTCTTGCCTGTTGCAACAATGCCGTCGATATATCCTTTAAGTTCTTTTGTATAACTATCTTTAGTAACATACTGGGCTCCTAATAGTTCTGCAAGCGGCTTTGCTATCGTAGTTTTACCGCTGCCTTCGGGCCCGCATATTAAAATAATCATTAGATTCTTGCCAGTCTAATTAACGTTGCCGCTAAGTTAATCTCCGGGTCTGCAACCAATGCATGATCTACTAGACCTTGTTTAATAGTTAACACTGCGGTATCTTGTTGTGCTTCGTCACCGAACAATTCAATATTGTCATACAGCCAACGATAAATTTCTTCCATCTCTTCAGGACGGACTGTTCCGCATAATAGTTTACGTGCTTCATTAACTTTGCCTGCTTTAAACAATTCGACCATATCTATCTTCCAATCACTGTTCCCAGTGTCGCCTTCATTAGGACGAAGCAAGCTGCCGTCTTGCACATTCATCTGACACATATTTATACACTTACGCAAGTCTGGATATGTCGCTTTGACATATGTGTCAAGAATATCTAAGTCTGGAGTTATACCTTCTGTAATAAGAATAGTTGCAATACGTGCTGTAAATTCTGTTTGATCAACTTTAGCAATATGGAAGCCTTGGCAACGACTATGAATAGCAGGAATAATTCTATTTTCGTAATTACATGTCATAACAAAACGTGCAGTAGTATGATACTCTTCCATCACACCACGTAGTGCTGCCTGTGCGTTAGGCGACAAGTAATCTGCCTCATCAAGTAACACAACTTTAAAGTCACCAAACGGAATCATCTGTACAAAGTTAACAATTTTATTACGTACATCTTCAACACTATTTGTACGACTTGCGTTAATTTCTAAAATATCTAAGTCGTTAATTTCAAGTTCGTTAAACAATAGTTTTGCAAGTGTAGTTTTACCAATGCCAGCTGCGCCACTAAACAACAAATGAGGAATGCTTTTATCTGCAATCCAAGTGTTTACTTGTTTTCTCTGCGCTTCATCTCGAAATACGTAACCATCTACTGTTTTCGGACGATACTTTTCTACCCATAATTCTTTCATCTGTTTTCCTGTTGTAATCTAAATTGACAATACACATGTCCCCATAAGTATTCGTATATCATATATGCTATTATAGCACCAACGATAGGAATTGTAAAGAAGAAATACATAATAAGATGTGCGTATGATATAGCTGCTAGCCAGTCATACCATCTAATCATTTTTTCTTCTTTGTGGTCGTTTTATCAGCAGTAGGTTTAGCTGCTGGCTTCTTACGTCTACCATAGAAACTATACCCAACTTCTAAATCTTCAGTTCGTTGTCCGTATTCAAACTTTTGAATTTTGCCACCTTTAGCTAAAAATTCGTCTATTTCTTTTTGATGTGTATTTTGATCTCTTGGTGGAGGATTCATCTTAATAGTCCTAACTCTTTATATGCAACTTGTATTGCTTTTGATTGAAAATATGCATCTGCTAATGCGTTGTGTAAATCTGTTTGAAATGCTTTGCGAGGATCTGCCTGGCAACAGCCAAACAGTGTTCTAGAATCTCTTATAATCCAGAAGTTCCACGGAATAGGCTTTGCAGCGCGGCGGAACATGTCTTCCAGTATGGTATAGTCAAAACCGTATCCTTGTCCCCATAATGTATCAATACCAACGACCCATTTGCTAATTTGACGTAAAGCCTCATCTACGCTAACAGCACCAGTCTGATCAAATGCTTCTTCCATGATCTTTGGATCTTGCTTGCTCCACCACTCAATAGTGCTGTCACTAGCTGTACGACCTAGTTGGTCTTGTTCATCAATATTAATTTTAAGGTATAATTCGCTGTGTGGCTCGCTGTCGTTTAATGGATTAAATTTAACTGCTCCTAATGATAGAACAGTTGCGCTTGGACTAGTGTCGATAGTCTCTAGATCGATTGTGCCGTGTGTTGCCAAAAGAATACTCCTTAATTATTATATACATTATAGCATATAGTAACTAAGGAGTCAAGTAGTTTTTAAATTATTTAATAAATTGTGCTAGTTGTGGCGCCAGCCAGCCTTCTGGCTTTAGTACTTTACCATCATCACGTTTGATTACTTTGCCTGTGTTTGGATCAATCTTTGCAAAGTTTGTGTCCATTACTTCTTTCCAGGCCGCTTCTCCGTCCCAACCTGCGGCACGGATTGCACCCATAGTAACAACTAGGATATCTACTAGTGCGTCTAGCTGTTCTACTTTATCGTTGTCTTGAATAGCTTCTTCTAGCTCATCTGTTTCTTCACGTATTAGATCAAGATACATTTTATAGTTTGCTTCACTCGGTGGCTGATCACACGCTGTTGCAAATTTATCAATGTCTTTAAATGTGTTTGTCATTGTGCCAATGCTCCTGATGAGTTTACAAATGAGCTTGGATCTACAGTAGCGTGTTCGCCATCTGAATATTCAGCACCAATTTGAATATCATTTGGTTTCTCTAGAGAGTAGCCGAGTATACTTTCAGTTTCTACCATTCGAAGCTCAATTTCACCTTCTGGAGTTTCTATAGTCATTCCACGAGACCATCGACCGTGTTCTACAAGAATCCAGTGTCCAACTTCAAATGGTTCGTTGTTCCGTGGTCCTTTAGAATAAACTTTAGCCCAACGAGGATAAATTCCTCGTGTGGTGCCATCATCATCTTTAATGATAAGACCACCTTTTGTTTTTTGTTCTCCAAAAAACATATCTGTTACAAGTGTTCGATCACCTATAGCCTTTGGTGAGCCTTTTATTTTCTTTATGTTCGTCGCCATTTTTATTTGCCTTTTTGTACAAAGTTGCCGTCGTCATCTTCTTCCCATTCAGCTAGTTCAGCTTCGGATGGTTGCGCTTCTTCTGTTGATACGCCTTTTGCTACAGGCTGTTCTTCTGCCATACCTTTTGCATTTGCATAATAATCTTTAAGAAGATCTTCTTTCTTGCGAACAATCTTACCACCTGGGCCTAATTCGTCGCCTCTTGCATTAACTCTCGCATTTCCTACTGCCGGAGTTAGCTCATTACGTTGACGTAACATATCCATATCAACGGCTTTGCCGTTAGCACTTCTGTGGACAATACGTCCTGGTTGTTTCATTGCCATGTTAATAGCCTCCTTTTAGTTATAGTATTACTTATCTCAAGAACTCCCGCCAATCCAGGCCAAACTGGATTGAGTTAATTTTGTGTACACCTATTAAGTATAACACATATGATGCTACAGAGCTACCTCTACCTACACCCCATACAATATCATTCTCACGCATAAAGTCTACAAGGTAAATCATATACTGCAATAACGGAAACATACCACGTACTTGATATGCTCTAAGTTCTTCCCATATACGATCTTGTACATGCTGTGGACAGGGTGTTTCTGCTTTGCCTAATACATACTCGTATACATTTATATTCTTATATTCATCAGGCATGAACCATTCTGATTGTAATGCACCGTCAAAAGTCTTTTGATCTACATCTAATGGAATATATTGTTTAAGCTCGGGTAGATATTGTTCGCGCATTGCTGCGTTAAACTTTTCAATATCATCACTAGGATCGCATAATACAACATGACATTTGTCAACATGACCACTATAGATCATATTAACTAAGTCTTTATTTGTAAATCTCGGGATACCGAGAGAGTCTGTTTTTATAAGCATACATACAGTTTAACTTACATTTATTAAACTGTCAAGTCCTTTTTCGCCATTTTGTTCTTGTTGTTGTACGTATTGCTTGGCACGCCTTGAATTTGTTTCTTGTTTAAACATTTCTAGTATTACAGAAATTTGTTCTTGGACTTGTGGATTAGGAGACATAAAATATTTACGCTGAAGATCGAGCATTTTATTTTCTACTTCAGCGTCACTTAGTTGTTCAAAGCTATCAACTAATGGATTAAACATTAAGCAAATATACCTACGTAATTAGCAAATATTGTTGTGCCGCCATTTATTGACCATAAGTCAATAATAACAGGAGTAGTTGCAGAATTAACACTTAATGTATCACCTGTCCAAGCAGCATGGCCGTCAGTTAGGATAGATCCAGTTGCACTTGCTAGTGTTACGACACGACTTGTTCCGTCACCAGTTAGTTGTAATCGCATTCTGCCCATTACCCCACTTGGTGGAAGATTTGTAATTGTTGCTGTTAACGTTCCATTTGCCTGTAGTGTTTGGTAATGTCCTTGCTCCCAATCTAAACTCCAAGCACCTGAACGTGCTGCATTTGAATATACAGTTTCGGTATTCTTTTGTAATTCAGCTTCACTAATTATACTACCATTAAAATCGTTAGCTGCATTTAATTTTGCTGTTGTCGATTGTAAACTAGTAATTTCTGTTGCTGCTTGTTCTAATCCTACTTTAGTTACGTTGAAGTTTGTACGAAAGCCTTGACTATCGTTGTCTACTCCTGCTACTGGAAAAGCAGCGTCGAATCCTACTGTACTAATTGTACTTGCCATTTTATTTTTCTCCTGTACTCATATTTATATCTGTTAAGTGTTAAATTCGTAATTTGCGAATACAACATATTGTTCTTGTGAAACACCTTCTGAGTTATCTATAACATATCTGTCAACATCTAATTCATATTGTTTAAAGTCAATGTTATTGTAATCAATTATGTTTTTAATTATTTTTGCAGTACCTGGCTTACAATAGCATAATGGAATAGCATTAACAAACCCTAATTCTGTTACAGTATCTTCTTGTGCAGATCTCATCCATAACGGTAAAAAGTTCTTTTCAGTTTCGCCTATATCTTTTAAGTTATCTCTCATATGTGTTAGATTAGATATATAACGTGTTGTATCATTAGAGCCGTCGACTTTTATTGCATTACTGTCAGCAGTTATAGTATTTGTTGTATTAGGCGTATCTTTATTGCTTTCAACAATACCTGCTACAAACGGTATAGATAAAGGTTCGCCAGCTCGATTAAATATTGATAATTCATTTGTAGCAGGAAGATTAAGTACTTCGTCTCTGCTAGTAATTGTTAACATATCAATCCATTTAACTTCTATTGAGCCAGATTGTCTAGTTTGAATAGTAAGTTGTGCAAACTCACTATTATATAAATCATCAACTGTGCTATACATTGAACTATCAACAGTTATTGTATCAGTGTTTTTTATTTGAATTTGTGTAGCAACCTTCTTATTCTTTTGAGTTGATTGCTTTGGATCGATAACTTCTAAGTATACAACTTCGTATACTACATCCTTTGTTCCGGGTGCTAGTGCAACTGCCGTTTTAACATTGCCAACTGTAAAATTACGTCTTTTATGATTCTTAGCTACTGCGGCTGTAAAATAATCTAATGACTTTGCCTCAATGCCTGCATAAGCAAGAATATTAATTTTAGTTTGTACGCCAAAGTTAATATCGTCTGGTCTATATAGATATTCTGGAAGGAATATTTCTGCATCATTTACAAAGTTAATATATGAATTACGTTGAGTCTTTGGTAGTAACGGACGCATAAACACATTACTGTATTGTTTATTATCAGGATCTGATAACTTAATACTAAATTCTTTTTCAATTGCACTAAATCCATATTGATCTTGTGCTTTAATTGTAAACTTATATGTGCGATCTAATGTAGTAGTATTTCCGTCTAATTGCATCTGCTGACTATCAAATACAGTAAGTCCAAGATTTTCTTCTGTACCAAAACTTCTTACTTTACCGATTAACTCTCCGGACAACGATAATGTTATACCTGGCGGCAATGTGCCTGCTGTTAAACTGTAAAGCAACATAGCATTTGGAACAGTTGTTGTTGCACTAACAGCAAGTGTACTAATATAGTTTGCACTAAACGATCCTAAGTTTGCCGGAGTAGTATATGCAATAGTTGAATCTATTTCGCCTAATAGTTTTATAACAAATGTCTTTTTACTAACAGCTTCTTCTAGTTCAGTAATAGCAATAGTACCAAAGTTAATACTAATGCCTTTAGTAAAGTTAGTAACAATTGCCCTGTTCAAGGTTAATACATCATATTCAGTATTACTTGTGTTAATACTAGTAACAGAATATGTTTCACCTGCTACTGTAAATTCCCTATTAAGAGCAAAATTTGAATACTTGTCAAACTTACTTACTTTAATCTGTGCGATGCCAATGTTTGCACTTTGGTACAAATATTCTATTAATTGTACACTATCAATATCATAGCCAATGCGCTTTGCATTAATTGTAAATTTATATTCTTTTGTTACTGCTGGCTGATAAGGGACTCTACCAGCAATTTCTCCTGTAGTAGTATCAAGAGTTAATCCGGGCGGTAGTATACTTTGTGTATTATCGTCATTTAATGATGTCAGGTAATAACTTACTACACCTAATACTGTATTAGGATCAATAACATCGAGTATTAGTGTGACATAATTGTCTGCACGCCTATATCCAAAGTCTCTCGGAGTTACCCAAATTGGTACTCTGATGTGTGTATTGTCTGCACTAAAAATTCCTGTGCCAACTTGCATAACTGTTGTATCTGATCTAAAGAAATCATCGCCAACAACATATAGTTTAAACGTTCTAGTTGCAATTGAATCGCTATCGCTTACACTAACTTGAAACTCATAAAAACGATTAAGTTTTTTAGGAGAACGTGTTGGAGTGTTTAGTCCGTAGATTGTAGTATCGTAATAAAAACTGTCATAGCCGTTTGAACTTGGCACACTAAAGTCGTATGCTGATGTAGTTCCTGCATCAAAGCCAGCGTCATCATATGTTCCGCTACCGACAGATTTTTGTATTGCTAAAATTGGATCAACTATGCCAACTAGTCGACCATCACTTGTTAACTTTATGCCCGGTGGAAGTGTACCACCATTACTTGGAATAAAAAATTCTAATGGTTGTCCTGCTGCTGTATCACTATCTATAGCTACTAATTGAAAATCAACAGGAGAACTATCTAATATATAGTAAGTATCGTTATTACCTGCTTTTAATAATCCTGCGTCAGTTTCCCATACTGGATCATCAGCACCTTGTACTGTTATCTTTATAGTTCTATCGCTAATTTGTGAATTGTATGTTGCTCGAAGTACAAATGTACTAACTGTTTCATTAGCAACTTCTATCGGAGTACCTGCAATAGTATTATTAGTTAGCCTAAGTCCTTTAGGAAGTTTGCCACTAATTAATGCAACTGTAGCACTTGATTCCGAAAGAGGTAGCTGTAACGGATTAATAGTCACTTGCTCTTGCAAAGTACCTAAACTATCTCCGTTATTATTTGTCCAAAAGTTTGCCATATATCTATTCCCTATATAGCATATTTATCGAAAATTACAGTGTACCGTAATCTGAAGTAATTGATGCTGGTGATGTTAATGATCCATAGTCTATTGCAGTTAATGCAAGTAATAATTCTAAACCCGATTGTGAGTTTATTACTGCGCCGCCGTAGTCTGCACCATTTGCAAGTCTATTTACTTCTGTAACACTTATGCCGTCTACTGTGCCTGTTAGCGCACCTGTAATTGTTGTTGCAGTTATATTTGTTGCATTTAGTGTTCCTACATTATTAATATTAAATGTATTAGCGTTAAGCGCCGCACCTAACGTAGGATTAGTATCTTGTGCAATTAAGTCAGTTGGATCAATAGCAACTCTAATATCAGTTGCACTAACTTCAGTTGTAATATTTTGTCCACCTTTGATACCAAACTGTCTATTAGCACCTGAAATATTTAATGCTGTGCTGTCTGATGCAATTGAAAGTGTACTTGGACTAGTAATTGTAATACTATTGCCGTCTGAAGTAAGTGCAATATTATCGCCTGCAATTAAAGTTCTAAAATTTAGTACTGCGCCTTCTTTAGAGTAAAACACGCCGGTGCCTGCTCCTAAGTTTGCTGCTTCGTTCTGCGGTACAACTCTAAGATCTAGTTCGTCGAAGTTATTATTAACTTTAACAAACGCTTGTCTTAGGTCGTCTCCTGTACTATCATTTGCTATAGTACCTACATTTATTCTAGTTATTGCCATTTTGTGATCTCCATATTACTATTTATTAACTCGTGATACTTACTGTGCCTGATAATGTATTTGAGAAAGGTACATCAGTTGTATACCTTGATACCATTACTCTGCGTGGTCCGCCCATAGCATCATTTGTATCGCCGTACCCTGTAAGTGATCCTGCTTCTAATGTTTCGCTCGAATCTTTATGTATCATATCTTGTAACTGTGCTTGTGTGAGCATTGGGTTTGCCTGTAAATATAATGCGCCTAATCCACATACTTGCGGACTAGCCATACTAGTGCCACTAATATTGCATTGCCTAAAACTACCAGAACCGTAGTACGCGGCATCACTAAATTTATTTGTATTACTTGTACAGCTAACAATATTATTGCCTGCTGCGTAAATATCTACACCTGGTCCTGTTGTGCTAAATCCTACTTTATTATCTGCTGTACTAGATTGAGCTTGTAAACTACCAACCATAAATGCATTTACACTATAGGGCGAACTACCTCGGTGATAAAATACATTACCTGATCCTCTATCAAATGAATTATTATAATCATCGCCACCACTAACATCTACTTTAAAACTATTATTACCTGCAGCAATACAAACACATACACCTTCGTCTATTAATTCTTCTACGTCTGTATCTACTGATGCTACTCTCACTGGCGCTCTATAACCGCTAGTTGTATTATATGGATAAATTCCGTAAGTGTCTCTCATATGTGCATTAGGAGTAGCACTAAAACTAGCATCATTTCCGCTGGTGTAAGTTACTCCTCTATATGATACACTGTCTAAAGAAGTTGCTGCGGTACTATATCCCCAACTCATATTAACAATAGTTGGCCGCTTTTGTCCTGTTACAGGATCAATTGGTTTATTTCTATGCCATAATTTAATAACATCAAAACAATTACTAATACTAATACCAGTACCACTGTCGCCGGCACCTTCTAGTCCTGCTAGTTTAACACTATACACTCTTGCGTTCTTTGCCCATCCAAACGATTTACCTGCTGCTGTTCCTGCACAATGAGTTCCGTGTCCGTCTGTATCTCTGTAATGGTTTGCGTTTTGTGAGCCAGCTATTCCACTTTCTGTATACCAGTCAATCTGTTGTACTCTACTAACGCCGTATTCGTCTATAAATTCTGGATGGTCTACTTGTAATCCGCTATCTTGTATTACAACATCTACTCCACTGCCGTCTAGATTAAAATCATAAGATCCTACTAAAGAAGAAGACCAAATAGCATCTTCAGTAGTTATACTATGTCGTCTTTTACCCCAGTCTATATATTCACCACCTTCTGAAGTTCCTTTATAGAAAGTTCCGCTAAAAGTTGTAGTAAGGCCAATTTCTAAGTTATCATCTTGATCTGGCGGAATTGCAACATCTAATACTCTACTGTCGTTTTTTAAATCACTTGCTTCATCGTCTGTAAGGGAGTAATGTGTATTACGTTGTGACCCTAGTCTTGCGTCTGCTATATCTACACTACGTCCGGGAATATCTCCTGCACCAGTGTTCGCTATCATCTCTTGATTAAATGCATCGTAGTCGACACCTTTGTTAAGGGTAACGATATATTCTTTTTCGCTCATAGGTGCTCCTTAATGTAGGTCTGCCCAAGCAGAGCCAGTATAAACTTGTAGCTTTGTAGTAGTAGAATTGAATAATGTATCACCTGCTACACTTACAAGTGCATCTCTTTCTGCTGATGTAAAGGTTGCAAACTTTAACGGACTCTTGTTTATTGTAACTCTATCAGTTGCACTAAGATTAATTGAACTTGCACTATTAATTGTTGGCACACCAGTAGATGTAGATTCAAAAGTCTCTGCATAAACAACATTTGTTACACGTAGATCGTTCTCGACATTTAAATCACTACTAATAGTAACTAACGGAGTGATAGTAATTCCACTTGAATCATCTGTATCGATTACACTAGCTGCAAGTGTAAAGTTTCCTATATTAGCTGCGCCGCCACTTATTCCAGTAAGGCCACTTCCGTCACCAACAAAATTTGTTGCAGTAACAGTCCCTTGAAAATATGCATCTTTAAACCTAATTGGGCTTGTACCTAAGTCCCATGTGTTGTGTTGGTTTGCATTAGGGTTAACATGACCTCTAATTGTTCCGTCTAAGTTGACTGCGGCTAGTATGCTGTCAACCATCACAGTTGAATCATCAGCAAACACACTGCCAACTAAGTCGCCTGTGTTATTAACATCTATTGTAACTAAGCCGTTTTGTATATCTGATACTGTTAAATATCCTGCGTTATTAAACAACCTACTAATGTTGTCTCCTGGCTGTATTGATGTCGCTGCTAATGCACCTTGGCTAGATGAAGCTACATCAGTAATACCATACCCTGCTATTGTAGTAGGCTTGTCTGTTATTTCACTAAATGCAACAGTAGTTAGATAGCCGGAATTATTAGTTAATACACTAATATTGTTCCCAGCTACTAAAAAGTTTAAGTTGTTAGTAAACTCACTTAATTGAGTAGGTCTACCTACTACATCAGTCCAAGCACCTGATACTGCAAGAGCAGATATTTCAGTGCCGCCTTTCTTAATGCTTGCTGCACTTACTACTGCACTTGCAACAGTTCCGCTTGCTGTAACATCTATAACACCAGTGATGCTACTACCTGTAAGTTGTAGATTGTCTCCGCTTGGTATTTCTTTTAATTTGTTACCATCGGATGCATCAACTATGAGTGGATATCTATTTGTCATTTGTGTCCTCGCTTAGTATATTTATTTGCTTTGTCATTTAACCTTTACCTACTACTGCATTAACAGTTCCTCTGTCACCGTCTGCTTTGGTGCTAATTGCTTTACCAATTACACTACCAACTTTAGGATCATTATTAACTACTGCATAACCAGGTATTGAACTTGCTACTAGCATATCGCCTTTAGCAACTGTACCAATTACATTCACTGGAACTTTACCTTGTAGTGCAACTAGTGCTTTAATACCTGGACATTCGCTGTTCATTGTATATGCACTTTGGTCACTTACTACACCAGCTATACGTGTTGTATTGTGTTCTGTACTTTGTGTAACTTCTTTGTCACCGCCAAACACAACAACTGTACCAACAGCGTATTCAGTATCACCTTCGTAATACTCCGCTAAATCCGCATAAGTTGCTTCCATACGTGAGCCAGTTGTTAAACTCCAGTTACCTGTAATACTACCTGCTGTTGCTGCTGCACCAGTTGTAATATTTGTAGTAGTAGCTGTACCATTTAATGCACTTGCTGTACCTGTAAGGTTAGCAGTAATTGTACCAGCACTAAAGTTTCCACTTGCGTCACGTAGTACAATTTGACTAGCAGTATTTGCATTAGTTGCTGTTATTGTTGCAGAATTAGCTTGGTTTGTAATTGTACTAGCATTACCAGTTACATTACCAACAACATCACCAGTTACATTACCAACAACATCACCTGTAAATCCAGCTAAAGTTATTTTTCCTCTAACAGCGCCTCCTGTTACAAAAGTAATAACATTGTTGCCACCTTCTGAAAAGCCTGTGCCGGTGCCTAAGCCAATACCAGTACTTTCATTATTTTTCTCGTTTACTGATTCAATGAAGTTAGTATATAACCAACGTGATGATATAGCACTAGTTTCTTCCGTTGTGCCTGCACCACCTACCGAACCATAAGCACTGTTAGCATGGAATATACTTTCAGTTGGTGCAACACTCATCTCACCAACTTTAATATTTCCGCCAGTGTTTATCTGTGGCTTACTTGCTCCACTTGAAGTTAGTATAACTCCTTGGTCAGGTGTTTTAAATGATAGTGCACCGCCACTTTCTGCAAGTACTTCATATGTTGCATCACCACCAATTATAAGTGCTGTTGCTTGAAGTTTACCGCTGCTGTCACGTTTAGCAATACTAGTGTTTGTATTTTCATATGAAATAACACTAGTGTTATAAGCACCTGTTCCTGTTTTTATAAGTACAGATCCTGGTGCAGTTCTTGTAGGTGATCCATAAGCAAGTACTGATGCAAAGTCACCGTCTGCTAAACCTAAGCCTTCGGCAATAATAGTACTAAATGCTACTGCACTTGCTACGCCTGTTGCGTCTGCACTACGTCCTATAACACTATCAGTAACCATAGTTGGCAGTTCAGAATACCTAACACCGCCAGCTTTAATACCAACAAAGCCGTCTGTGATTTCAAAGTTATCTTGATCAAAACTTGCTAAGCCACTTGCTGCTTGTTTTTGTGCTGCCGTGCCTACTGGTGCTGCTGTGCTTGTCTGCGCAATGTTCATATTCAATTTGCTTTGATCAATTTCAGCAGTGTCATTAACATCACTGTTAATAATAGCTTGAGCTTCAATCTGTAGATCAATCTCTGTGCTTGCTTCTAGTCTGTTTACAGTAATATTAATATCACTTGCAGTAGATTCTATAGCGTTAGTAAATTCATCAACTGGATTTTCTAATACTACTGCTGTTGTTGATCCTGCACTTCCAACAACACCGTTATTAATCGGACTTGCTGTTGTACTAAATTCACCAACAGTTGTTAGTGTGTAAGTAATAATTCTTACGTTTTTGTTTAGTACGTTATCAAATCTAGATTCTAATGCAACAACGGTACCTTGTGCAGTTCCGTCAGTAATAGTTCCGCCTACTGTAAACGACCCTGCTACTTCAGGATCAGTTAATAGTCTACGCTTACCTGTTGGAGTAAGAATTTGTTTACTAATACTAGCAGGCAATACTGGATGTATTGTAACGTTTCTTAAATCATCAAGTTCGTCATAGTTGCTAACTGCTTGTGCAACAAAGTCTTTAGTAGTTGCATCATTATCATCAGTTGGGTCAAGTAAGTTTTTAATTTGCTTACTATTAGCATTTAAGTTAGCTTCTAGTGGAGTTGAGCCATCTAGTGCTAAGAAGCCTGGAGCAAATCTGCTTGTTCCTGTTAGTTGCGCACTGCCGTTATGTCCTAGTCTACGACTTACATAGTTGGCAACTGCTTTTTCTGTAGGAACTGCTGTGTCTGATAAGTCAATAAACAATTCATCATTTGAGAACTCATCAATTGTAACACCTTCTTTAAATCCTAATGAAGCTGCTCTTGAAATACCAACATCGCCTGCGAAAGTAATACTACCTGTTGATTGGTCTACAACAAAATACTTACCAACTCTAAAGAAGCCATCGTTGTCTGAACTGATAAAGAATACTCTACCTTTTCTACGCTCCCATACTTGTGCTTTACTTGCATCATCTGCTGCTGTATATGCACCAGCCTTGGAAGCTGATCCGCCAATTGGTTGACCTAATAATACATTTGGATAGTTACTAGTGTTAAATCCGCCTGTACCAATCTCTGTAAAGTCATGTCCTGTTGCACGTAGCAATGATATAGCAACTGTAATTTCAGCAGTAGAACCTGATGGTAATCCGCAATGTATTAGTCTAGTTGAAGTTGGCGATAATTTAATACCAGCAGTACTATTACCCTCAACGTCTGTTCCTGCTATAAATGCAGTTTCAATATACCAAACACTATCAGTTGTTACCCAACGTCCGCCACTTGTATATGCAGGATAATCTGCACCATTTAATGCTTGAGTCACTGCTTCGTCAGTATAAAGTTTAAAAGTATTAGTAGTTACAGCGCCAACATAATAACTTGTGCCATTTAATATAGTAGTTCCGCCAATGCTATCAAACTCAACTCTGTCACCATTTGATAAGTTATGATTTGCACTTGTTATTGTTACTGGGCTTGCACTTGTTACATTAGTAATAGCGCCAAATGTCATTGGACCGTAATTAATAACGTTCAGTGTTCTACCAGCATATGAGAATATCATACCGCCTGTATAACCAGCATCGCCTGGATTCTTAATCGTTTGACTTACTGAGTCAGTTGATTGTTGTACAATTCTTACTGCATCTTTAACATTTAACTTTTCAATAGCTAAGAATGTATCAGATGCAGCATTACCTAATGTACCGCCACCTGTTGGTGCTGATACTGCTTTATTTGCAAAATCAATTGTAGGAATAACGTATGCAAAATCATCATCAAATACTGTTTTAATTTCGTCAGCTTGTAATGCTAGATTTTGATCATCACTTCCAGTAAAGCCTGTACTTCTATATGTTGTAGTATCACTTTCATCAAAGTTAATAGCAGTACTTGGACGCTCTGTAATATCTTGTGTATCAACATTATCGAATAAGAAACTTTCACCATGTCTGTATTCAACAACATCATCTAGTGATAGACTTGCTTGTAGTCCAGGGAAGAAATCTAAATTAGATCCTGCTTCTTGAATAGTAAGTCTGTAAACATTATTACTAAATGTACCAGCTGTGTTTGTATACAATGTTGTTATACTTAATACAACATCATTAGTAATGTCAGTGCCGCCAATAGTTGCACCACCAATTGTTATTGTGTCCGAAGGTGCATATCCACTACCAACATTTTCTATTGTACTAATTGTAAGTGTACCGCCACTAACATTAATATTAAATACTGCTCCTGTGCCGCCCCCAGTACTAGACTTCTGTGCCACATTAGTATATGTGCCATCAGAGCCTACTGTACCCGAACTGTATGCTACTGCTTCTAACCCAGTTACTACAACAGACCCAGCATCGCCCGGTGTGCCGTCGTTGTTTAGATCTGAAATATTTTGTACGTTAGTAATTTTATAGTTTAGACCACCTGTTGCTCCGCCATGATCAATATAAATGTAAGCGTTCTTTAGAGGTGCTTCTTTAAAGTCATATAATGTAACACTAGTATCATCTGTTATGTTAGTATATCCACCGTAGGTAAATGCTTTAACAGGTTGTGTCATATTTCTTAGTGTAGTAACCTGATCTGGAATCTCGTTTGGATCAGCACCTTCAGCAACTAAGCCAAAGTTACCGTAACCGTTAGATCCATTAAGTGATCTAATTTCTGAACCGTTACTTGCATAGTATGCTGCATGACAGTAGTATGTAAACATACTAACCATCTCTGAGAACGCACCGTTGTTAGTTACAAGTCCGTATGCTAAGTCGTTAATTTGTGTAAAGTCGTTACCTAGTATACTTCTGTTACCAGCACTTTGTAAGAAGATATCTTGTATAGTATCATCTTGATTGTGTCCAGCATCACCTGGTGAGTCGCTGCCAGTAAAGTTCCAGCCATTTGTTTGATTCGAACTTGGATCAAGATATATAACAGCTCTACCTAATGCACTATCATAGTTTGATATAGCTGTAACTTGGTAACGCTGTCCTCTGTAATAGAATGGAGCAGGTAATTCTGGAAGTCTTAATTTTAAGCCTTGATCCTGTCCACCAACATCTTGTGATTCTACATAAAGCGTAAATGCATTTAGCGGAACACTTCCGTTAGCATCTGTATAGTTTCCTGAGTTCTGTTTTACACGTATTGGTATGTTACCAGCAAATGCATCAACATACATACCGCCTCGGAATGCTTTCTTATTTTCACTTTTAGCAAAACTTGATGCTGTTTGAATGTATGGTGACTTAGTTAAAATTTGACCTTCTGGATCAAGTACACACATAAATCCGCCGTGTCCTTGAACAGTAACGTTTCTAATAATAGTTGCATCGTCCATTAAGAACACATCCATGCCTTCTGCGTCATTACGCTTAGGTGGATTGTAAGCTGAATTAAATGCAAATGTAACTGTGTCAACTAATTTGCCAACTGTTGCAATACTGCTACTTACTGACTTCCAAACATTAATATCTGTAAGCTGTAGATACGTTGCACTTAGTACATCAGTATCTTCGTCACTTGCTTTTGATACGTGAGTTTTTAATGCTCTATAATAGATAGCGCCCTTTTGTACAAAATCACCTTGTTTATAACTTACTCCTGCTGCCCAGTTTGGCTCTACATCTCCTAAAGTTACATCAGGATCAAAGTTTGTACCTGCATTCGTTGTTGGAGCAGTTCCTAACAATAGTTGTCCAGCAAGTGTACTAATATGCTGTATAGCTGCTGTTGTTTGTGTTTCTTGTCCAGCAAAGCCTGAACTAACATATCCGGTCCAATATTGTCCTTGATTTTCTAATGCAAACTCTCTACCACCTGACAATAGATCTTTTACAATACCGTCAACAATATATCCTGTATCTCTACGACATTTGGTTTCATTATATGTAAAGTCTTTAAATGTAAGGTCAATGTAAGTTATAACATCATTAACTGTAGTTGCTGCACCGGCAGTAATACCTTGCGAACCTAATTTAAATTCATTTGCTGCCCAAGTAATACTTGGATTAACTGTCGCTGCAATACTATCAAGATCGCCTTCTGTTATAACATCTTCAATTATTTGTACTAAGCCGTCAACCTCAGTTGCTTCAGTCGCTGTGGCTGCTGTACCAGTTGTATCTTGTGCTAATACACTTTGTAAATTAGTAACTGTTGCTTCGGTAACAACTTGCCCTGCAATAGTTGCTAAGTGATCGTATGCTGCTATTGTAGCTGTTTGTTGGCCTGCTGCTAGCTGACTTGCTGCACCTACAAAGTATGCTTTGGCATTAGTTATAGATCCAGTGTTACCACTGTATAGAACATCATAGCTCAATGCATCAACAATGTATTTTACATCTCTTGAACATTTTGCTTGACTCATTGTAGCGTAGACAGCGTTATGATTTTGGTTAAGGAATTCTAATACTTCTGCTGCTAAGAAGTCTTTGTTTGCTTGTAACTGTGCAGATGCATTTACTTTGTTTATACTTCCGCCTGTTGGTGCAGGAAATACTAGCGCATCAGCTGCCGTATCTGTACTTACAACACCGTTAGCAATAATGTCAAGTATTTCATCAAAGCCTGCATTTGATCTAGCTACTGCATTTGCACTTCCGCCGTTGCCTGTGACTAAAGCTGCTGCTGCTGTTTTTAGGAATGAAATTGCAGCGTTAGTTGCAATGCCTTGTCCACCAATTGCAACATAAGCATTTGCACGTTGGTATGCAAGGCCAGCGGTTACACTGTTATAGTTAGTACCAAATGCTACGTCAAAACTAACTGCTTCTAAAATTAGCGCACTATCTCTGCGACATTTTGTTTCGTCATATGTTAATGCAGGGAAAGTAGAGTTGATATAAAAGATCACTTCGTCTTGTATAAATTCTTTGTTAGACTTCATAACCGCGGCAGCATCTGCATACTTGCCTAAGTTAGTAAATGTTGTACCTACGTTAGCAGGTTTTGTGTTATCAGTTAAGTAGTGACGTCCAAAGAACCCTTGAGTTGTTCCAACTTGGTTAACAAATGGCGTACCAGTAGTTTGTAGTGTTAGTCCGTCAAACTCTGCATCTCTATAGAAATATGTGCTTGCATATATACTCTGCGATTGTCTACGCTTTGGACGAATAATTACTCGTCTAAATTCGTCACCTTTAAGTGATACGTTCTTAGCAAGTTTAATTGGATAATCTTCTTCGTAAATTCCAGTTTCAACTTTAATAAGAACTTGTTTTGCTTTTACATAGTTACCAACTTCGATTTCTTCATTTGTGTCAAACTGTACAGGTGACAACAACTGCATATAAAATATAGTTGAGTTAGTATCTTGTGTAAACGTAATGATACGTCCTATAGCGCCTGTGCGCTTACCACGTAATACTTTACCTGGAATAGCATCAGTGTTGTCAGGATTTGTTTGATCTAATTGTCCTGCTGTACTATTTGTAAGTGATAATTGATATCTGTTACCAAACGATACATCAACACCTGCTTCAATACCGTTAGTAATAATATTGTTTAGTAGTGTAACATTATTTGTAATTCCTGCTGCGCCATTTGGTTCTGCACCACCTGCTGCACCGTCCCACGCTACTGCTTGACTTTTGTCTTGTGCAAATTTAGATTGATATCTTAGGCCAATGTTTCCGCTTACAAACGGAGTAAACGTACTGTTGTCATATGATGTAGATAATGTAGCATCTGTAAATAGTTCAAACTGTGTGGCACTAGTTACTTTCACATATACAACTACATCTTCAAGTTCTGTCATACCAACAATGCTGTCAAACACTACTTGGTTGCTGTTAACTAATCCGTGTGCAGTTGTTGTGGTAACCAACGAAGGAACATCACCTGTCTTAACAACAATACTTGCAATTTCTTTTTGTTGCAATAATGCATTTTGTAATAGTGCGCTAGTAATTAAGCTACCTAAGAATGAGAAACTATCAGTTGTTTGCTCTAATTGTGATGTAATAGCAAGTCTACCACTTACACTAGAGTAATAACGCTCTGCTGCTGTTCTTGTTAAATAGTTTGCATTGTTGCCACGTTCAGCATCAATTCTTAAACTATCAATAATTAATCCTAAGTCACGTTCGCAAGTTGCTACATTGTAACTAAAGTTTGGATATTTAAATGCAAGATAGCCTGTAACTTCTGCAATTATAAATTGTTTGTTTAATCTTAAATTTGCACTTGTAACTACGTTAACAGCATTTTCAACACCGGCAGCAAGAGTTGTAGCTTCAGTTGTATAGTTTGTATGTGTAAGTGTTTGGAAATACGGACCTGGCTCTTCTGGAGCAGTTTTAATTAATTCGGCTGCTCTACGTGCCGCTGCATTAATTGTTCTAAATGCATATGTAAGTGACGTGCCTTCTTTACCGTTTGGCACACCTTGCATAGTGTCATCACCTATAGTACTAACATTTAATACTTCTGGGCTTGAGTATGCAGTATTGTCTACATAATATTTTGTAGCTGCTTGTAGATCTTCTGGACCATTTGGAGTACCGTCACCAGCTAAGTCACCTGGATGATCACTTAGGAAAAGATCACCAGTCATTGTATCACCTTGACGTCTAGTAATACTTTCTCTTGGCATAGCAACATCACTTAGGAAATTCCCAGATAAGTCTTTATCAAATCCTGCGTCTGCTATTGTGTGACTATCGTCAGCTGCAATAGTTCCTGATACTGTTAGTTTGTTTGCTGCTGCTTCAACTGAACTTTCTGTTTGTGCAAGTACTTGTGTTGCAAATAATGATAACTGGTCGGCGTTTACATAACGAATAAAATATGTTGTTCCACTTGTAACACCAGTTGGGTCAACATCTTCTGCTTGGAACACAAATCCTGTACCGTTTGCGCCACTATCATACCCGTGACCACTAATAAACAAGTTGCCGTCTATGTAACTTGTTATAGCTAATGTGTACTGTGTATTTGTAGCTGGCTCAGCAGCAACTCGCACTGGAAGTCCGCTAGTGATATAACGTCTATCAGCATAGCCCTTAGTAATAACTAAATCGTCAATAGTATAACTAGTACTTCTACCCGGCTGCGAGTTAAGTGCAGTAGCAGCACTATCAGTAATTGCAACTCCAGCAATACCAAAGTTAGCAGCTGATAAGTGTCCGCCTAAGGTTGGTTTAACATTGTCGTCAACTATAGCACTAAATGTTGTTGTTAATATAATTTTACCTGGAACACTAACTACATCAACATTAATACTATCATCTACTAATGAATCTACATCACTATTACTACCGATAGTACTGTATATAATTGCAGTACCACTTGCGTCAGTTGTAAGTATCTTCCCAGATTCTACAGTACTTGGAGTATCACCTAATGTAGTAAAACTAATCTGTCCACCTTGTCCAAATACAGCATAAAGCTCTTGGAAGTTTTCATTTGTTTTGCGGAACGACTCACGGATACTATCTCCTGTTCCGTCATTGCCTTCTACGCCGATGTTTACATCTTGTTTTGCCATTATTGTGCTCCGTTATATTGCTGGCTGAGCCAGTTTATCGATATCAAAATTTACACTAATACCACAGCCGCATGCTGATTGCGCATTAGGGTTACGTACTTCAAAGTTAGACCCAACTAAACTTTTTACATAATCTACTTCAGTTCCTATTAAAAACATAACACTGTGCTTACTAACAGCAAAATTGCCCACATCACATTGGATTATTTCGTCGCCAGCTTCTAATTCGTCTGCTTGTGCTGTTCCCCAATCATACTCAAAGCCAGCACATCCGCCACCTTTAAGATCTAATGTAATAGCATAACAGTCATTCTCTTGACAGAGTTTACTAATTTGTTGGTTAGCTGCTGGTGTTATTGTACAAATTGTCATATTTTTTCTTTCTACTGATAGTATTTATCGTTGCGTTTTATAATCTTAATGTTAAATATACTTATGTTCATAGAAGAATTCAAAAAAGAAACTAAACATTTTCGCAAGAGCAAGACCGGTAAGGAACACTCTTATATACGTCATTGCACGTATGTTGTGCTACGTTGTGATAACTGTAGTATAGAGTTTAATCGTGCTAGAGGTAGTATGGATCCTAAGCGTTTAAATAATAACTACTTTCACGTATGTAAGAACTGCAATAGTAAGAAATTTGCTCAGAAAATGGGTGTTACTAAGAAGCAGATATGGGATATGCCTGCTTCTAGTAACTTAGATATTAGTAGGCTTTAGTCTTTAGACCAAATAGCCCAGATACCGTATGCAATAGCTGCATATGCCGCTAGCTTTGCAAATGGTCCTGCGATTAATACAACAACTCCAACGGCAACAAGCATTGCTCCGTTCCATGATGTACGTTCTTCTAGTCTTTCTTTAATCCAGTTCTTAATCATATTAGTTCTCCTTGTTGTAAATACTTATTCCTTAAGGAGGAAATATTATGACTAATTGGTTTAAAAACATAGCAAGTAAAGTATTTGGAAATAACAAAGTTGCGGAAGTTCCTGCGGCTGCGAATACTAATACTGCCCCGAAGACTAAAGCAAAGCCTAAAGCTAAAACAGTATCAAAAGATGCTACAATGCCTAAAACTGTTAAGAAGCCAGCGGCTAAGCCTAAAGCTAAAACAGCAACTAAGACTAAAAAAGCACCTGCTAAAAAGACTACATCAAAGGCAAAGGCTAAAAAGCCTAAGACTGACGCATAAAAGATTCAATAGCTTGAATAGATTTATCACAGCGAGCAAGTTTACGTTCTAGGACGGTTATAGCTGCTCGCTGTTGTCTTGACTGCTCTTCTAAACTACGCACATACGCTAGTGTAGGCAGTTCTTGCTTTAAGCCATCTTCACCTAACATAGTTAATGTATCTACGCCCTGGGCACGTAATCCACCAGTAATCCTATTAGGATTTTTATCCGAAGACTGATTCTCTTTCTGTGGCTTTTTGCGGCCGTACATTTTTGCTAGATAATTCATTTTCTTTTCCTTTGTAATATTTATACAGTTCTATGCTAGCTAAGTTCTTACACTTGCTCTCGCACATAATATCTGTATAGGGCAAGAATGACAATGCATAGTCATTTACAAGCTGGTTAGGATAGTAATCACTGTGCGCTCGTAGTTTGCCTTTCTTGTGTCCTGCTTCTAGTAGTGTAGGAAAGTTAGGCATTGTATCGTGTGCAAAGCCTTCGGGTAGTGCTGTGTCTCTACTGTAGCTGTAATGCATTGCAGGACGAACACCGCGCCAGCTGTCAACTATGCGTTTATATCTATCGTCGGTGGGCTGTAAGTATTCTCCTTCACGGCACCAGTGATGGTGTACGTCAAGTACGAGTGCGCAATGGTTTTCAAGTTCGAGGCTGTCTTCGATACCCCACTTGTTTTCGTCGTTCTCGATTGTAATAGTGTTTCGCGCCTCCGGGGTAAGTCTTTGTAGGGCGGCAATGATACCGGCTGGACCATTGCGGCCTGATATGTGTACATTGCACTTAAAGTCTTGGAATTGTCGGCCGTAACCCATATAGCGGATGACATCGGTGTGATATTCAAATTCTTCTATGCTCCGTTCTACAATTTCGGGGGTGTCACTTGCGAGGACTGTGAACTGACCTGGATGCATGGAAAGTCGCACATCAAGGGCTCTTGCCGTGGCACCGACTTCTGCAAACTCTCTTTCACAGTAAGCCACAACATCAGGACGCTGCCAATAATAACTCCAATCGCGCTGGGTATATACAGGAAGTACATCAGAACCAAGCCGTACCATCCGTAGTTCATTTGGAAGAGATCCAACATATTCAATCAACCTTTTGTATGCCGCTATGTTATGGACCATAATGTCCCACAAGCGTTCTTCAGCAACATCACGTGTCTGCCTATTGAGCCACTGTACTGTTGTGCTACGAGTATTTAGCGGGCGCTGAATTTCTTCAAGCACTTTCTTCTTCTGTGTTTGATCTGGGTGCATGTACTTGCATGCAAAGCCTATACGTTTAGTTACCATTTTCTATACTGTCCATCTAGTTCGTGTGTGCCTGAATTGTAAATTGCCCACGCTATACAGTTGTACCATGCATAGTGCGCAGGATGTTGCCTTAGTTGTTTGTACCATTGTATAGCTAGTATAACACGTTTCTTAAAGTTTGTCAACGCCAGTTTTCCTTTACCCAAGGGTCTTCGCAGTTGTGTGGATTAGGATCTCCGTGGAATACTGTAATACAACAATCCTTAGGTGGAGTAATTTGTTCTACTGTTCGCAGTACTCGACTGCCTCTTGCGCCGCCTGCTTTTAAATCTTTAGACTGTCTAATTTCCCACTTCCAACTCTTTATCC
>Ga0209092_10001384_pt1 | contig 23669 bp, 17 predicted proteins | sample FraStrMetagenome_FD_187446 | JGI IMG/M metagenome (GOLD analysis project Ga0209092, IMG submission 187446) | Marine eukaryotic phytoplankton communities from Arctic Ocean - Fram Strait ARC3M Metagenome (SPAdes) (version 2) | ecosystem: Environmental > Aquatic > Marine > Oceanic | place: Fram... | reverse complement strand
TCGTATCCTTCTCTGTCCGCCCCCCTCTGTAACTATTTTAGACTGTATGATGCTGTGTGCTGTGGCCTTGTAACTTGTGTAACTTGTACTTCGAAGTATTGTATATCTTGTAACTTGTAAGTTGTAACGCACTTTGTTTACAATATAGAGGTAGTTGAAAAAATAAAGGGTATAGTAAATGATAACCTGTGACAGAAGAAGATGTCAACGCGGATGGCGGGAAAGGACGAAAAATTAAGTTTAAAAATTGCAAAAGTCATCTCATCTCGAGAGCAATACGAAAGCACCAAAATAGTTTAAGTGATAATTATGATCATTTATTTTCGTTTACCTCATAAACTTATACAAATCATACACCAACAAGATCGAATAACTTACTTCAAGCATGACCCGAAAGTTTTTTTAATTTTTTGAACGGTTCATCCGCGCCATCAGCTCTCAAGATACCAACGATTGATACTTTAATACTTTTACCAAGAGCCCGTCCCAATTTCCTTTTGTTTAGGTTGAAAAATATAGGGACATCTGCATTTTTGGTCAAATGTAGAATTTCCTTCCCCTTGTCGTCGAGTGCATCATATTCATCTAAGTTGAATGCCATGACGACCATTTTTATTTTGCCTGCGCGTATACCTCTAGCCGTTTCACGCAAGCCCATGACAATACGACGCCTTGCCTTGGCATTCAAGTCGTCTCTGCTTCGAAGCTGGAGTCTCATTAAAGTGCCCAAGAGATCGTTTAAAAGCGGGACCACAACTTCATCATCATATTTGGGAAACTGCGTGACATATGATCGGGGAATTCCAACATTAGGAGATTTAGGGACGCGTTTACATTCAGCGTAGCGCTCTGGGATAATTTTATTACCAGATTTCATAGGTTCATGATTTGCTATTCCATTCGAAAATTCATCAATACTAGAATTGTTATTATAGTTTTCCTCTTGAGCGTACGATGTCGCAAAAATTTCCTGCCCACCAAGCACTCTACCTTCGAAAGACTTCGCCGCTAAAACTGCTTCCTTTTTTCCACCTTTGTACTCTATATAAACAAAACGATGTTCCATATTTGAGTGAATACTCTTGACTTGGCCAAGCTCTGCTGAAAGTTCTCTGATATCGCATAATGTTTCTTGCATGCATTCCGGATCCTCTATATCATCTTCAACGAAAAAATTTTCAAGTTTGATCATATTCGTCATAAGTTTTGTCGTTAGCGTTTCACCAGACAATAGTCTTCCATTCAGTTTTTCAGCAGCCAATTCCGCAACATTAGGACCATCGAATTCAACAAAAACTCTGTATTCATGTTCGTCAACAGTAATCGCCTTGATTGCTCCAAATTCCGATGCGATATTTTGAATATCATCCATAGTTTCTGAAAGGCAATCTTTATCATTTAAGTCATCTTCATTTAGGATATTTTCTAATGATACAATCAAAAACCCATTATACTTTGATTGATTATCATCAAGATGATGTAATATACTCATTGGGACAAGACTCGCGCTTATTGGACATCCTTGAATCGTTCGACCATTCCAGTGCTGCTGAGCACTATGAGCATGCGCCTTATCCGCAAAGTGAACGAAGACTGAACCGAAGCCGAAGCCGTTTTTACGCGGGATAAAAATACGCACATTATCATTTGTGATTTTCTTTGCCATTTCGTGAACATTCATGACTAGCTCCTCATATTCATCATCATCTTCCAGAGGTGTCAAGTCTAAATTATCATCATTCAGGTGATAATCTGGCGGAAAAATAAAATTATCGACACGAACTATAACAAGTTCATCGCTTTGTCTTTGCTTTAACGAGGGCGGATTAAGGGCGTTGTATTGGTTTAAGCGTTCAATGAGAATCTTTTTCTTTAAAGAAGTCAACCGTTTTTTCTTGGTCTTCGATACGTTTCCGGTTTCATCTGCATGATATTTTTCTCTGAAAAAGAAGAAAGCAGCATCACGTTCATCAGTGCTAATTTGTTGAGGTTTCTCGATTGTTACTGCTGGTAACTCATCAGGACTTTTTTGCAATATCTTAACATTATTTGAGAGGAGGGAAGCCTTCAAATTTGAGGAAAGTTTTGAAGCGGAATTGGTGTTTGATAAGAGGGAAGCTTTTAAATTTGACGATTGTTTCGAAACGATGTTAGTACCTTTTCTATCCAAAGCTATATTCGTACGCTTTGTTGATTTTTTTCGACCTTCAACTAGAGGTGACCGCTTATTTGCTACTACAGTTATCGATGCCCTAGTGGAATTCATATTTTTCTTCGGGTTGAGAAGGTTCATATTTTGTTGCGATGTTTGATTTGCACTCGAATCTAGGCTTGGCCATTCGGTCATCAGCGGTTTTGTGAAATCGAGGCTACCAGTCGTTTGCCGGTTAGACGTCATTTTAGTCTCGTTACTAAAATTGTAGTTATTTCTATTATCGCACTTCGAATTGCCAGTAGTTGAAGATTTTGGCGGCAACTCATTTGGAGTATAATTCCGTGATTGAGAATATTTATTCTGGTTGATCGACCGGTTATTGGACGAAAACGATTTGTTACCGGTATGCTTGTGCTTTGTAATCTTCCTCGATGGATTATTATGATGATGACCAATTTTTACATCGCCGCTAGAATCATGCTGATTATAATCCCTTCTACTGAACGAAGTAAGTCGATCTCGTAATTGATTTCTCTGATAACTATCCCACCGTTTCGACTGGACCGACTGTGGTAATTGTGACTGTGTAGGATGATGTTGCTGATGCCGATGCTGATGCTGGTGTTCTTGTCGCTTCGTAACTTTCTTTCTAGTTACCGTCGTAAAGGAATCTTCCCCAAAAGCATTTTTCATGTTGCCGGCGGTTGATATCTCGTCGAAAATGCCCGTACAGTTGGATTCTTTGAGTATAAATGCATTAATATCGTCGGTACACTATCTTATCAACTCATCAATCTGGGTGTGTAATAGGTGATAGGGAAAAAGGGGACGCGGTCAATAAAATATACTTCGAAATATATCATATGCGGTATGTGATTTTTTTATACGACTCGTATGTGTGATGTGTGCTTTTTGGCTGAATTTCATGGAATGGAGAAAAAAAAAGAAATACCGGGTACACGTTATTTTCTACACTTTTTACAGAGAGAGTACATATCATATATGATATATGATATACCGGTATCACCATAAATGTACTTCGTATGTTTCTGAGCTTCCCCGTTCTACTTTCTCCATCTACGTTAAATACCAAACCGTAAAATAGCGAAAGTTTCTTTTTTCCAGAAGAATATCTCCCAATAAAGATCAAGTATTTTTAATGCATGTACGAGTAAGTCACACCATCCTGTACCGGTACTTCCTTTCTGTTGCGATACACTCGTAACTCGTAACTCGTATGACACATGACACCCCTCTCCCCTCTCTTTCGAAAAATACGTATCTATTTTGTCCAGCAAATTCTCAAAAAAGGAACCCGGTATTCGAGTACTGGTACATGTCATGTCATGTCCAAAAAAAGCTACAGATCTCTCTCCCGGTAACCCTAAACAGAAAGGGAGCACATCCGAGCCTCTCACATCTCACACACTCCCATCGAAATTCTAAAAAATTTAGAATCTACCGCACACATCCGTTGTATCCACTCATGGCAGTGTGACAACTTCGTGCGCATCAGAGGAATCACAAACCTTTCAACAGTTCTAATCCTTACTTATGGCCTCAGCCGCGTGGGGTCGTGGAGGTGCTTTAAATATGTCATCCGGAAATGGAGCTGCAGTAACGGCCGGGAATGACGAAGCGGTGACAAATGGCAATGAGATATCGAATAGTAATAATAGCAGTGGTGAGGGAAGTGGGGCCCCTGCTGATTCATTTGTTGATTCTCATAGATTGGAGGATGCTATTGAGCAACAGCCGTTTGCTCCTACGTTCGGGATGCCTCCGCCTCATTTGGCGGGGCTTTGGGCGGCTGGGTCACCCATGTTGGGGGCTAATCAGGTTGTGATGGAACCGCATATGATGTAAGTGTTTTTTATTGTTTGTTTAGATGATTGTTGGAAGTTTTGAAGTATGGGGAAAAAAAATTTGGGCTGAATTCTGTACGTTTCTTTTTCAGTGTGTATCCGCAAACTGCGCCTACCACAGAAATGGGGGCTGCTCCTGGTATCATCCCACCCCTGATTCAACCTGGAATGATGCCCCTTGCTCTGCCAAACTCTAACCCAATTGATCCCCTTGAGAATATGTTTGGTGTATTTCCATGTGTCAAGATGAAGAATTTGCCAAGGGAAACGACGATAGATAATATCTGTCTCTTCTTTTCAGGTCTTGTTTTGATCGATGTGGTGCTTGCAGATAATCTTTACAACTCAGATGATTCCAGCGATGAAGAGACGTTTGTTTTATTTGCCAATCCAATGGACTTCCAAATAGGGTTGCAACGAAATCGGCAGCTTTTAGGAACAAATTACGTCGAAGTTAGTCAAGGTAAAAGGCATGAATATTACGAGGCGATTGCTGCTGTGAGTATTTTCATATTGCTCGACTTCACTACTTGATATACCGTGTAACCGTGTCCTGATTATTTTTTAGATTATCTCGAAAAAGGCTGAGGTTTCTGAGAAAAGAGCAGATAAGGAACAAATTACCCCGTTACGAAAAGGTCATTCACATGGGGGTAACAATCATCACACGAACGGGAAATTTCAAAGGGGTCATCATCATTCGCGGACTACTGGTAATAGTGGTGGTGGAATACAGCATGGAGATCATTCGGGGTATCTAAGGATGCGTGGTTTACCATTTAGTGCGAAACAGAGAGATATCTTGCAATTTTTCTCAGGTTTCGACATTGTTGAGGATTCCGTCGTCTTCACCTTTAAGAGTGACGGACGATCGACTGGAGAAGCGTATGTAAAGTTCAAATCTAGTGAGGAGTCTAAAAAAGCAATGTCAATGAATAGGCAATCGATTGGATCGAGATATATTGAACTATTCATCGCAACAATGGAGGAGCATACAAAGAGTGTTATGAGAATGAAAAATTCGCGTTCTCATAGGTCTTGAATATTCCATAAATATCCTTGAAGGAATCTAGATCTTGAATATAATTAAATATTTTATGGAAATTTGACGTACATGATCTTATTTGTTTTTTATTCGTATTTTTACTTTTCAAATAAGCTTAAGCGCGCCCAAATTGATTACGATATAAAAAATACCGATGTAAATTTCAAATAAAAATCACGTAAACCAATAAACATGCTGTTTCGTCATAACATATATGTACCAGAGAGGAAATCGATGCGAAAGAACATTTTCTTCTAAAAATACAGAAGAAGATTACAGCTTCAACATTTCATATTTTCATGATTCTTTGCATTTTCCACATAGCTCGTAGAGTATTATGTTTACTTGTGACTTTTTGAGTATCTCTCTTCTCACATTACATCGCTACTCAATTGCTTTCAATATCTTTGTTTCAAATTTTTGAGGAATCGCGGGGTCAGATGAACGAGTACCGGTACCCACTATATTTTTCAATTGTGTATACCGGTACTTGTTAACATCTACTCTTGTTACACTCATAAAAAATTTTTGCAAATCGCAATATCTACTCTTGTAACAATTATAAATTGCATAGTTTAGACCTTTATCGTTTGAATAGGCCCTTCGAAAATTTGGCACCAGCATATCGCAAACTTTTGAAAATACCTGCAGTTATAAGACCCTTGATAGTCTGATGCCTAGCTGCCGAAGCGACAGTGTTGGCCAATATTGAAGATAATGTAGCACTATAACATTCCGAAGAATTCCTTGTTAAATTATTCTCCAGCAATGTTGCAACTGGTTCAGGTAGGCGAGTGGACAATTCTCTGTAAGCAGACAATCTCTTATCCCACGAAAAATGTATGCAGTCGACATCCCAATCAATAGAAACGATCCCCTGCTCATGAAGTTCTTGAAATGAATCCTTGTATAAATTTTTCCAACGTTCTAGCTGCCCCGGCGACTGTACCAATTTAGAAACTTTATTAGGATCCTCTCCTCCCACGCTCATCCTCGGGTCTCCAGAATAACTTAAATTCGCTAGTGTTTCGAAAATAGAAATGAGAGATTGGTCACTGCTATCTTTGTTGGTCGCTGCTTCATTGCCATTTATGAGAAGAGATGCGGCAAGTGCGGCACGGAGGTTCTTATTTTGAGCTTCTGTCACCTGTGCATCACAATCAACAAGAACAGTAGGTTTATGCAAGCGTCCTGCTATGTAAAGATATCGCCAGTTCAACAAATCGTCGATCAAATCCTCCTTCTCTATAACACCATACTTCACTTCTCTTGTTCGTTGTTTAGATATTTTCGATCCTAGTTCAGTATTTATTGGAACATCGATGCTAACAAGAGGATTGAAATAAACTTTCCCATCGCCCATTTTTTGAACAGCTTGAACAAAACCTGGACCGAACAATTTCGGCATTACGGAGTAGTGACTAGCACACAGTCGCATATTTGCGTCGTGCCACCGTTCGGCGTTCTCCACAACAAAAATCAAATCCAACATGGGCAGCGCCGCATCAGTCTGACTCTGTCTTTCTTCTCCTTCATCGACCCGTTGCTGGTGAAATACTCCCGAACCATAACCAAACGAATGTAAAGGTGTCGGAAAACTTTTGCAGATTATTTCCAAATCACCTTTCGATACGAGCTGTCCAATCGGTTGCCTTTCCGACAAAGAGGATGAAGAAGAAGCGTCAACCATAGCCAATTACTGTTAACCCTACCAATACATTTGTACCTACTGAGATAGATGTATTTTAGAAATTAACTAACATATGTAATAAAAATGGTGAATAGGAAATACATGTACGTGTACGAGGACTGTAGGACCTGTCGAAGATGGGAGCAGTATTTTCGAAAATTCGTGTAATCGTTTCTGTTGAACAGTGGAATAAGAGACATTGCAACGGTCATCGTGAAAGACCTGCACCATACACCAATCCATATTCCTGATCTACAGAGATCCCCATATCTCATAATCCAAGCCTAGAGAGAGATAGAGAGAGATCAATCATTATTTCAAGCACAAGAGGCGTGAATGTGTTCAGTAAATGCCAAAAAGTAGGCAAGGGAAACAAACAACAAAGAACGATTTGGACATCGGGGACTCAATTTTTGGTATTGCACGAGTCCCGTAGACCATAAACGCCACTTTTTACTCGACCATTGACCCCTGTTGGTGTGCTAGCAATTTTCTTAATCAGGTGCTGTATCGATATAATGAGATTGGTAGAACGCGCACAACAGATCTTTGCGCCAACGGCGGAAGACAAAGTTTCAATCATTTGTTTTGCGCAGTTTTTATCGTTAATGATAGCAACAATGGCTAGTGCGAATGAGACGCTCGGTAGAGAATGCGACGTTGTTGCCGCTACCACACAACAAGGATTCGTATATCTTCTGTTATGTGGTAATCTGATAAAACTTATACTGCTTAGGCGGCGCCAAGAAGAAAAATATAACGAGAGCGAAGAACCTAAGGCTGGTCTCATATATGGAGGACTAAAACGGCACAACCTCTATGGTACAAATTTGAGATTACATGTCCCAATATGGGTTTACTTCATCATTGCATTTTTTGATTTAGAAGCCAATTATTTAACCATCATTGCATTTCGGTACACTTCCATCACAAGTGTGTCCCTACTCGATGCTGTGACTATACCAAGTGCGATGATTTGCTCTAGATTCATGCTTTCTCGAAAATATAATTTTCGCCACGTCGTCGGGGCTTCCGTATGTCTTGCTGGCTTAGTAACAATTACTTATGCAGATTTGGAATATGGGGAAACGATATCAGAGGATAATACTGATGATAACGACTTCGAATCCCCTCACTCCTTCAGGTATGTATATTTAGTTTCGTTGTCACTATCATAGTAAAATTTGGCATTTGCCAGAATCTTATGCTCTTTTTTCGCTATCGTGATTTACATTATTGATAGTGGAGATATTTTGGCGATTGCTGGAGCAATTCTTTTCGGTGTGAATAATACAATCACAGAATTTTTTGTCAGGAAGGTGGATTCCGATGAATACTTGGGAATGCTAGGATTCTGCGGTGTCTTCCTCGCAATAATACAATCAGCGATCATAGAACGACATGACGTCTATAAGTTTTTCGCTCCCGACCATGACTGTCATCACGAACATGCAGTGTTTCTATGGATCTCATATGTTGTCGCAGCCTGGTTGTTATACACGGGAATTGCTCGGTTCTTGCAAGTATCAGAAGCTGCACTCATGAATTTAAATTTTCTCACAGCAGATTTGTATGCTGTTCTTTTTTCAGTCCTTGCCGAGGGAGTTATTCCTTCTGAATTTTATTTTGTTGCTTTGGTATGTATTGTTTGTGGTGTTTACCTCTACGAGACGGCACCGTCGCCAGTTGGTCCTTTGGACAGCGATCAGATAGACGCGGAAGATAGACAATACCAAAACGAAGAAGAAGCACGAAAAGGAAAACGAGATAATTCTCCAACCGTGTCTTCCGTTAACTCAGGTGTAGAAATAAACATACTACCACCCATTGAAACAAAAGAAGTAACTCTTGAGATAACATGATCGTATCAAAATAAAAACTAGCTTAAAGGTTACATGAGTACTTCTCTTTTTGACGTGTCAGATATAAGCCTGAGATGGAAAATTAATTTTCAAACAAACAATCCTCGCTAAAATTCAAATGTTCTTTGAACCAAGGGCGAGCATACATAAGGTAGAGCATCGTTCTGGTTTGAGTCGACAAATTTTTTGCGCCACGATGACACACTCGGTAGTCATATATAAGTACTTCGCCTGAAAATAAAAGAGGGCCGATAGGTTGATAATCCCATTGGATCGCTTTATCGACATTGAGATTAATACGTTGTGCATGCTCATTTTTGTGACTTTCTAATATGAATTCTGTTGGACCAATGGCTTCGTCTATATTATCGAGAGGAATAAATACATTCATCGCGTAAGGAGGTACATCGACCTTCAACTCGGACTCATCGAAAAGAGGCGTTCCATCCTGATGCCATGGTTGGTCAGCTGAATTTGGCATAGAGTAGATAAGACCGCAATACAGGAGCTTTGCATCTTTTCCCAACAACTTTTCCATTAGTTTCGTGATGAAAGTGTTTTCAACGACTTCAGGTGCATTGAACGGGAAGAGATTGGTTCTCCATCGCACGTCTAAGCGGCCAAGACATCGCGATGCCACTTCTTTGTATCTGAATGAATTACTTTCGTTGGTAAGTTCACTCATTTGAGATGAATTTTTTTCTTTGAGCGTTCTCCAATTTATCTTCTTAAGATCAAGCCGCGCACATATTTCTTGTTCAATATTATCTGAATAGTCTCTTAATAATTTCGAAACGTTTTGGGGAATGACAGAACTCTTTTCAACTGAAGAGGATTCATTTGTTAGAATAACAACGCCATATTGCTTCATTATGTCTGATGCTAACTCTATCTGATTCACCGGCACGGTTAATTTTGATACCAAAGCTATATGCGCCTCAGAATTAGTACGTCTTTTTCTTGCTTCCAAAGGATCGCAGTCCTTTCGCATTTTCACAAGATTGTGATTTTTACGCGAAATACTTTTCTTTAGAAATGCATTCGACTTTGACGGATCAAAAAGCGATGAACAGCCTTTCTTTTCTGCGGCACTAATCCTTTCATTAAAAATTTCGGATGAACTCATAGAGCTCGGCTTGCTATCATTGTCGAAAATCGACGCGGCGAGCCTTCTGGATTCTTTCTTGGTGAGATTTGACGGTCTGTGATTATTCTTCCTTTTTCTTTCTTTCATAGTTACACTCAAATTAAAGTAGGCTTTATATTACATATTCGATTGCCTCAAAAACCAGATTTTTGACGCTCACAAGTATCTTGATGCACTAAAAGAGAAAAGCTTGAAGACTATTGACATCTCTAATAAGATATTATGATGTGTTTTTGGTCTTCCTTCCAAACACTCTATGGGAAGACGTAAAGTAGACGTCTACTCGTACTTCACGGAAGCTAATATAATAGTAAACGTTATCTTCAATCACTAGGGAACCATTCATTTTACATTCACCCAATTTTTTCGAGAGCTCTCATTCGCCTACTTCACACCACATTCCTGCGTGCACTTCACGTTTTACGTACCGTACATTTCATAGCTAGAATTGTTGATGATTACTATGCTAGCATTATCTACCGATTAAAAATTACGACCACTACAAGAGTAGAAGTTAATAAAAAAAAAGCATACAGTGTTTAAAAAAAAATAACCCGAGGGGAATTTGTAGACTTTGCACATTTCTAAAAATATTTCCTGGAAAAACTCCTAACTTATTGCATTCTTTGGACATTGAACATGGGTAACGGTGAGTGCGATGAACACGCCTAATTGGTTTTTATTCATCACGTTTCATTTTCTTATTGATGTGAAACTTTCGCACACACCACTTAGCACCGACTGGAAAGGGCAGAAGAAAAGGATCTCGAGTAAAGAAAAAGCAGTACAAACGTAAAGTATGGCTTGCTAATAGAAGTAAAGATCGAGATCAAATTCAGGATGAAATGGAGAACAATGTAGAGAAGACTGGCGTAGCGCAACCGGTTATACCTTATGACGACGAATTGCCTGGGGGTGGTCAGTTTTTTTGCCAAGAAACAGACATGCACTTTATCGATGCAAAGGCACTTGCTGATCATAAGAAAAGTCGATTCTATAAGAGAAGATGTAAAGCTCTTAAGGAGGAAAAGTATACACAAGATAGTGCTGAGTGGGCGGCTGGGATGACGAAAGAAGTTCTCCCGCCAGCACATCCTCAAAAATAATTTTTGGATGCCGTCCGTTTGATTGAAAGCTGAAAAGAAAATATGAGTTAAATCAAAATTATAGCCAAATTAAGATCTCATTTTATTCTTCCCCTATTTACTAATACATGTCAATTGGTTGCTCCTGCTCTTCCAAAACCCGCTCGTCCGAAACCATCCCGGCTACCATTTGGTTGCTCGGATTGGGTGGTTTGTTGTCCACCTTGCTCGCTCAACCACTTTTCAAGTTCATAAATTGCCTGCCTACACTTTTGAATATTTTCCGATACATTGTCGCGGAAAACGATACATGCACCATCTTCGATAAATCCCAGTGCATGTAGCATTCCCCTTGACGAATTTATCCAGACATAGTTCCAAAATGTTTTGTTAGCAGTCCTAATCTTCCTATACTTCTCTTTTTCAGGATGTGCACATAAGTTTCTCAGATATTTTAGTAATATTCCAGGGCTGGACTCCTCACGCTCCATATGTCGCAAGCTCCAAGTAAACGCATTTTCAGCAGAATTCAATCGGGTACTAGGAAATGGAAAGACCGGATCGTTAATTTCTAGGACGTCGTTCAAGCGACACTTTATCGAAAACCGATGAATCCCAACTTTATCGTTTGAGTCCATTGTTGGTACTCGATCCGTGTGCTGTATGATTCTAAACGGTACAAAGTAAACGGCAGCATTTTGTGCAGATGAATTTTCGAAACGAAAACTCCATGGATGCCCAATCCAAGTTGTCTGGTACCATGTTTGTCCAGGTAGACAGGACCCTTTATCAATTTCTCGTCCCAGATAATCAACCCAAAACGCTCGCATCACATTTCTTGTATCATTTGTTACCTGCAAGTGTAGACAGGTATTCCCTCTTTCTGACCTGGGGATGATGGGATAAATTGCACGTTCTTCATTGGGCTGTTGTATCATATAGCATCGATAAATTTCTGATATCGCCGTGTGCCAAGTATGAAATTGGCTCAACCCTGATTCGCTCTTGCTCGTCATAACTAAATAATACTATCGAAAACAATATCGTCTATTCTTTCGTTCGTCTAGGTGCGCCATGTATCAATTTTACCGGTAATAAGATAAATAATAACATCGGATGTGCAAATCTTATTTCAAGAGAGAGAGAAACAGAGAAAATAAAAAAATTGGGCCAAAAGCAAATGAAGCTAAATTATCTCAAAATTTCCCTCTCACGAAAACCAACAACCGAACCCTATCTGTCGAGAAACGGGACAAAGAATGAAACCCAAAACGCCGATACAATCATAGTCGATTTTATTGATGGAGGAGATGTCAATAGTCAATGAATAACTAGAGTAATGCCGTCGATAAGGTGCAAGAGCGATGATCATGGACACGGACACCCTTCAGCAATGCAACAGCGGTCGATTACTCTTCGTCAAGGGGCTGCTGTATCGGATGTAACCAGAGCGATGAATATATTACGACTTGCGGTGAATAGAAATGACAGGATAATCGTTCAGAAATTGTTGTTAGAGCACAAGCAATTGCGAACTTCAATCGAAAAGCTAGTCAATGATCATTTTAAAAGTTTAACGATCGGTGATGTGGAACATGTTGACTGTTGTGATGGGGATCATGGTTTGGCGAAAATTTCCACTGCCGTGCGATCACTTTTAATGCTTCCTCCAATAGATACTGTGCCATGGGATATAGTGTACAAAATAGTTGTCATGCCTAGGTCGTGGCCTAGGAGCATTTATGATAGCTCAATCCAAGAGACAAGGGTTTTTCTGAGCTGTTTGGGAATTTACTTAGAAAAAGGTTCTGTTAAGGACGGCTTTATGGAACAACAACTTCATTTGTTGGTAGAGCGTGTTTTTAAAGAAGAGATTGAAGAGACCAATCTTGTGAATGGGAAATCATCAATGCCGATTTTGACATTTCAAGTCGGTGATTTGAAATACGGCACAGAACGAATTAAACGACTTTTGCTGCTCTCACCTGATTTAATTAAGGCTATGGCGCTCGTATGTCCTGAATCTTGCGATAACTTCATTACGAAATTGCTTTCTTCATTTTTCGACCAAAAAGAAGTATCAGATATTTTTTCTGAAATTCTTTCGTTGGTGGACGAAAGTCAACTCTTGATGAACGCAAACCACTTGGAATTGGTGTATGTGAGAGTGAAGAAACTTATTACCAGTAGTGATTCAAATCGACGTTATGTTGAATTCAATAAAGGTGCGCGCGTATCGTTATCGCGCCTATATTCTTGTTTTATTTTTCTTATCTCTTTGATATTTTAGATATCTTTCGGAGTTTGCTAGACAACGCTTGTCTGGCCTTTGATAAAATAACAACTGGTGATAATTTTGAAAAGAATAACTTCAAGTGGGAGGGCTTGGTTTTTGAAGTGTATTCAGATTTTCTGCTCAATTCCAGCGACAACTTTATTTCTGAGATAGAATTACTTGTTGTTGACATGCTCCAGACATGCTCGTTGGCCTATAGAAAGTATTGGCAACAGTTTTTGGAGTCAATGAATGGTAATGATGTACAAATACGTCGAAGTATTTTCAAATGGTGGGGTTTTCTTTTAAAGACGAATAAAAATCGATATCATATCGATCAGCTAATGTTTCGTAAGGATCATATAGGGGAAGGGAGAGGGAGAATTTTAAAAGGATTACTTCGGATGTGCAATGGCTCAACATTGAATACAGTAGATTCAAACCTGAAAACTATGTTGAGTCGGTTTGAAGGTAGCTACTATCTTGGTAAAGGCTTGTTTGAGACTGATAAAAAGGAAAGGATAGGTGTGTATGATATCGAACATCTTTATGATTTCTTTGAGATGAATTCCAAACAGGAGATGATCAGTGTATTATTTGAAGCATGTTTTGAAATCTTCGACCATAATCATAGTCTGTCGAGCGATGTTGGACATGCTATACAAGTCATCGTCTTGGTATACTTCGAACAATCAATATATCGTCAATTCATTGCGCGGTCGGTTATCGATCTTCTTTGCCCAAATTCAGCCGGAAGAATAGACGAATCTGAACAAGTTTTAGAACGCCACAATATTGCTTGCTCTATTATAAATATTATCACGAGTTCCGTATTCAATATGACTGATTCTGCACTTATGAAATACAACATCGCGGACAGAGATTTACCGGAAGAATTTGATGTCATACTCCCAGAAATTTTCGCCTCGAGACCCTCATCATCTTTAAAATTGCCACTCGCCACAAAAATTCATCTGATTAAGGCTGTGTCACTCCTGTCGAAGGGAAGAAAATATATCTTGTTTCAGAGTCAGATTTTGATTGCCATAGAGGGTGAAGCAACCAAACATAGACTTTACGACAAGAAAGTAGCAATCTATTGCTTATGCTCCTTAATCTCATTGAAAGTTTTCTCGCCAACAGACAAAAGTTGCGTAGAAGCGTTAAAAGTAATCGGTGGCATAATTTTGCGAGATAGCTACGAATGCTCGATGGAAACTGGATGCTTTCTTTTTCGGCTTTTATCGTTTTTATTGTCATGCAAAAAGTTGCCTGGAATCGTAATAAATTGCCTTGTGCGCAGAATTATATTGAGGTGCATGACATTTGTGGGAGGGGATATTATCATATCACAACAAAATCTACTCCAACGCTGTTTTTCTGCTTGGACCACTTCTGGTGAAACGCGTTCTTATAGGTTCCAGCATCTTCCGTGCATGATACGTTTTTTATGCGATGCAACTCTTTACCAAACACATGTGGACACTGACTTAGCAGCAAGTTTGGTTTCTGAAATACTTGGTACTTCAACATTATCGGGTACAAACATTGATTCTTTAAGTCTTCTTATCAAGTTGTGCTCAACAATTTTTGCAGCATTTGCAAGCGATCTCATTCAATCTAATCACGTCTCCATAACGGAATGGGGATTTGAGTGTGCAGATGTATACCGCCATCTCGCCAATGAAGAAGCAAAAGAGAGCCAAAACGCTGACTGGTGTTTAAACATAGACAAGTCGACAACTAGATCGCCTTCGCCAATCAGGGGAGGCGTGATCGAATCTACTGAGATATTTCTTTCGATGAAAATATCTATCATCGGTGCATTTTTACACTTATTTCACAGAACGCAGCTCAAAAGCAGATTTTCTTTAAGTATGGAAATGCGTCGTAGCTTAGTGATTATATCTAACAAGATGATTCTATTTCTAAGCAATAGTGGAGACATAATGAGGAAAGGAATCCCTTTAGTTGACGTTTACAAGGATGTGCATGAAGTATTTGCGGCAAAACAAGGGCCTGATAGTATTCTCGACGAAGATTCTTCTCATCTTAAAATGATATGTATATCAAAATCAATCTCGAGATTTTCTTCTCTATCATGCTCTTGGGTTGACTTGTGCTCTCTCTTCGATCGCATTGGTTTCCATTGTGACCGACTTCTTTATATTTTTGACAAATGCTCAAAGCATCTTTCGAAGAACATTAGTGTTGCGCTAAATGTGTTCTGCTCCTCTTGTGAATTATACTCTCAGATGGCAACGGAAGAGAAGGCCCGCGAGTGGGTAAAGAGCATTGAGAGATTAAAACTTGATCAAAAATCGAGTTTACGAGAGGATCAAGTACGAGACTTTGCGGATGACATTGTTCGTCTTTTTCGTAATAGGGTGAGACCGCTTAACCAAAACCAGGTATTTTGCTCTTTCTCATATTTATCCTTTTGAAATTTAAGCTTTACCTCGTAATGAACAAATCGATTGAATATATTAAGATAGCTCTCGTTTGCCCCGAAAATTCCATAGGAATAATTGATTTACACCTGTGCGCTATTGACAAGAAAATCCGCCCGATTATCGGATTATTGTCAGTTTTTGATAAATTTTGTTCTTTTCGAGAGCCAATGCCTTGGGGCCACCTAATTCATCGCCTTATTTTCGATCTCTCCGCAGGATTTTACGGCTTGAGTGGTTCAATGACCAGTACGACGTTCAAATTAATTATACAATTAATTGACCGAATATGTTTCTTGTGCGATTGCTATCCAGACAACATGCTCCTTTCAAATGTCCAGAGCAACGTCGTCAACGTTTTTGATCAGTCCATATTTGATCTGTGGACTTTGCTCTGTAAGCATGGTATTCGACATACTTCACTGTTGCGAATAACTTTACGTCTTATCCATGTCCGGCTTCCAACGATATCTAGGAAGTTTAGTCATCTTGGACGTCGAATCGGAACTTCTGACGAGGTTGCACTTCTGTCATTAAACGATTGCATGTATTGGTTCGAACGTTATATGAAAGAGAGCGATACGAGATGCTTATGGCCTTACCAGAGCAATGACGAGAACGATAGTGACGGACACATGCATTCAAGTGGCAATGATAAGTCAACAGATTTTCAGAAAACAGACAGAATTCGACTTCGTAGTAAAGGCATGTTTACTATTGCACTGTCCTCGACTTTAACTTCTTTTGAATCTATTTGGCTTTCCTCTCTTCTTGTAATGCAGGAAAAACTTTTTCCTGGTGCTTTAATAATGAAGAATCGATATAGAGAGCACAGAATGTTGACGTTAAGAGAGACGCTGATCGGTGTTTGTGGTTTTCAAAAGAAAGCCGGAAATAATGGTATTATTGCAAAATCTTTGCCAGATCAAGCTAAAGTGATATTATGTTCTTGCGTAGATCGTATTGTCTTTACAGTGGGGCTTTCTTTCGACATAATCGGAGCTCAAGATTCTGGTCCGAGCAACTTGCCATATGTTCAAGAAAGCTTGATATGTTGCGAAGCTTTCCTTCACACCCGAAAGAAGTTTGCGAAGTTCTTACTTAGCTTATGTCGCTGGTTTTCCAATGAACATTCTTTGTTATCTGATACAAGATCGGAAAAAACAGTAAATAACTCTCGACTCCAAAAGTGTTTTCCATCAACTCTTACTAGAATTGACTGTTTTTTGTCGAAAACAAAACGGTTTTCTAACTGTCTAAAGCGACGGAAAAATTCTTGGATAGAAAATCATTTTATCATGCGCCAAAACGAATTGGTACACGAGCTTCTAGATGAGTTCTTGACTGGAATACGTAAACAGCGGGCTTCAACCATTCAAAGATACAAAGATGAAGAAGTGTACAAGAAAAGTAAGAAGAAGCGATTAGAGTTACGCAAGAAGAGAAAGGCTTGCGATGTACCGCGAAGCAGAAACAGGATAGTCGATCAGTTTCTTGCCATGGATGCAGCCGCTGGATATAATCAAGATAACCAATCATTTGCAGACCTAGAAGATTTTCTTGAATGAGCCCCTATCATAAATCTTACGCTTTCACTAATTAAAGAGATCAAAAAAGTGTGATCAATACAAGGTATCTCTAAATCTTTTATAAATATGAAGTAACTTGTTAAGAAGTAAACAGAGATGATGTATGTGGTAGATCAAGTCCTTGTTTTTTATTCAAAAAGAGGATATTTCGTCTCGACCGAGGCATAGCAAAAGTGCATGATTACCTGTGTTTTTAAATGTTTGATGTGAGAAGTGATCAAAGTGAAATAAAAATTGTGTTAAATGTTGATTTGCAAACAGGCCTCAAATGGATAATTATCCTGCATGTCATGCGGAGTAATTCTAGAGCAATATTTTTCTTTCATTGACCCGATGCGAAAATCAAAAGAAATGAACTTACGTGAATTACTTGAGAAATCTTTTTAACGCTTGTGGCACACCCTCACCAACATCATCATTATTGTCAGATGTATCCCTTTCAATTTCCTCTAAATGCTTTCTATATTTGGCAGAGCTCGAATCTAAGATATTTCCTCGTTTTCGAGCTAATTTTTTCCCAACCTTTGATCTACCCCTCATCCTCTTTTTCTCAGGTCTCTTAGCTTTATTTCTATCGGCTTCATCTGCGAGCATTCTCTTTTCATTTCGTGCTGCTTCTAAATCCCTTTCCAATGTACCAATAACATTTGGATCTAATGATATCATATCTGGAGATAATTTATCAAGTAGCGATCTAACTTGAGCTTCATTACGTTGCTTTTTATCCTGGAAAGGATTTACGTCCAGTGAATCAAATTTAGCTTCTCCAGCCCCTGGTACGACGATCGATGATATACCATTAGAATGCGAAAGAATGCCAACATCTTCGAATGGACGGAATCGAAATCTTTCTAAAGGACTTCCATTAACTTTATGTCTCATGTACACTGATGGTTTGATGCCGGAAACAATATCTACAGCTTTGTAGATTGACACACAGTTCTGGAAACCTACTCCGAGCAGTCCTTTCTGAGATATGTCGAGAGAACTTATTGCCTTTTTAAAATGAAGCCTTGACACTTCTTTAAACGTTCGAAGATCCCAAAGCTTAACAACACCATCAGATCCACCTGTATACATACGATGACCAGCCCTATCGATTGCAATACTTGAAACTGGACCCCGATGACATATCATCTTCACTAGATATTCAGAACTCGCTGGACTCCAAAGTGTGACTGTCCCATTACTATGTCCCAAATGTATCACTGCATTGGACGGATTCTGCCTCATCACGGAGCAAGGACCTAATTTTGTCCGATGCATCGAAACGAATGCTCCTGTACTTGTGTCGATATACCGTAAATTTCCAAGTCGTCCTACAGATGCTAGAAGCCAGTGGTAGGGAAGGAATGATAATCGGAAAGGATCTTTGCAGTCTCGGAGCTCATGGATCTCTGTTCCTTTATCATCATATATATAAGCATGCTTCTTTTGTGCCACAGCAAACATTGTTTCATTGTGAAGAAAACAAGCATCTCTAACTGTCTCGTTGAGAAAGACTTCAGACTGCAAAGCCAGCTGATAACAATCCATCATGGCGACGTGTCCTGATCGTCCAAACAAAAGTTTGTGCCGACCAGACCTGCTATACTCAGCTTTATATGGCCCATAATCCTCCAACTTCAAACTATATATTTGCCGTGCCATATGTTCATCCAAATATTGCCTTTTGAGCTCTTTTTGTGTTACTTTTACTGTAGATTCCATCTCTCCTTCAGGCTCAAGAAAACCCTCTGATGTATGGTTTTGGGCATTATCAATTATCTCACTTGCAGCAGCTGCATCAACGGCAGCTTCGAAACGTGCCTCGTCCATACGACTGACTTTCGACGAAACATGCCGCGCAAATCTAGATTTGGCACGCCTTTGAAGAGCCCGTTCCTCATGCTCTGTCAAGCCCCTACTACTGATCTGGGCATTGTACTCGTCAATGTCTCCCCCAATAGGCTTCGAACTCCCGAGATTTAAATACGCAGAGACTCGTTCACGATCACCTTCCTTGAGATTGGATAGGACCTTTTCCTTACGTTCTTGTAGCACCTCATCGTTTTCTGCATAATCCTGTTTGTGAGCGATGTGACTGCTGTTGTCATCACTCCTCTTTTTTTCGTTCTTGACCATACTTCCTTTCTATACCTGAGCACTCACGACGCAGAAAAACTTAGCTTCTTGTAAACAGCGATAAAGACAAAGATATTTTCCAAGAAAATCAGCCAATATGCACGGGTCGTAGAAATGAGTGATGAGTGATGAGTGATGAGTGATGAGTATAAAATTGAACAACGGTATACCTTGGTATAAAGTAAAAGCACAAGTTCTTTTGCTCAGTGGAATGGGTACATGTAAACATTTTTTCTCTTTCAAAATTGTCGATCGATGACCATTCATTTTATTGTGTAGGCTTCCAACGTATTTTATGTAATCCCTGCTCCATTCTCCGCCAATCACACCAAAAACCAAACATCAAATAACTAACTAACAATTTTTTGTGTGTTCTTCAGTGTATAAATATCACACTGCAAAAAAGGTATGGCGAAAGGAAAATCTCAAAAAGGGTCAAGAGCCACAGGAGGAGGTAGCGGTTGGAGTAGCAGTGATTTCGAGCGACGAAGTTATCTTCAATCTAAAAAACTAGAACTAAAGAGGCGTCGGGTGGAAGCTACAAAAGAGCATAATAATGAAGAAGGAATTGAAAATCAATCAAAATTAAAGAGTAAAACGAGAAAGGTCTCCAAAGAAGAACGCGCTCAGTTACTCTCTCACGGAACTCAAGAAAAGTTGGATAAGAAGAGACTTAAATTGCAAATTAGTCGGACGAAGCGTGAGGTTGAGTCCTTGCGGGGCCGTCTCAAGGCATGGGACGATGTCGAAGAAAGGCAGAAAGAAAAAGAACGTGAGAGAGTTACAGAAGAAGAAAGGAAAAGGATAGGTGATATAGAAAACGGTGTCAAAAAGAAAAGAAAACGTGCCGGCCCTGAAACGTGGAAACTGAAAGGCGCTGCCCGTCCGGCTCACGAAGTATATGATTTCGATGTACGTTACGTGGATCCACATCTGAAAGCTCATGAAGATGCAAAAGAGAAGAGAAAACGAATTGTAAATGTCATTTGTGTACATAAAGGAAATTTTGGATCGATTCCAGCGCCGCAGCCATACTGTAGGGAATTTCTTTCTTTATTAATGCAGTTGGGATTGCTCTACGTTGAAGCGAAGAAATATAAGCTCGCGCGAGAAGTTTTAAAAGAGTGCATGGATCTCGAGGGGGATGAAAATATTGTGACATCTAGTAGGAAGCATCTTATGCGTATGTACCTCGAAATGAATAGACCAGACTCGGCTCGTCGATTATGGGAGCGATTGCCTCAAGATCAATCGTGCTGGATAAGATATTCTGCCGCCCTCCTAGAGTTTGTCAGTTATAATATCCTTCAAGAGGAAGGGAGTTCGAAAGAGACTGCCGAGAAAGCTCTTAGCAAAGCAATAACCGCTAATTTTTTCTGCGTATTTTACTTGGCCTTTCATTCGAACTTTGAAAATGTAATGGAGTATGCCGAAGAAATTGATGATGCTGAGGAGGGGACAGTAGAAGAAGCTATAGAATATTGTCATAGTCAGTTGGAATATTGGAAAGGAACAGATAATGCTCTTGATTGGGTAAAAGATGTTGTTCTTCGCATATGGAATGGCGAAAATATTGGTGGTTGTTCAAAATGTGACCTAGAAAATTGGGACAGCGCCCTCACAAAAACCGAGTACGAGTATGAAAAAAAGAGCGAGGGAAATGATAGCGAAGAAGACGAAGAGCCTGATTCATTGATGTACGCTGGAATGTATCGGACTGCAATGGACATGATAGTAGATTCTGGTCACTTAACTTAATACCGATCGATGAATACACACGCGATCGTACGGAAGTTTCGACACTGCATTAAAAGATGACGATCATGTGACGTGATAAAGCCTGGCCTAGACTTAACAGCATTGCATAGTTCTTTAGTTATTTGCTTCTTATGATTCTGATCATTAGTTTTTCAAAGCTTCTTCCTTTTAACCATTTAATTTACATCGCTACTCTTTCTATTCCCTCAACCATATCCATTTCATCATCAACGACACAGTGTGCACCTGCACTCACATTGTTTGCCGCTGCGCTTTCTGATACAGTTAAACCAGCCAAGCTCGCATCACGCGCTGCAATGACAGCCAAAGATGTTTTGACTTCTGAAAACAACATTTCCGCCTCATCATTAAGTCTTCTGAGGTTTGTTTGCGCACTGTTCAATCCTTCAGGTGTTCGGACGATCCCGACTTCTTCCCACATTGTTCTTCGTACTTGAGTTATAATATCCTGCGCTTTCTTTCCATGATGCATTACCACTGCTTCACTCAAATTGACATCGTCAGCTTCCAGCTTTTCTTCGTTAGAAGAAGGTATGGGGCTCGTGCTACTGTTGTTGAACTTTTCACCTATATATTCAGCCGCACTTGCACCGAACACCAAACCTTCAAGAAGGGAAGTGCTTGCTAACCGATTTCCTCCGTGCAATCCAGACCTCGCACTTTCACCTGCCGCGAAAAGACCCTGAACCGACGTTCTAGCGTTCAAATCGGTCCTAATTCCTCCACAAGTATAATGTGCAGCAGGTGTGATCGGAATTTGTTCTGAACTGATGTCCAATCCAGTGTTAGAAATAAGGTATTCGTGTATTGACGGGAATCGATTCTGTACAAATTCGGAGCCCTTGTGCGAAATATCAAGATAAACATTGCTTCCAGTCTGCGCAGTTGAATAAACAGCTCTAGCGACTACATCTCTTGGCGCTAGTTCAGCATCCTCGTGAAAGTCAAACATAAATCGCTTTCCGTAATCGTCAACTAAATATGCACCGCATCCTCTCAAGGCTTCTGTCAAAAGGAAAGGTTTTTGACCTGGTAAGTTCAATGCGGTTGGATGGAATTGAATATACTCTAAATCTGATACTTGCGCATCTGCCCTCCTCGCTAATGCTACAGAAGAACCAAGTGCATTAAATCCATTTGGATTGGTGCTATGCGAATAAATTCCTCCTAATCCACCACTCGCAAGCACCACGCCCAGTTCTGAATATAGGTTGCTTTGTTCGCAGCTTTCAGTGTCTAATGAACGAACTCCTACTACACGGTCCCCATCTCGAACCAAATCAAGCACTACGCGATTGTTCCTTACATTTATTCTGGGATTTCTAAGGACTGCTTCTGTCAAATGTGTGGAGATTGCCTTACCTGTCTTATCAGCCCAATATAATATGCGTGGCGCACTATGGCTTGCCTCTAAACAATACAATAATTTGCCCTCATCATCACGATTAAATGGAACATTAGCGTAATTTTCATTTTGGGCATCCAACAAAAACTGACGCACCCGAGACGGACCTTCCTTCGCAACCTTCAACACGGCTTCCCGATCACACAATCCCATTCCGTCCCCACCATCTCCAGCCTTCAGTATATCTCGTGCCAACGACTCAGCTGAATCTCGCGCTTCAGGATTGTAATTGCGATAAATTATTCCACCCTGCGCCCAGTATGAATTGCAGTCAACCATCTGAGACCCTGCACATACCAAATCAACATTAATATTATACTCATTGGCCGCCAATAGTGCCGTAGCACATCCAGCCACGCCACTGCCCACCACAACTATACTGTTACTCGCATTCCTTACTGACGAAATATCTGAGGAAAATTTCCGCCTTGTCCCCAATTGAGAAGAAGAAGAAGAAGAAGAAGAAGGTTGAAAACCCCAACGTTTTTCATCATATCCAAATCCACCGCCACTGACGTGTCTCACAACTCCTCCACCAACACTTTGACTACGAGTGAGGTATATTCCTGCTGTCCGTCTGCTGCTGGCACTGAATAGGTATGTAGGTGACATACTTTGCGATTAATTGTGATTGTGTGATTGTGAGGGGTGTGGCGGTGAGGGATGATGGTATCGGTAGTCTCGTAAGATCAGGAAGAATGAACATACGCACAACACAATCTTTTTCTTCTTTAGTAGAATGTTCTAAGTCACACTGCTCTCTCTGGCTCTGGCTAATTACACAGAGAGAGAGATCTCGCGTATCGTGTATCGTTTAACACGTACACATATATTAATACATGTACTGGTACTGGTTGGTAGCCAGTAGCTTTGGCTGGTAGAGGTATCTTTCGCGAGAAAAGATTGTGAGGTGGTTGAAGCGGATATTTCAACGAAAATTTGTCGTACGAGTACATGTTGTATCGATATACATTCGAACATGTGCGTATCTTTTACGCCATCGGCACGTTCAGGAGTTCGCATAAGGTGGGACGGTAGACGGTAGCGATAAACCCTGCGATAGGTAGAAAAGGTTGATGCTGAGAGTTCGTATTTTTGTTTTTAAAATACCGGTATTGCAAATCCATTTTCTTCGAAATTAGCCTTATTTTTCTACGAGTATACCGGTAATATCTACATTTGCGAGCGTATTTTAAAT
>Ga0209092_10001383_pt1 | contig 23672 bp, 35 predicted proteins | sample FraStrMetagenome_FD_187446 | JGI IMG/M metagenome (GOLD analysis project Ga0209092, IMG submission 187446) | Marine eukaryotic phytoplankton communities from Arctic Ocean - Fram Strait ARC3M Metagenome (SPAdes) (version 2) | ecosystem: Environmental > Aquatic > Marine > Oceanic | place: Fram... | reverse complement strand
AAAGTTTTTGTGACCACCTAGTCACCCCAATATATTGACAATGCTATAGCTGTATAGTATTCGCACGCGGGCGCGCATAATAGATAGTAGGCATTCACCAGATCAATAGTAGTCAACATCATTATAAGTTAAATAAATGGCTATAAGTTTGACACAAAATACCAAGTCTATATAATGGACCCATACAAACAAACAAGGGTACTACCAAAATGATTAAACTATTAGAAGCTTTCAACGCTAATCCCAACGCAGCTACAGCGGCGCGTATAATCAAACATATTAGCAAGCATCCTATGGCGGCTTGCGCTATACCGCCAGCAACTATGGCACTTATAGAGGCTTTAATATAATGAGCAAACAAACAGAGCAGCAATTGAGAGCGGCAGAAATAGAATTGGCCTATCAGTATCTACGTCATAAAGAATGGCAGCGTATGAATAAGCGCCGCGAACTGATGAGTTGGGTAAGTCTAACAGCTCTTATGGTAGGCTTAGCAGTCTTGGCCCTTGGTGGCGTTAACTTAGTATTATTTGGAGGGTTGTAAAATGAAACATTGGGAAATAGAGCACAACGGCGAACATATACGCATAGAGTGGAACGAGGGCGGCACGTTTAACCTACAAACGCCAATAGGCGGCCAATGGGTAGATTATCACTGCTTCACCTGCTATGGTATTGAAACAGACCACGAGGCGCTAGAGTGCGCTATGGATTTATTAAACAATGCAACTGAAGAGTTAATCTAATGAATAGCGTTCAAGTCATTTTTGACGATCCCAAGCATAATTACAGGACATCGCACAGTGCGAAGGCAACGCAGCTAGACGCTGAGAGCTACTTTATAGGTCAGACATTCAATGTAGGCTCTTACCCGCATGATGACTTCCAGACCTGTATAGCTATTAACTACAATAATAATGAGGTGGCATAATGAATAAGCAGCTAAGAGAATTTTATCTTGATTGGGTCAATAACTACCTGACAGTAGAAACTATAGCGGAGCATCACGGTCTAGATGTAAGGCACGCACGAACCCTGATAGACATAGGTAGAGACGCGCACCAGCAATACATAGACGAGGTGATAGAATGAGTATTGAGCACGTTTTAACAGTCGATGATTTCCCAAAATGGGCGCTCAGTGCCTTAATCAATGAAGATTATTCAAGTTTACATTGGGATGACATAATAACCCTCGACACATTTTTGGAGCATTTTGCCAAGGTTACTCACTGGGAAGTAGATATAGAGAGCTTAGAAGATGGCAATTTTAAGCGCTACCCTGCATTTGGATTAGCTACTGATTGTTGCACCGTTAAAGGATACGCAGCGCGTGGATAGCTAGGCGAGGGTCTCCTTTTCCCTTTGAAGTCGGGCTGGCTCACCGTGCCGAATACGAGCCTTTTAGCCTTTGGAGGCTTTTTTAATGCCTAGCAGTTAACAATGGCGATTTAAGGCCGTTAACGCCTAAGCAGTACCCTAGCACCTAGAATGCTATAAACGCCGTTAGAACGCAATACAGAGCCTTTAAACCTGTTTCCCGTACTAGAGAGACTATAAAGAATATAACGAAATAAACATTTGACACAATGCGCTTGCATTCGGTAAAGTTGTGTTTTAAACCAATAGAGAGAGAGAGAGAAACCAATGAGAAAACTAATAGATCAAGAGCAATTCCAGCGCCGTGTTGATGATGAAACTGTCGAAATTGCCTTCTATGCAATGCCACAAGCGTTGATCGACGACGATAACATATTAAACGAAGCTACAGGCGTAGACAGCGTCTCTGGAGACGGTAGCGCCTACTTAGAGACCGTTAGGAACTACATTTTACAAGAAGAAGATGAGAAACTAGGCCGTTTTATAAGAGAGAACGCTGTCGATTACCTTTTGAGGCTCGCAGAAACTAGAGCAGAAGATTCTGTCTTAGATCAATTATCGTTGGAAGGGTTCTCGCTTGAGGAACGCTAGAGAGTGCTTGTGATCGTTTGCGATACTGTGAAGGTTTTGAGGGTATCAGAAAAACTAATAAAATTAAAGGCGAAATAGAAATGATTAGAAATCAGAAAATAGTAGAGAATAGAACTAAACACCCACGTATGCTTGAGAATGTTAGGTATACATTGAGCCAAGTAGCTATTATTACAGGCACAAACATTAGCACGTTGCACCGTCGAGTAGGCAGAAGAGACTTTTTAATCGAGGACGATTTAAAGGTTAAAGAGCGCCCTATTATCTGGCCTAGACTAGAAAGCAAACTAGACCACACAAGCCAAGAATGGCTAACACGGAGAATAGTGTAATGTTTAAGCGGTATATGACTGAAGGAACACTTGACCCAGAAGTTCAGGCAGTGTTTAAAGCATCAGAAGATATTGCTAATGGCGTAATGAGCTTGCAAGATGCTGCAAAGTTCTATAGAGTGTCCAGTGAAGCAATTGTTCAATTCATTGCAGAGTCGTCAGAATATGACTTTGTGTTCAACAGAGAGAGAAAAAAATGATTATTTTTGGTAGACATTTATCAATAGAGTATAGGCTGGGCGTAGGTATAGACCTAGAGTTCTCAGAGAGCAGGCCAGTAGTTTGCTGGGACACTGAAACCGACGAACTGGAGCCTATGTTGTTTCAAGGAACGATCTTACACCTGCCCTTGTGTCTGGTTAGCTATGGCCGTGTTTATGTGGAGGTTCACTAATGGGTTACCATGACGCGCATTTACCCTGCGATGATTGCGGTTCAAGCGATGCATTGCAGAAGAACGAGAACGGGAGCAGTTATTGCCATAGCTGCGGTGTTTATAGTAAACCTACTAATGGTGAATTTGTGATAGAAGTTCCTTATAACGCAGAAGCAGAAGCAGCACCTATGGAGCATGATAGAGAGTTGGCGTTACTCGACAAGCTGTTAACTAACGGGCGTTATAATGCTATTCCCTCTAGAGGTTTGACCACCAAGACGGCGCAAACCTATGGCATTCTCGACACTCCAGAGAAGACCTATTTCTCTTACTACAGCGCAGAGAACCCTAATACGCCTATAGCAGCAAAGGTAAGACAGGCAGATAAGCGGTTCACGACGATGGGTGATTGGAAGGAAGCAGGGCTATTTGGTCAAAACCTGTTCAATGGTGGCGGCAAGTACATCACTATTTGTGAGGGCGAGTATGACGCAGCAGCAGCTTACCAAATGCAAGGTAGCAAGTACCCTTGTGTCAGCATCAGGAACGGAGCACAGAGCGCCCTTAAGGACTGTAAGGCGGCTTATGAGTACCTAGACAGTTTTAAGGCCATTATCGTATGCTTCGACAGCGACGAGGCAGGCTTAAAAGCCTCTAGAGAGGTTGCAGAGTTATTTGGCGGTAAGTCGGCGGTAATGAAACACCCAGTGCAATACAAAGATGCTAATGACTACCTGATGGATGACAATGTTAAGGAGTTTACAGCGGCATTCTGGGCAGCAGAGAGGTTTGTGCCTGATGGCATCATTAACGGTGCTACGCTCTGGGAAGAGGTTAACAAGCCTTTAGAGAAGGCAGCAGCCATGTACCCTTGGGAGTGCTTAAACAAGCTAACCTACGGCATAAGAGAGGCTGAACTGGTGACAATCACCGCTGGCTCTGGACTAGGCAAGTCTCAGTTTGTTAGAGAGGTAGTATGGGAGATACTCAAGAGCACAGATAAGAACATTGGACTGTTATTCCTAGAAGAGAACGCAAGAAAGACGGCGTTGTCTATGATGTCACTAGCAGCCAACAAACCTTTACACCTACCAGACGTAGAGAGCACAGAAGAAGAACGCTACGAGGCTTTTGAGGCCACTATGGGGACGCAGAGAATGTTCCTGTTTGACCACTTCGGCAGCACCAGCGTTGATAACATCATTGCCCGTTGTCGTTACATGGCAAAGGCGTTAGATACAAAGTATATCTTCTTGGATCACGTCAGTATTGTCGTCAGTGCTCAGAGCAACGGAGACGAGAGAAAAGCCTTAGACGAGATATGCACTAAGCTCAGGATGTTAGTACAAGAGACTGGTATCACGTTGTTTATGGTTAGCCACCTCAAGAGACCTGACGGCAAAGGCCACGAAGAGGGCGCTGTAAGTTCGTTGTCACAGCTCAGGGGTTCTGCAAGCATTGCACAGCTCTCAGACATGGTGATAGGACTAGAGCGCAACGGACAGGCTGATGACCCAGTAGAGAGGAACACAACGCACGTCAGAGTGCTCAAGAACCGCTTTTGTGGTACTACAGGCAGAGCTGGTGGGTTGCTATTCGATCAGAAGACAGGTAGAATGAACGAAATTAGAGAGGAAGCCCTGTAATGAGATGCATAGCATGTAATAAGAACTTAACGGATTTTGAATCAACTCGTAAATCAGCACAGAATGGTGATTACTTGGATTTTTGCAACGAGTGCGCCTATTACACTGCTGAAGATGTAGCTACCATTGACAGAGAAGACCTTAGAAGTGAAGCAGACTGTATTCTGGAGGCAGAAGATGAGCAAGATAGGTAACTGGGTACTGGAGAGGCAAGAGGCCAAGCAAGAAGTTAAGCAGGGCAATCCTTTTGACAGGTACAGCAACAAGAAGACTACGGCAGGGCAGTATTATGATTACATTGGACATAGAAACGAATCTAAGCCACGACACCATTTGGGTAGTAGTGACTCAGGACGTGGAAACAGGTAATCTGATGACCCACACCGCTCCCGACACACTAGAACCTGTATTACGTGACTCAAAAGCCGTTATTGGTCACAATATCATAGGCTTTGACGCACCAGTGCTAGAGAAAGTGTGGAATTTAGTGATACCTGCTAACAAACTCAAGGATACGCTGTCAATGAGCAGGCTCTGGAACCCTTCATTGGAAGGTGGACACAGTTTAGATGCTTGGGGCAAGCGTTTTGGGGATCATAAGATAGAATTTAGTGACTATGACGGCGGTTTAACGCCTGAGATGATAGATTACTGCAAGCAGGACGTAGTTTTAACCACTAGACTCTACAAACACCTTAAAACAACACTAGAGCAGGAGGGATTTAGTCAACAATGCGTCGATTTAGAAGAGAAGGTGTACATCATTACGGCTCAGCAGGAGCGGAACGGCTTTATGCTAGACGTAGAGCAGGCAACTTTGTTATGGCAGACCGTAACGCACCGAATGAGACAGATAACGGAGATGCTACAGGAAGTATTCCCGCCAATAGTGGAGGAGAGGTGGTCAGAGAAGACGGGGAAGCGCCTGAAGGACAAAGTAACTGAGTTCAATGTTGGATCACGCAAGCAAATTGCAGAGAGATTGCAGAGTGTTGGCGTTAAGTTCAAGAAGAAGACAGACAAAGGCGCTATTATCGTTAATGAGAAGGTGTTAGAAGGCATTGACATCCACGAAGCCAAGGTTATACACGAATACCTGATGTTGCAGAAGAGAGCAGCACAGATAGACTCTTGGTTGTCCTTTGAGAAGGAAGGTAGGGTTCACGGCAGGGTTATCACTAACGGCGCTGTAACAGGCCGTATGACGCACCACAGCCCTAACATGGCGCAGATTCCGTCAGTGACAGCACCGTATGGCAAAGAGTGTAGGTCTTTCTGGTGTGTACCAGAGAATCACAAGCTAGTCGGTATAGACGCTAGTGGCTTAGAGCTAAGAATGCTGGCGCACTATATGCAAGACCCAGCGTACACTGAGCAGATTCTCAGTGGTGACATACACACTTACAACATGAAAGCTGCTGGCCTCACTAACAGAAATCAATCCAAGACTTTTATCTACGCTTTTCTTTATGGCGCTGGAGCGGCTAAGATAGGTCAGATTGTAGGTGGTGGCTATAAAGAAGGTGAAGTACTGATAGAATCTTTCCTACGCAACACTCCTGCACTAGACAAGCTCAGGAAGCGTGTATCATACTTCTCAGAAGGCGGTACATTGCCAGCACTAGACGGCAGACGCTTGCGAGTCAGGAGCGAACACGCAGCTTTAAACACTCTCTTGCAAGGTGCAGGAGCCATTGTAATGAAGCAAGCGTTGGTCTTACTAGTAGAGTCTCTAGAGAAATACAAGATACCTTACAAGCTAGTAGCGAACGTACACGATGAATTTCAAATAGAAGTACCAGAAAACTTTGCCGTCACAGTAGGCAAAGCAGCAGTAAGAGCCATCAGGAACGCTGGAGAAGTACTAGAGATGCGCTGTCCTCTTGATGGTGAATATAAAATAGGCAACAACTGGGCAGAAACACATTGATGTGTAGTAATAAGTGTGATATAATATAGGCTGATCATTCGTGATCAAAACAATAGTAAATTAATTAAAGGTGATATTATGAGTGAAGCAAAACCAGTAACAATCAAGTGCGGCATTATGTGGGCAAATCTTCAAGAGAAGAATAAGATGTCTGGTAAGTATCAAGTAGACCTAACAGAGCTGTCTGCTGATGGAAAAGAAGCACTAGAGATGATGGGCTTGTCTGTACGCAGCAAGGAAGGCCACAACGACTTCGTAACCGCTAAGTCTGTAAACCCCATCCGCATCTACGACACTGACGGTGACGAGATCAAAGGCAAGCTACTAGCCAATGGTTCTAAGGCAACCGCTGTCCTAGGCTATTACGACTGGACAAACCCTTCTGGCAAGGCAGGTCGAAGCCCTAGCATTTTGAAGCTAGTAATCACTGACTTCATCGAGTACATGGGCAACACTGATGCTGTAGACGTTTCTCTGGAAGAAGCCTTGTGATTTTAATAGATGCAGACATCTTGGTCTACCGTGTAGGTTGGTCCTGTAATGACGCTAGTGAGAAGCAAGCTATCCTAAAGATAGACGACTACGTTGTTAGTCTCATAGAGAACCCTAAGTACCCAGCTACTGAGGAACTACGAGATTATGCTCTGTATCTAACTGGCAAGGGCAACTTCAGAAAGGAGTACGCTGTCACTGCTGATTACAAGGCTAACCGTAAAGGTAAGGAGAAACCAAAGCATATTCAGGCTTTAAGAACTCACCTTATCGAGAAGTGGGACGCTATAGTTACTGAGGGAGAAGAGGCAGATGATGCCATAGCTATAGCGGCCACAACTCACGGAGACGAAGCCATCATGGTCACCTTGGACAAAGACTTCGACCAAATAGCAGGGTGGCACTTTAACTTTGTCAAGAATGATAAGTACTACGTTACGCCAGAGGAAGGCATGTTGTTCTTCTATCGTCAAATACTAATGGGTGACCGCGTTGATAACATAATAGGTATCCACGGCATAGGCGAGAAGAAGTCAGCAAAGCTGTTAGAAGACTGCAAGACAGAGCAGGAGTACTACGACAAATGTGTAGAGATGTATGACGGAGATGCAGACAGAGTGCTAGAGAACGGCAGACTGTTGTGGCTTAGACGTTATGAAGGTGAGATATGGAGTTTTAAAGGTGAGGAATAATGGACGTTGGACAGAAGCACGTTTCCGTTCTTTTATAATATCAGCATTGCGAGGCGCTCACGGTAAATGGGGCGTTAAGCATGATGTTAAGAAGTCAGCGTGGGTAAGTAGAGGTGTCTACAGGTGTGAAGCTTGTAAGAAAGAAGGCTCCTCTACTCTACCACCGTTAGAAGGACGCAAGCGCAAACGTAACAACGCAGCAGTAGATCATATTGATCCAGTGGTAGAACCAGAAGTAGGCTTCGTAGATTGGAACACCTACATTAATAGAATGTTCCTAGAAGCGTCAGGCTACCAAGTGCTGTGTTATAAATGTCATGCTGGAAAGACAGCAGAAGAACGCAAGCGGAGAAAGAGATGACTCAGATGAGAGAAACACCTCAAGACAGGGTAAGAGAAAAAAAACTTTTACGCATAATGTCTGAACATCTAGGCTGCCATTACTGGCAAAATCCTAACCTTGTTAAATACAGACTAGACGGGTGGTTCTTTAACCCTAGTTTTGCTGGTTGTGATAAAGGAGATATGGTTGGGTGGGCAGAGTGTAAGTGGTACGGAGACGGTAAATCTGCTTTCTGTGCGCTTAATGTTCCTAAGTATATGGAGCTTATTAACCTAAGCGAGTTAACATCTTTACCTAGTTATTTTATATTTAGAGAGCAGGGCAAATGGGGCTACATTGTTTTACACGATGGTGTTAACAAGTCAGCTACCTTCTCTGTAGTGCAAACAGGTGGAACACCAAAAGGCAGAACACCTAACCCAGATGACATCGAACCATTAATTAAGTTTGATAAATCCTGTATACAATGGCAAGAAGCTGGAGACAAGCAATGAATCAATTAGATATGTTATCAAGAACAACTGATCCTAACACAAGCAGAGAAGCTGCTAGACAAATGATAGATTCAGGCGCATTAAACGCACAGAGTCAGTTTGTTTATTCAGTATTGGTGGACAACCAAGGTCTAACCAGTAGAGAACTAGCTGACATAGGCGGTGGTGATATACATCAACAAAGAGCTAGGTTTGCTCGTAGGCTTCCTGACTTAGCTAAGAGAGGTTTAGCTGCACAAGGCGAATCACGTCTTTGTAAAGCGTGTAACAGGTTATGTGTTACTTGGTTCTTAGGAGAGGGAGCTTAGTATGAAACATTTAGTGATACCAGACACACAGGTTAAACCTAATAATCCTACTAATCATCTGAGATGGGCTGGTCAGTACGCAGCAGACAAGAAGCCAGAGGTTATTGTTTTCATAGGAGACCATTGGGACATGAGCAGCCTGAGCAGCTTTGATGTTGGCTGTAAGAGCTACGAAGGCAGACGCTACGTTAACGACATTAACGCTGGCATAGACGCTATGCGTAAGTTCTTAGAGCCTATACACAGTGAGCAGGAAAGACTCAAGCGTAACAAGTGGAAGCAGTGGAATCCTAGACTAGTGTTTACTCTTGGTAATCACGAGAACCGCATAACAAGAGCCGTTGAGTCAGACCCTAAGCTAGACGGTCTCATAGGCTTTAAAGACTTTATGCTAGAGGAGATGGGCTTTGAAGTTGTACCGTTTTTGGAACCTGTTGTCATTGATGACATCGCCTACTGCCACTACTTTACTTCAGGTGTTATGGGCAGGCCAGTTAGTTCTGCTAAGTTAATGTTGCAGAAGAAGTATATGAGCTGTATTATGGGGCATGTTCAAGACCGCGACATAGCTTATGCGCGTAAGGCAGACGGAACTAACCTACTGGGACTGTTCTCAGGCATCTTCTATCAGCACGACGAAGACTACCTAACACCTCAGACCAATGGTAGCTGGTCAGGCATTTGGATGCTTAACGAAGTTGCTAATGGTGGTTGCGACGAGCTGCCAGTTAGTATAAACTACTTGAGAGATAAGTACGGAGACTAAGATGGCTCTCACTTACTACGATTTACTAGAGAAGCTCAAGCTATTAGACGAACTAACAATCATAGAGATATTAGACATTACCTCAGAAGAGTTAGTAGATGCTTTTAGCGAGAAGGCTAATGACAGACTAGAACAATTACAAGAGGAATTTAGACATGAGCATCAATGACGCATCAAGATTTGATTGGGATAGAGTAACCAACAAGACAGGACTAGAGCCTTGGGCTACGTTAGCCGAAGAAGAAGAAGACATGGTAGGCGCACCAAAGCATTACAACTCAGGCAACATAGAGTGTATTGATGCCATAGAAGAGTCTATGTCCAGTCACGCATTCAAGGGCTACCTCAAGGGTAATTGCATGAAGTACCTGTGGCGCTACGACTACAAGGGAAAGCAGGTAGAGGACTTACAGAAGGCTGGTTGGTACTTACGTAGATTAACAGATATGGTAACAGAGGAAAATAGCTAATGGATCAGTATCAACAGTTTATACACAAGAGCAGATACGCAAGATGGATACCTGAGCTAAACAGGCGTGAGACGTGGGCAGAGACAGTGCAGCGTTACGTTGGCTTCTGGGAAGATCGTGGACAGATAGATGACAAGGTGTCTAAGAAGCTCTATAAGGCTATACATGACATGGACGTTATGCCTTCTATGCGCTGCATGATGACAGCAGGAGTAGCGTTAGACAAGGACAACGTAGCAGGATTCAACTGTAGCTACCTAGCCATTGACTCACCGCGTAGCTTTGACGAGCTGATGTACGTTCTTATGTGTGGTACAGGCGTGGGCTTCAGTGTTGAGCGTAACTTTATCACTAAGCTGCCAGTAGTGGCTGAGACCTTCCACAAGACAGATAGCGTCATTGTAGTGTCTGACAGTAAGATTGGTTGGGCTTCTGCGTTCCGTGAGCTTATTGCCATGTTGTTTGCAGGTAAGATACCTCAGTATGACGTTAGCAAGGTAAGAGGCGCAGGAGAGCGTTTAAAGACCTTTGGTGGTCGTGCATCAGGGCCAGAACCGCTAGAAGACCTGTTCCACTTCTGCATTGCTGTGTTCCAGAAAGCAGCAGGACGTAAGCTCAACAGCCTAGAGTGTCACGACATTGTGTGTAAGATTGCAGACATTGTTGTTGTAGGCGGTGTTAGACGTTCAGCACTCATCAGCCTCTCTAACCTATCAGACCCACGAATGGCTAAAGCTAAGAATGGTAACTGGTGGGAGAACGAAGGGCAGCGTAGACTTGCTAACAACTCTGTGGCGTACACTGAGAAGCCAGACTTTGAGGCTTTCTTAGGCGAGATGCAGAATATGTACGAGTCTAAGGCAGGTGAGCGTGGTATCTTTAGTCGTGTAGCAGCACAGAAAATAGCAGCACGTAACGGACGTAGAGACCCTGATCAGGACTTTGGTACTAACCCTTGCTCTGAGATCATCCTACGCTCTAATCAGTTCTGTAACCTGTCAGAGATCGTTGTACGCGCAGACGATACGCTAAAGACTCTAAAGGCTAAGGCTGAGATTGCTTCTATCATTGGTACGCTGCAAGCAACGCTAACAGACTTTAGATACCTGCGTAGTGCTTGGAAGAGAAACACTGAGGAAGAGGCTCTGCTGGGCGTTAGCATGACAGGTATTATGGATCACTACCTATTGAGCAAAGGCGAGTCAAAGGACTTGAGCAAGTGGCTAGAGGAAGTTAGAGATGTATGTGTGGACACTAACAAGGAATGGGCTGCGAAGCTTGGTATTAATCAGTCTGCGGCTATTACATGCGTTAAGCCTAGCGGTACTGTATCTCAGCTTGTCGATAGTGCTTCTGGCATCCATCCTCGCTTCTCTAAGCATTACATTCGCAGAGTTCGTAGCGATAAGAAAGACCCGCTTGCAGAGTTTATGTCAAACAGAGGATTCCCTGTAGAGCAAGACCTGACGAGTCCTTCGTCTTCTATATTTAGCTTCCCTATTAAAGCTCCTGACACAAGCGTCACAGTGTCTCAGGTGGGTGCTATGCAGCAGCTAGAACTTTGGAAAGCATACCAGAACCATTGGTGCGAACACAAACCAAGCATCACTGTTTATTACACTGATAGCGAGTTCTTGCAGATAGCTCAATGGATATGGGATAACTTCGAACTGTGTAGTGGTATTAGTCTGTTGCCATTTAGTGATCATGTATATCAACAAGCTCCGTATGAGGACATCACTGCTGAGAAGTACGATGAGTTGGTAGCAGCAATGCCAGTTGGTGTGGATTGGATAGAGTTAGAACAGTATGAACAGGAGGATAATACGACAGGGAGTCAGGAGTTAGCGTGTGTAGGTGGAGCGTGTGAGATAGTGTAAAACCTAGAGGTACTAAAAAGCCCTGTGTAGTTATCTACGCAGGGCTTTTTTGTTTATTGCTGTTGTATTACTCTATTTACTAGTTCTTCTCTAGTCTGTTCTTTTATACTTAAACCTTGCTCTATTTTATCAGAAGTGTTTACAACTCTTGATAGAAAAGCAGCTAAATTTTGTAATGTCTCGTCAGCAGTTCTTCCTTTTAACTTAGAAATGTCCGAAGTCCATTGAGGGTTAGTAATAACATTTATAAGACCAGCATCGTTTCTAACAAGTTCTCTAAGTTTCAAAGCGGCAGTACCAAGTCTCCCTAAACCACCTGTACCTTGAGCTAAGACATCTGGCTCAGACCTTCTAACAAGTTTAGCTACGTTAGCGTCTGAAAAAATATGAGACATTACTGTAGTTAAGTCGTTTACTTTTTTCTGAGCTTGTGGGTCTGTAGATAATTGTCTTAAAAGCTCTTCTCTTTTCTTTTTGTTTTTTAGTACATTGTTGTAAAAAGCTTCTGCGTAGTCTTCTTCCCTGACTACAGAAGTATCAACAGCAGTTTGTAAGTTATTAACTGCTATCCTTCTCTGCTGTAGATTTTTTAAAGCCTCATAGCCTTCGACATTTCTTTTTAAAACACCAGACAAGGCTTTCCTTTGTGCCAGTAACAAAGCCTGATCCCTAGCCTCTTTACTAGAACCAGCTACCGTGTTTTCCAACAAGTCGTCTAAATTATTTATTAACATGTCTAAATAACCAACATTGTTTATAGGCATTGAGCCTTCTATTCCTACGCTATCGTGTAGATTTTTAAAAGCCGTTATCTTTAAAACATCATCTTTAGTTCTTTTTGATGCTGGTTTTCTTAAAGCTTTTTGATAGTCGTCGTTTAATTTCGCCAGCATGGGATGAGCGTTAAACACCGCTTTCATCTCTGAAGGCTCTAACGTCTGTCTTAATACATTTTCCCTTGTTTTTTTATATTTTATCTCGTCACTTTTAGTAACAAAAGGAGCTTTAGCTGTTTGACTAGCAGAAGGAATAAAAGTCACCCCTGCGTATTGTAAGTCTTTATCCGCTACTCTTTGAAGAGCTAGTATGTTTTCTGTCAGGGAGTCGTTTCTTTTTGCTAAAAACTCTGCTAACTGTTCTCTACTAGCCTCGTTGACATTTAAAGTATTCTGCCCGTGTATTAATAAAGTGTCACCAGAAGCTTCTGCTGGAGTTACAGTTATTCCTAATTCTTTAGCAGCTTTTATAACCTTAACGGTTTCTTCTGTGCTTAGTTTCTGCGCTATGTCTACTTGATCTGTAGCAGCAAAGTCTCTTAAAGATGGTTTGTAAGCTTCTTTCGCTATCTGCCAACCTCTTCTACCTGCTTGTTGAAGAATATCAAGAATACCGCCAGAAGCATTTCCTATTAATATATTCATGTTCCTTTCGTTAACTCCTCCTTCTACAAATTCCATGCTTCCTGAAAGACCGCCGTAAAACGTAGATTGAAGAACTTTACCAAAAAACCCTTGAGCTGCTTTTTTGGGATTAGCAACTAAGGTAGGAAAAACCTCTCCAATAAACCCAGCAATAGGTGAAGGCTTTTTTTGACTTACTTTTTGACGATACTTAGAATAAGCTGCTTGTCTAGCTATCTCTGGGTCAGTTATATTGTCTTGTATAAAAGCTTCTTTTTCTTCGTCCGTATAGTCTTCTCCAACAAGCCAATCTAAACCTTGCCTTGTGGTCTCTTGAACTGTCGAAGACAGTTGAGCCACGCCTGCTAACCCAGTTATAACGCCCGAACCTACGTCAGTTAAAGCAGCAGAGGTAGGTTCTATTATATTTCCTACAGGATCAGAAGCAAAATTAGCAATCCTTTCTACAGGAGTCTCTCTGCTGCCAGATAAACCTTCTAGACGCACTCGTTTTGCTTCTTCTGCTGTCTCTAGTTCTAAATTAGGATTAGTAAAAAGAGACTGGTTTACTGCATCAAAAGAAGCATCATCAATAGCTATTCCACTCATTATCGAACCACCCTTAGCGCATTGCTGTCTATATTGGCTTTCAAGTAAGCACCAAAACCTAACCTAGTTCTTCTATCAGCCGTGTCGTACATAGCTTTACTAGGCTCATCTACGTCAGCATCTATAGCCAACATATCTGCTTGTTTCTGCCTATAAGCTTTTTTAAGGTTGTCTAGCGTGTCAGTAACTCCACTAGTGCTTACAAAAGTTACTGGCTGTCTTAGTTTATTTGCGTCTGTTTTGTAAGAATAAAGCTCTTCAAACAACCCATAATTTCCTTCTGCTGTTTCAAAATTATTAACAACTTTTTCTGTCGTTTCTCCAGTAACAGGGTCTTTAACCTTGGCAACGTGGTAGCCTGCTGTTCTAGGGAACATTTCTATATATTGTCTCCAAGCTTGGTCGAAACCGCCTAAACTTTTATTAGTCCTTAAATAAGAATCCATAGCCGCAGCCTGATTTACTTTAGACGTTAAAGAAGCTTTTTGAGAATTTAGCAATGCCATTGCAACTTGCTTAGGTTGCTCCGTGTTTGCAGTGTTCTTAGTAATTTCAGTGTTTTCTAAATTAGATATAGCACCTTTCGTAGCTTCTAACAGACGTTGTTTTAAAAGTTTAGAATTAGCGTTAAAAAACTGAGTCGCGTCTTTTTCTACACTGCCTTGTAAATCTATTCCAAATTGATTAGATAATGACGTTATAACATTGTTAGCAGAAGCCAACACAGAAGTACCAGCTCCAAACTCCGCAGTCTTAGAAACATCAATCATGTTTTGAATTACTGGAAGATATTGTTCTGCTTGTTTTCTTGTGTCTTCTCCCATTTTTCCAGTCGCTTCCGCATCTATTTTATATTGAATAGCATTTATCTTATCGCCAAGGTCTATTTTTGTAACAGCAGGGCCAGTAGGTTTTTTAGAGTATGTTTTAGTTATTGATAAATTCCTACGTTGTATCTCTTGTTCACTAATTTCATTACCGTTTAAATAAATCTTACCATTGTTTAAAGTAATATTACCTATAGACCCCTCAGTTTGACTAGTAAGAAATAAAGGCTCGTAATCTTTTGGTTTTTTTCTAAACAGTTCTAAATCTTTTAAAGTAAAATCACCAGATTTAGCTAATTTAACTAAATCTGGCCTGTTTGGTATTTCTTTTTCAACCACACCTGCAATGTTTTTAGCCCGCTCGACCTTTTCTTCCATAGCAACGGCTTGCTTATTTAAAGTATTAGCACCCTCTGGATCACCCTGTATCTGCTTAACCTTAGCCATAGTGCGTAGACCGTCAGCACTCGTCAAGTCTATGTCACTAATAGCACTAGCTATGTTCTGCTGTGGAGACGGCGCACCACCACGAGCTAGGTTCTGTATACCACCAGACAACTTAGCCGCCTGCTGTGCTCCAAACATCCCTGCAAAGTCCTTAGAACCAGCGACAGGGGCGGGTTGTACAGGCTGCTGTGTGCCAGAAATGCCTGTTAGTAGTCTCACTAAATCTTGTTGATTAGCCATTATCCTTATCCTCCCCATCCAAATTGCTTAAAGATAGCTTCCATTAAGCCACCAGAACCGTCTGTGCCTTGCTCTAAAGCAGCCGCTAACAGTTTATCTCTAGTAGACATCTCTGACCCAACCATGCCTTCTAACAGAGCTGATTGCTGTCCTAGTCTTAGCTGATTAGCCATCTGCTCTGCATTCAAGCGTCCTTCTAAGCCTGCAACGTCTAGCTGCGAACCTAGTTCAGTACCAGTTCTACGACCAATATCAGCAAAGCCAGCAGAAGGTGTAGCCCCGCCCAGTAGATTAAGAGCTTGCTGTTGTGGCTGATAGCCAGCAGACATTAGACCTTGAGCACCTGCTAGAGACTGTTGCTGCTCTGCTAGTGCTTGCTGACGAGCGCCTAAGTTAGCACGACCCATAGCCTCTTGACGAGCTGTCTCTTGAGCAAACAACTCAGGAGAACCACCGCCATACTGATTAGAAGAAACACCTAGACGACCTTGACTCAAGAGACGAGCTTCTGTGTCTAAAGCCTGTCGTTGCTCATCAGGGCGCTGTGTGGCTCTTATTTGCTCGTATATAGCCGCTTGCTGTGCTGCTGGGTCTTGACCTACCTGTCCAAACAAACCCTGTGCTTGCCCCATTAGCTGCTGTTGCATAGCAGCCTGTTCAGGAGATAAGTTAACATCAAAACCGCCTTGAGCGTTAGTAGCTACGTTAGCTAAGTCACTAGTAACAGCGTAAGGCTGAAAAGCTGTACCTGCTCTTGCTTGTTCAGCTAGTAACCCTGTACCTTCTTGTAGTTCTCTACCTGTGGCTTGTACATCTTTAATGTTCTCTTGACCAAGATAGTAGCTACCGCCTGTTCTACCAATATTAGTTAAAAAACCCTGCCAATCAAAACCAGAACCAGCAGCAGTGGAGTTAGCAGGAGCACCATCAAGAGTAAGTCCACCAGTATTATCAAAACTTGGAGTAGTTGTATCCGCTACCCAATTCATATTAGCATCGTAAGGCATTAGAATGCACCTCCAGTTATAGTTCCTGCTGTAACAACGCCTGAGACATTGAGTGTCGTCGCAGCGACAGTTCCTGTGAATGTAGGACTAGCAGTGTTAGATTTACTGTTAACAGCAACAGCAATGCTATTATATTCCGTGTCAATTTCTGATCCTCGTACAATCTTATTTGTATCGCCAGAGGGCAACGAATCTTTTGCAGTAAAGTTAGTAGTTTTTGTATAATTAGACATTTAGATAAGTCTCCCCATTAAGGCGTGTATGTCAATTTTTTGTATTGAAAGAGATGTTCCGTTTACCTGAGCTTCTAGACCAATAGTGACAACAGTGCCGCTACCGCCAGTGTTGACAGAAGGTGTGTTAATTAAAGCGTCAACGCCACCAGAGTATTCTGCTATGCCATATTTAGCTATACCGTACTCTGCAATAGCGTTTGTAGTTCCAAAGCTAAGAACTTGCTTAGTGTAAGCCTCCGTGTAGTCATAACCCCAGTTAAGAGTAATGTCTGTAGCGTAAGCACCAATAATAGTTAAGTTAAACTTCTTGAGAAACTTTAGATTAGAAGCGTTGCCAAAGTCTGACGGGTTGCTAAAGTAACGCAACTGGTAAGTGTCTGTACCGTCTAAGTAACCCTTGTACTTAACAATGCCCTCACTGTGACCCATCTGTAAGGTATCGTCAGCAAACATACAGAAGGCTACAGGGTCTAGGCTTGTCCAAGTGGTAACACGGAAGGCTCCGTTCTCTAACGGCTGTCTAACGTCAAAGCAGTAGACAACCTTACTATCAGGTAGTGTTAACAGGTAGAAAGCGTCTATAGGGCTGTAGATAGACTTAATAGACTCTCTATGCCCATTAGATTGTTCTTCAATTGCTACAAAGTTCAACAGGTCAGTTCTTACGTTCCTGCTAACGTCTCTAAGAGGCAGTGACTTCTCTTGTATTAGTCTACCTAAAGACATAAGACCACGAGTAGACAAGAACAGCAAGTCTGTACCAGTAGACTGTATAGAGTCTCTAGCAATACAACCTGTGCCTTCAATGGTGTCATGTAGCTGGAAGGCAGGATCGTTAGGGTTATCTGCGCCTGAATAAACAAGAATATTTTTCTTACCAAAAATCAACAGAAAGTTGTTGTGTTCTGCTAGAGCAACAATCTCATCATAACCGTTAGGCCACACAAGTGTTGTATCTAAAGAACCTGAAGCGTTGCCATGCCAATCACTACCGTTTAGTAGGTCACTCCAGTAGACAGTGTACTTGTTAGTAGGTAGATCAGCAGCCCATAAACGACCATAAGCTGCCAGTGCTTCGTTAGCTGGAGGAGGTACAAATCCACCACCGCCGTTGCCACCGCCACCGCCATTGCCATTGCCGTTGCCATTGCCAGTAGTTGTCAATAGTTCTAACTCTGTTACGTCTGTATCTTTTGTTTTAAGAGGAGGATGTCCGTCTTGAAAGAAATAAACATCATCATTAAAAGATATAATCCTCCAGTCGTCGTCAGTAATAGTGTAGCCAGCGGGTAACGTACACTCTACTAAAGTAGTAGTGCCTGTGAATATCTTTAAATTACCTACTGAGAAGACTGTTGTGACGTTTGCTCTGCTAATGTACTCAAGCATACCAGTAATGCCACGGCTAGTTCCTAAGACACTAGAGCCGTTAGTAGTCACTAGCTGATAACCCTGTCGAGCACCTACTCTACCAAACTGATCAATAACACAATTATCAGCAATAGAGGCGTATGCAGGGTCTATACCAATAGGAGAATCCTGTGTGTTAATACCGAAAAATCCTGGAGCTGCTATTGTTAAATTCTGTAATTGTTGAGCCATTATGAGTACCAGATAGTTTCTTCAGGATGTAAAGCAGCGTCCATAGCAATGGCATCTGCCAGTGAAGAGTCAGCAAGTCCAAACAACTCTGCTGCGCTTGTGCCTCCAGTTTCTCCTCTTTCTCTAGCAGCTAACGCTAACGCTAGTCTAATAACAGGGTTATAAGGTACGTCCAATCTGTCAGTGTCGTTAACAAAGTCTGAAGTCCTCAGAACTACGTTAAAGCGCAGTGTGTACTCTTTGTCAGGAATAGGGTATAAGTCAACACCGTTGATGCCGTTAAAGCTGTAGAAGGACGTAGTGCCTTTAGGAACACTCTCAAAGTCTAAGAAGGCATTGTCAAACCAACGTGAAGTCTTGTAACTTAAAAAAGAGTTCTGACTGTCGTTAGTTGCATCTAGAATCTTAATAGTGTTGTCTTCGTCTGTAAGAACATAGTTAAAGACGTTAGCTTGTGTAGCTACTGTTAGCGTGTTACGTAGTCCTGTCCAGTCCCATGCGTTCTCTACTGATCTCTTAGCGTCACTAACGTAAGCGCCTATAAGCTTAGAGTATGCGTTCTCGTTAACAGTAGCAACTTCATTCTCACGAAGTCTTACTAATACTTTATTGACTAGTTCTAGATAAGTCATCTTCTATTCCTTTGTAAGTTTGCTAACATTCCAGCATTGGGATTAGCTTGTATAAATTCAAGTAAAATGTCATTACGTGCGCTAGGTGACATCATGCCTTGTTCTGGAGCTTGTTGTGCATATTGCAAAAGTTCTTGTGTATCTTGTGGCTTCTGTAGCTTTAAGAAGTCTGCAAAAAGAGACTCAGTTTGTGACCCTCCTCTATAACCTATACCAGAACCACTGCCTCCTCCACCGCCATTGCCGTTGCCATTGCCGTTGCCATTGCCGTTGCCATTGCCGTTGCCATTGCCGTTGCCATTGCCATCATCAACACAGACACCTTCAGCGTTCTTGCTTTGTCCCGCTGGGCAGTCACCAGTCCCGTCAGTAATAGCAACACAGACACCTTCAGCGTTCTTTTCTTGCCCTACAGGACACTTACCAACTACAGGGTCTTCAGTAATAGCAACACAGACACCTTCAGCGTTCTTTTCTTGCCCTTCAGGACACTTACCAACTACAGGGTCTTCTACTTCTACTTCAGGTACTTCCGCTACTTCTTCAGGTACACAAACACCTTCAGAGTTTTTAGCAAACCCTACAGGACACTTACCAACTACAGGGTCTTCAGTAATAGCAACACAGACACCTTCAGAGTTTCTTTCTTGCCCTGTTGGACACTCTACAGGGTCTTCTACTTCTACTTCATCTATTTTAATAAGTACACAAGCTCCAGTAGCATCTCTTACGAACCCTATAGGACATTCTTTTACTTCTACTACTTCTTTACTTCTTTCGTATTCGTCCATTTCTTCAGCAGTAACAATGCCATCGTTGTTAGCGTCTAAAGTATTAAAATCAGCTTCTAACCAAAAATCACCAAAGCTATCAAAAAAAGCATCCTTGTCGTATCCAAAAGACTCTCCTTCTGCTCTGTTGTCGTCGTCAAACTTATCATCACCATCTTCGTCTTTAAAATCAGCAGCGGCTTGAGCACCTACTTCAGCAGCGGCGGCGGCATCTGCTCCACCCATAACAGCATCGTAAGCAGCTTGAGCAGCAGCAGCAGAAGCAGCAGCACTAGCGCCAGCAGCTTCAGCAGCAGAGGCAGCAGCTTGAGCAGCAGAAGCAGCAGCTTCAGCAGGGTCTTTAGTTTCTTCAGGCAGCGTAGGACGATCTATCTCAGGGTCAAACTCAAACTCGTTTATGATTGGTTCTTTGTCTAAGTCACCTGATCCTGTATCTTGAGGTACTGTAGAGCCTCCAGTAAGAAGACCTGAAGGAACTAACTCCTCGTCGTCGCCTAGTGATGAAATAGCTGCACTGCCAATGTCTTTAAGCAGGCCAGCATTGTCTTTAGCAATGTCAAGAAAATACTGTGCTGAGTTTCTATAAGTATTAATAGCTGCGTCAGCAACTGATTGAGCATCAGCAGCGGTTGAAACATTTTCAATTAACTTGCCTGAATCAAAAGCAGCGTTGACTGCTGCATCTCCTATTGCTGTTGAGCGGGAAGCAACAGTAGAGGCAGTGTCTACAGCATCTGTAGCGCCTCCAACACCTGTGGCCGACATAACTCCACTATTGGGGTCTTGTGCCATTTCCTCTAAAGACCTAGACGGGCCTGTTCCTGTTTCAGCAGGTACTTGTGCATTTTGCTGATAAAGACCAATAGCGCCTTTTGCTAAGTTTAGCCAGTCTTCTGTGTGTAAAGTATCTCCAGCTAATCCTGCTGCTGCTGCTAGGACTGCTTCTGACATACCGCCAGTCATAAGAGCAAGAGCTGTTCTTAGTTCGGGAGGAAAGGCTGCAACAATTCCTCTAGCTTTAGGCACAGCTATAGAAGAGTAAGTACCTACTGGGCCGTAAGTCTCATAAGTAACATCACTACCTTCTTTGGCTATACCTGTTAACGAACCTTCTGTTCCTGTGTTAAGGTAAACTCTTCGACCGTTAACATCTTTATACAAAGGAATATTGTTATCATTAACAAAGTCAATAATGTTGTTGTCTACAGACTCTGTGTAGTAGTCTGTAACATTCTTATCGTCTCTACGAAGTTTGTTAATATCTTTATTTTTAATATCACTGTAATCGCCAGATTCTACAGCCGCTAAACCTAAAGCTCTACCTTGTCCTTGTTGTTGTTTAACAAAGTCGCTTAAACCTGCTAAAGCAAGGTCAGCATTCTCAAAAGAACCTGCTTCTGCTAAAGTAAGTCCAGTTGGTCTAGCAGAGCCTTCAACAGCAAAACTGTCTTGCGCTAGGCTAAGAGAAGTGTCGTCAAAGACATCTGTTTCATCAAAATCACTTGCAAAAGCATCAGCCATATTATTTCTCTCTTTGAACGCCTTTAGACTTCTCTACTGTACGCATAGCGCCTAAGCCTAACATACCCATTAAGACGGTAGTTAACAAAGAGCTATCAACAGGAGGAACAGTAAACCAGATACTTAGGATTGGAGATAGGATAGTAGAGTACACAAGAGCGAAACAGCATGACCAACCGACAGCAGGTCTCCATCCAGCCACAAATAGATTCTTGTGTGCCGCTTCTACCTTGTTGACCTCTAGCTGCCCCTTAGCAAGTTCTTGAGCGTGTTCTTCCGCTAGAGTCGCTAGTTTAAAGGCTATTGCGTTCTTTTCGTCTTTGTCCTCAATGACTTTATCCAGTAGCTGTGTCACGGGAGCTATCAAACTCGCTAAAATACTCATATATTATACACTATTTTTGGTTAAAAGTCAAGACCTGTGGAATAGTTTTTTTACAGTGTCTGTTTCCCATATACGGATACCTAACCACACTATAGTAAATATAGAGGCTGTAGGCGGCAACCAAGCTGCTAAAGACAGTAAACCTGTAGAGGCAGCAGCTACGTCAATTAAATCTTTACCTGTTTCAAGAGCCATACGCTAAACCCTCTCTAATCGCAGACATTAACGGTGTCATATCTTCGTTAGTCCAGAAGTCTTTAGCTACCATAAGCTGTAGATGCTGTACGTTACGGTCTACACAATCAGCAGGTTCGTAGTGGTCAGTGTCGTCAGCAACAATAGCGTTGATGAGGTCTACACTGGATAAACACCAGAGGTACTGCTGTGCTGGGGTTGCGTCTTGATGGCTCATTAGTTATTCTCCAGTTCTGTTACACGCGCTGAAAGCTCTTGTATGGCTTTCACAAGGATAGGAATAAGATTACCTGCCGTAGCCTCTAGCTTCTCAGGGTTAGACTCATAGACTAAGTTAAGCTTGTTCTTGTCTACTCCAGCAGCCTCTAACAACTCTTGTGCAATAAAGCCTTGCTCTGTCTTACCGTCTTTAGGACTACCGTCACGAGTAGCCCACTTGAACTGACGTGGCTGTAGCGTGTTAAGGAAGTCTACACCGTAAGCTGTGTCTACAATGTCAGTCTTATCTCTAGCGTCTGACAACGAAGAGATGCTTGTTACGTTACAGCGTAGAGCAGTAATGCTACTACCGCCTAGAGTAACTTCAAAACTAGCGGTAGGAGAAGAAGCATAAGACGCGTTCCCTACGTTAACATTACCCTGTCCTGTAGTAACGTTAGCGCCTGCTGAGTCACCTAAAAAAGTATTACTAAAAGCTGAAGTAGCAGCGTTGCCAGCAATAAAACCAATAGCACAGTTATAGTTACCAAGACATTTATTAAGAGCATTCTTACCTATTGCAGTATTACCTGTGCCTATAACATCATCTCTAAGAGCCTCATCACCTAAAGCTGTGTTACTGACAGCAGTAGTAACAAGCTTGCCTGACTCTGCACCAATAAAAGTATTAGACGTACCAGTCGTTAACGCTGCACCAGAGCCTACACCTAACGTAACATTGTTAGTACCTGTAGGGTTGTTAATAGCAAAGTTAACAGTAGATACAATATCAACAGGAGCAGAGCCGTTAAAGTTAACTGTACCTGTAACACCACCACTTAAAGAGATAGCCCTAGTGTTTTGTAATATAGTAGCTTCAGAAGCTAAACCAACAAGAATGTCAGCAGTTCCGTCAAACGAAGTACCACCAATAGTCCTAGCAGTTGTTAGCGCATCAGCAGTAGCAACTGTAGTAGGGCCAATCTCAACAACAGCACCACTAGAGTTCTTAGTGTATAGCTTCTTGTCTGTGACGTTGACAGCCAGCTCACCTTGAGTTAAAACTCCAGCAGCGGGTACAGCACTTGCGGTGCTTGAGTTCTTTGTAATAATCGTAGTCATTTTACTGACCTCCAGTAATTAAAAAATACAATGCAATTCCTACAACAATTAGTAAAGATGTACCTAAGATTGTTTTGACTGCTTCTGTTGCTTTAGTTTGCTTGCGTAGTTTAGCTAGTCGTTGCTTCTCTAGCTTGTGCTTGTGTTCCATTAGAGACTTATGCTGTATGTTTAGCATGTCTCTCCATACTTCTCTAGGGGTTATCTTCTTGAGTTCCTTCTCACGCTCTCTAATGGCGTTCTTAGCCCATGCAAGCTCTAAGGCTTCCTCTTGGGTCAATACATGATCACCCTGCTTAGAAGCCTCCTCAATCGTTTCTACGGCTACCTTGCTTTCCGTAAGACTTGTAAAAATACCAGCAAGGTCTGACAGGTGTGACCCAGACTCCTTTACAGTTTTGATACCTGCGTTAAGAGTCTTGAGTACACCAACTACTGCTGAGATTTCTACAATCATATTAGCTTCCTAAAGTTGGCCGTGTGTCTGGGAAGTCTTCAGTGCTGGGCCAGTCACGCAAGGCTGCACGGTAAGTGATAATAGCTGCTGCATTCGGATAGTCAGATACTGTAGCTGCTATGTCGGTGCGAGCGAGTTCATCATTACGCCAAAAGATAGCTGCTGATGTTGGTGAAACATGGTCTGCTTGTATTACTAAAGCCATACTATTCTCCTAGTACTGGGCGAGTTGCTGGGAAGTCTTCAGTGCTAGGCCAGTCTCTAAGCAGTGTTCTGTAAGCCAAAAGGTTCTCACGTTCGGGAT
>Ga0209092_10001382_pt1 | contig 23672 bp, 15 predicted proteins | sample FraStrMetagenome_FD_187446 | JGI IMG/M metagenome (GOLD analysis project Ga0209092, IMG submission 187446) | Marine eukaryotic phytoplankton communities from Arctic Ocean - Fram Strait ARC3M Metagenome (SPAdes) (version 2) | ecosystem: Environmental > Aquatic > Marine > Oceanic | place: Fram... | reverse complement strand
TTTGGAATTCTAAAAAACTCGACGAGCTCAATGCTTGTCAGATGAAATTCAAATAGTTTACGTGTAGATCTATGTGGATATAATAAAGATGTAGACTCTACAGTAAAAAGAATTCGTAGGATGAATTTATTGAAACTACTTTCACTTAGGCTCGTCTCTATAGTGGAGAAATGTTTGGTGGAAATCTTTTTCTACTATGAAATATAAGGACATTCTACTACGTAAAATTTGGAAATTTGCAAAAACATTTCCAAAACATTTCCAAATTTTACGTAGTAGAATGTCCTTATATTTCATAGTAGAAAAAGATTTCCACCAAACATTTCTCCACTATAGAGACGAGCCTTAGTCATCTTCATCTTTTTTACCAGAAGAAATCAATCAGCACATGAATAAAGTTCCGATTGGACTCCATACTTCTGATCGTACTTACATAGAAAGCATCAAGTAGCATTATACGAAAAAAATATTCTAATTGAAGATGCCAATCACTGTAAAAATCTGTTTGAAAACTGAAATCACTTAGAAAAAGTATCCGACATTTGTTCCGATTCTGGCTGACTTGGCTCCGCACCGAAAAAAAGATGCAGAAAAAAAACCGTGAAGGACTGCACACAAAATAGCTGCGAACGTAATATGACGCCATATTCAAAAAATTCTTGAGAAAGTGATGCCAATTTTCTAGTGTGACACGTCTTTCACAAATTAAATCACTCTTGATCAAAAGTAATAGAATAAAAAAGCAGATGTATTCTCGTCACCAGATCCTCATTCCGAATTTCTACGTCATAAGTGACGTCTATTTCATTATTCTCATTGCAATATGATTTATGAGTGAAATCTTAAGATTGAGTCCTTGTTCGGGATTGAGGAGTCACTGAAGCTTTTGAGTGATTCAGAATTCAATAAAAAGTTATCATTGAGCAAGAAAAAATGCTGTTACGAAAGAACATTACCAGTCTTCCGACGGAGTCATTGTGAAGCGTGTCTAGCATATTTTATGAAAACTAAGAATAAAAAATCCTACTGGAAATGAGAAGACAAGGAATGATTTAAAATGGTGGTCAGCGCAGCAATTTTTATTTGTCGAATGATGATTTTAATAAATTGGAAAATAAAGGAGAGTAATTATATGCAAAGAAAGTACGAAGATTATCCTGTTTCTTTAATTTTTATTAACTAAATACCATGATAAATTAACCCCGAAGTCGACAGCAAGAGGATAAAATCCTCTTTTTAAGATTTTCGCTTAAAGTCACCAAGAATGAATGCCATGGCATCCAATTAATGTAGCGGTTTAGACTTCCTAACTCATTCTAAAAATATGTCGTGTCGCTCATGCGTACGCAATGATCAACCCGAAACTTTCTAATCAAGGTTTCAATTCTAGTTTCTATATTATTTCCAACCTCTCTTGTAACTTGCACCATGAATACTCTTTTCAAGAGAAGAAATAAAGTTTGGGACACAATTAATAAAGTCCGATTTCACATCAACTAGTCTTCATCTCTGCCACTTACCAAAAAAAAGGGACATGGCGAAGGAAGAAATTTGTAGAGGTTAAAAAAGGTCCCATAACCTTTTCAAGGGAACCAAACATTTTTATAACGAAAATGAATACAACACTTTTGCACATGAAGGGCCTGCAATGAGCAAAGAAGATTCAACCAGCAATCAGGAAGCAGGGCTTGAGGGGGGAAATACAAATACTCCTGCAGAAGCTCCAAAGAGAAAACGTCGACTAAGCAAAAAAGAGCAGAAACTATTGAAAAAACAAAGGAAAAAATTCAAAGCTCAGCAAAATAACAAACAAAATGTGGTGGATAAGACAGACAACGAAACTATAACTTGCACTCCAATTACCGTGGACGGTATCAGCCAAGCTACAGAATATCGATCTTCTGATAATATCACAACAAAGAAGCACAAGATTAAAAAGAAAAAGAAACAAAATATGTCTAGCAAAGACAAAGAACATATATCAGTAACAAAGGCAGAGTTTAGTGATACTGCTGATGACACATATAATTATCTAAAAAGTTATGTGTCAAGTGTAGGAAAATCGGAAATCTCTAACGCAGAATCTTCGAATAAATTTGATTTAGATGCAAATGGTGATGGCCTAGGCAAATGGTTCCCTACGGCAAAAATCATTAAAGCATCACAAGTAGAGACAAGCCGAAAAGGAGATACAGAAAAGCAAAAGAGCTGCACTATTTTATTATTCTATCAGTATGCTATACCGCAATGGTCAAAAGAAAAAGTTGATCAATTAATCTCACTTTTGGTAAAGATAGGTCAGGCCAGGGGTTTAGGTGGAAGAATACGGGTCGCTAATGAGGGAGTAAACGCTACCATATCTTGTGTTGGTGAAAACTTAGATCAAGCCAACAAACGTCATGGTTGCATTCAAATTCGTCATTTTGCAGAAGATTTAAAACGCTTTGATCCTATTGTGTTTGCCCAAACGGACTTTAAGTATATGGATTATTTACCGATGGACAGACACTTCAAAGACTTTAAAATTTTACCTGTTCAAGAATTAGTCTTTTATGGTATAAAGGAACAAGATGCACCTCTAGCTAACGGGGGTGTTCATTTGCCTCCAAAAGAATATCATCAAAAATTAGGAAAAAAAGACTGCGTAGTCATAGATGTACGAAATCATTATGAGGCAGCGATTGGTAGATTTGACGGGCAAATGGAAAATGATAAAAAATTGTCCAAGAAAATGAAAAAGTCGAAAACAAAAAATGAAAATGTTGGAGCTGAATATATTGACCCATTCATGCGAAAAAGTACAGATTTCACAACATGGCTTGATAAAGATGAAACACAAGAAAAATTGAAAGGAAAAGAAGTTCTAATGTATTGCACTGGAGGTGAGAATTTTACTTTTATGAATTGCAAGACTTGGAATAGCAACTGTTATCATATCGTTTTGTCTGATTTTGTCCACTTTTGAATCACAATAGGAGTTCGATGTGAAAGAGCTTCTGCATACTTGAAGACTAAGTTAGGAGATAAATTGGAGCTGAAAGGAGTTTTTCAGTTACAAGGAGGGATCGAGAAATATTTGAAAGATTTTCCTGATGGAGGATATTGGAAAGGGAAAAATTTTGTTTTTGATAAAAGAGAGGCTATTAGTGCGGATAATCCCAATGGGGATGGGGGCGTTGTGAGAAAGAACAAGAAAGGTAATAATATAGATGCTGATGGTGGTGCTATATGCTGTTGTTGTGGAAGTCCATGGGATCGATATATAGGAAAAAAGAAATGCTTCACCTGTGGGGTTCCTGTTTTAATGTGTGACAAATGCATGTCAAAGAAACCTGATAAAACACCAGGAATGGAGCTTTCAGTCAGATGTCCACTATGCAAGAAGGAGGGGATTACTGTCCCGGCCACTGATGTCGAATACACAGATAATGGAAAGAAAAGCAAAGGGAAAAAGATAAATGAGAATGATGAGAAAACCAGTTTTGGAGAAAAGAAAGCAGCAGCATCGGTGCTGAAATGGGGAGGTGGTCATGCTACAAAAAAGAAAGAATTGAGGAAGCTGAAGAGAAAAATGTCCCAGCTCAGCTCAACTCATAAAATCAACTAATGAATAGACACTAGAATAATAGGTCAATCTAAATTTCAATTACACAAAAATACTAGGTCATTACGATATTATGCTTGCTGCTTCAGTCGGTGAATATGATGGTAAGCTGCTAGTTGAAGGAATTGAACTTGGACCGAGACTTGGAAGAAGCGAGGGACGGAATGATGACATTTTTGAAGGCATTGAACTTGGTACACTTGATGAACTTGAAGTCGGCTCAGAACTTTGCACTATGGATGGACTGAGACTTACTATTATAGATGGTGAATTACTTGGATTCAAAGATGAAAATGCTGATGGAATACTAGAGGTTAATGTACTCGGAACAATACTTGGTCCGGTTGATTGTGCTTTGGATGGTAAATTGCTCGTGCTTGGAAGCGATGAGGGTATTATTGAGGGTAAAGAAGTAATACTTGGCGAAGACGTTGAGGGGTGGAGACTTGTACTTGAATCATAAGAGAGTGTTGACGATCGTACGGTTGGAGTGGTAGATGAAAAGGTGAATGTCGGGGCGGTTGATGGACTCTGTGAAAAAATTGGTATAGAGCCAACAGAAGTTTCCAAAGATGGTGGAAGTGAAGGGTTTCTACTGTAGCTTGGTATTGGACTTGTCGTTGATGATGTGCAAGAATACCCTTTAGCGCACTTTTTACTTTTACTTGCTTTTGATTTTTTTGACTTTTTTGTCGATTTGAACTTTTTGGCTTTGGAAAATTTCCAACCTAATATTTCGTTGATATAGTAAAAATCTTCTCGAATGCCTGCTATAATTTCAGTAACATTTCCCATTGTTTCTAAAAGAGTTGTTGCGGATTCGGCATTTAAATTGATCAATACATTGAAGATTATTTCCCAATCTCTGCTCTCAATTTTAATTCTATCATTTCCATTTAAAAAATCTTCCACATCCAAGTCTAGATCATGAAGTACTTCTATCAAATCGTTCAAATCCGATTCATTATAGGCTAAATCACTAAAGTAACTCTCATTGTAAAATATTTCCGACTCATTCCAACCAAGCAACAAGTCATCAACAATATCATCAAAGTAATCTTTCCTCGAAACGTTGAATGTTTCTTCGTAGTCTGTAAATACCAGAGGAGTAACATTACTTTTTTTTTCATCTGTTCTTGATTGTTCACTCTCATCGATTGAATTTTCGCTGTTCTTGTCTTCTTCGTTAGATGTTGCTCCTAGAGGCATTGATGATGTAAAATCGTTTTTGTAATCTCTCCTATCTCTTTGTCTAGTCGTGGAATACTCATAAGCAGAAGTTTTTGTTGTTTCATGATGATCATTCTTCCATTCCCTCTGACGAAATCTCTCCCCAATCCTTAACATTCTTTTTGATTGCATTTCTTTCCAAGATGCTTTGAAATCTCCACTATCAACATGATCTTCTTTAGCTTCATTTCCACAACAAGCATTTAAAGAGAGAATGAAGAAAAAGGTGATAAGCTTCACAAATCTGGTCATCTTGTGTCCAACCCTGCTAGTTACATAACAATTAAAAATGACCTTTTTGCAAGTCACGACAGTTATATGATCTGTATTAACCCCCATAAATGGACAAATCAAGAATATGATGAAAACCAAAAAATTCGACGGAAAAAACCAATTTTTGCGACTTTAAATTATGAGGCAAATCTTGTTTAGTAGCTCTATGTAGGATTTTTCTTATTTAAAGATGCACATTCTTACGTGTTATCACAAGAATAACTATTTAGATTATTTTTTTCAATAATGAACTATTTAGAAAATATATGCAGATCTAGTCGTGATTCTATGATTCTATAATGATAGCATTTGGATTGACACCTTGCATAATTTAAACTTCACCGAAGATTATATTGTAACAAAAAAATTCGCTTGATTTGATTTATTGTTTTATAAGCATCTATATGATCTAGCCAGCATCAAATGGGTTTAAAGATATATATGGTGGTTGTTTACTTTGTTCAGTCCTGGAAGAATGGGCAAGTGTTAATGATAAGGGTAATGTATTTCATGATTACCTTAATGACTTTGAATTCTTATTACTTTTAAGTTAAATTCATCTCCAAAAAACAAGTAACATAGTATACATATAACAAGGGAATTAGACAATTGATTGGTAGCCACCTTCTTTAACCCTAGAAAACAATGAACCTCCGTCTTGTTCCTTTTTATCTTTATTATCATCATCCTCTGCAAACATTGCAGCTAATTTCTGTTTCACAAATTTTGAACGATCTTTTGTTAGTTTTTTCATCATACTTTTTTGTACCGTCATAGCATCACGGAGAATTAGCATTTCCTCTTGACGAGCAAGCGGCACAAGAATATTTCGAAAACACTTCTCAGCTCCGTTGAATAATGGGACCATCAAGTAAACTATGGTAAAAATGACTACTGTGTAAAAACCCGGAATTTTTCCGAGATAACTTTCTGTCCAATCCATTGCTAAAAAAAGGAAACCAAAACAACTCCAGTACGTTAGCCAAAAGGTATCGTCATCGCCTTCGGGGGTGATTACTGCCGCAATAGATGCTAAGAAGGGGTAAATTGTCCCGACAGAAACAGTAATAAATCTTTTGAGAGAAGCAGGAAAGAATAGAAAGATAGCCCATAAAATCCAAATATGAGATGCACTGATAACTGTATTGACGAGCATATTTATCCATCCATCGAAACGTTTCGTGATGGGTTCTAGGGCAGGAGCTAAGTACGGTTTAGTTATTTTTTCGAAAATAAGAGCCGCTCCGTCAGTGTAGGGCAGTAGCAACCAGAGGAAAAACAAAAACTCGAAGTGGAAAAAGTATATGTAGAGTGTTGTGTTGGTTTCTGCAAAATCCTCGATCCATTCGGCTGCGTAAAATACGATGCCCTGAGATATCCAATATTGCAACCAAACCTTATCATCTTCTTCATCTGGTGTACAAACGGCACGAATAGATTCATAAAGAGGATAGACACATCCTATTACCCTAACAGTTAGAGGTGAAAATATAATTTTACGAACATTGAGCGGAACGATGAGAATGAAAATAACTGCACAAGCAATGAATATTCCGTGATTTTTCAACTCAGTTCCTCCTGTTCGAGGGAGCCTCTGAACCGCTATGTATGTTACTGCAACAGCTATGATTCCAGCTATAAAAGATTCTATGAACTCCGGTGACATTTTCTTTGTTTGGCACTACTATTTTTTGACCTTTGATGCGATGTCATGCGTCAGAGATAATAAATAAGAATAACCTTGACATGAAAAGATCTAAAGATTCATACTTTTAGTTACTGGGCCACATACTGTAAAGATACGAAAAAAATCAACAAGCAGCCTGAAGCAATTCTTTTGCACCTTAAAACAATGTAGAACATTTTCAGCCCTCATCAAGTTCATAAAATGGAATAATGTTGCAGTCATTGAACAAACTCTAAAAGGAGCTCACATCATGCAAAAATGAAAAGAAATGACAAAAAGATATGTATATTCTACCTTGCCTATGAAATTGTTTACTCTTTTCAAAAGAATATGCATGAATCTGTAGGTGGTATAGTACTCATCAATGAGTATACAAATTGTAGCTAGATTTTGTCAATGCCGATGAAATAATGAATATGTTTTTCTCTGCAGTTAATTTTATATTCTATATTGTTTGTTGGTTTATGAACTTTTGTAGGATGCTCAGGGATATGTCCGAACAACGATTCAAGTTATTTCATTCTTTAAACTGTTTAGCAAGGCTTCAAGTAGATTCCTGCTGTATGACTTCGTCATCTGCTTCATCATCATCGTCGTCGTCTTGACCAGCAAGGAAAGGATTCGAAATTTCTTCTGTTCCTGCATCTGGGCATACTAAACTAACTTGTGTTCCTCGTACAACCACTAATCCTAATTTGCGGAAGTTGCTTGTGATTTTGTTGGGGTCGTTTACATCTGTTTCATTTGAATTTCAAGAAGCATATATTAATAAGGACAAATATAAAAAGAGCAATGCAAAGACGCATCATTCTAATAATAATCTTATTTGCGTTCGAAAGAATTCTATGGAAAGAGTTCTTACCTCGAAGAAACTCATCACAATCATCCAACACCAAATTTACTAATTCATCGTATCCACGTAATGTACCTCGCAATTCTCGTCCTCCAGAACATTTCACAAGAACCGTCGAATCAACGAGCTTTGCCAGTTCTAGAATAGATTCTTTTCTAGAAGATCTATTATTGTTTTCCCCTTTTCCGCCTCCGCGTCCTCCACGATTGTTGCTCATGGTTGATTTATGTTTTTCTTTATGGGCTCCAATTAATCAACTTGGGCGTGGTGGATATCTATGTGAGATTTTTAAGTACGGTATACTGCTGATTTACCAGCATTTGACCTTTGTACAATTTTTAGCGTAGAAATAGAACTTCATATTTTGCAATTCTTGCACACATCACAAGCTTGGGAATTTCCATCACGCCAGATTCGTCTTCCTTAAGATTCATGCTTATAACCAAGCTAGTTCTCTCAAGAGCAACTTACGTCTTACATTACTAACAGCCCAACTAGCTTTCAATTATAGAAGCTATTAAATCAAGTTTGCAATGTTTCAAAAGAAAAAAAAACACATAAATCTCATCATCCACTTCATTCTGTTCCTTCGCATGGAATTGGTGTTTTCATTCCATGCTCCTCAATATTCTAATGCAAAAAAAAAATCAGGAATACAAAGTGGTTTCATCAAAAAACAAAAATGGTCAAACATGAAAAAGACAGCCTTATTTATCGAGCTTCCATCTGAGAAAGAAAATAGTTTGCATGAGAATACTTCAAATGATGCTTCGTTGTTCAAGTCACTTCAAAAACGACAATCAGAACTCAAAAAAGGGATTGGAAAACGATTTCGAACAAAAACCCAAAAAGGATTTTTGAATATTCATAGTGATCCAGACTCAGAACCATATTGTCTTGATAATGTCATTGGACAATTACCAGAAGGTGAAATTGTAACTTCTTTCGATATTTGTGATGATTGGGTTTATCATGATGGAGGGAAGTTTAGTGAGCAGGGGTGGAGCATTCGTGAATTTGGAGGATTTACATGGTTAGAGCCTCTTGAAGAATAATCGACAAGACGTGAGTAATTTGGGGACCCAATATGAAATGAAATGGGAAGGAATATAGGAAGAACACTTTTTATGTAAAGAATGAATGCATCCACTTTCATATTGATATTTGGAGTTGTGTTTTTATGAAAAATAAATGAATAATAAATATACATATATTTATGAAACATGGGAACCAATAAAAATAACGATCCTCTTCCTTTATTACAGGAACTACATTCGTCTCCATAGACAAATTAGATCCTAGTATAAAATTATGACTTTGATCTCTTGGACTACAATGATAATTTTCAAATAACGTTTGTTTATAATTTGCAATCATTTGAATAAGGGAACAAAAACAGCATTTTTGGTTTCCAATGGAAAATGTAAAGTCCAAGAACATTTCCATAACTCTATTTTATGACTCATTTTTCATGTGTATAAATTTTGTTGATATCGAGAATGTGCTGGGTTATTTGGGTAAGTGATATGGAAAGAGTTTAGGAAATGAAATAATGACATTCACACATATTATTTTTTTCAAAACAGTGGAAAAAACAAGCAGATTGGAAGTTATTCATATCAACAACATTTTTTTATACGCTACATTTAATAGACCAAAGAACGATCTCTGTGACTATCCTTCTTTGCGGCCTTTTGGTAGTCTTCAATCACTTTCACCACTTTGCGAAGATTTCCAAGAGTTACCTGTCGCAACATTCTTGCATTCCTACATAATACCCTTCTACATAGATGATGAAATCCCGGGTCTACAATTTTATTGGTGTAAGTCTGCACTTTTACTTGTTTTCCTGTTTCCTCGTCTATCGTTTTTTCTATCTTTGACACGACCAAATCTACTACTGGAGCCAAAACATTGGACAATCTTGTAGAGCATGCTGATGTGATTTGCTCCTGTGAATGATTCAATTCACTCGACAAATGTGTCAAGCTCTGATCTGCTGCGCCACTTCTATCAGATCCCCACCGGTATGTAGCTGGTGAGACACAACTTAGCACTAGATTGAATTCCTCAATCGTAGTTTGTAGTTTTTCGGCCCATGCTAATACTGCTTCAGGGTCATCAGCATTAATACCGTCAGATGGGACTGTTGGAACGCGATTACAGAGTCTAATGACAGAGCACTTTATTTCTTCCAACGACATCATTTCGAACTCATCCTCGAATTTGGGTGTCGTATTGTTTTTTTCATCATCCTCTGACTTCTTTTTCCCGTTTTCTAATCTCTGTTTCTTATTCATCTTTCCAATCAATGCATCTCTTTCGTTATTCGATCTACGTTTTTGAGCAGTCAAGTCAGAGCCATTTTTGATTGCGCTTGACATAGTAATCTTGGGCTGTATATATGTACTATTTTGTAGCAACACTGACGAAAATTCGAATGCTTCACTAATGCAGGCAAAGTAATTAATAAATAGATAGCGGGCGGGGTATTCTTGTTTGAGTGGACTTTGATTGACCAAATATTATTATTTTCGTGTTTCACGAACCAAATACGTAATTCACTACCAATCCACGTGGTTTGTTTATAACTGGTCCTGAGCTCTTTCTACATACGTAATCATGATCAGAAACCTTCGGACGAAGTGCAAGTTGAGCTTACACTTCATTTAAATCTAACAAGAAGGAAAATTATCCATCGATGGCATCATCATGTATCCTTTAGAGATTTATTCGTAATCAAAAGCACCAAGAAAGTGTGCAAATATTCCCTCAAATATGATATACGAAAGCGATAAAGCGAATCTGTTTCATCAATTTTACACATAAAAGTTCAAAAGGACTATGCTCGTGTGTTTTGATATGTTAGTGTACTCAAAAAAATAATTCTTCGGACAGGTTAAAGACAGTGTTCATCAAATCATTCTTATCATATATATAAACAGATTTATTTTTTGTATTCTGAAACTATCTAACTTCGTTTTTTATGCAGATTAAATCAAAAAAATAACATCAACCTTCACTTTGTCTATGTAATGATTGTTTTTTTCTTGTAATATCAATTATTGTCATACTTCTTAGTAACTTTTATCTGATGGGAAATATTTAGCATTTTTGTGAAGAAACTTTTGGGAAAATTTGAAAACTGCATTTCGATGAGATATTCTTTGTTGCTGTTCTTGAAAATAGGGAGAAATTGTTTACCATGCTCCGCCACCGCTGTAATTTCCTCCACCACCACCACCACCACCATAGCCTCCTCCGCCATAGCCACCACCTCCGCCACCGTATCCGCCTCCACCGCCACCACCATAGCCTCCTCCGCCGTAACCACCGCCTCCTCCACCGCCACCACGACGGCCTCCACCTCCGCCGTTGTCTTGGGTTCGGTAATCCCTTCCTCCGAAGTTGGACCTTCCACGACGTCCACCTCCTCTGTTGCTCCCTCCATAGTCACTCATGGACTTGAACCAGGTAGGAACTTCTTGATCGTTCTCTTCAAATAGCTCACGGAGCTCTCGAGCAATTCCGACATTGCGATCATTCATGAAGGAAAGTGCAGCACCAGTGTTACCTGCACGTCCAGTACGGCCAATCCTATGGACATAATCATCAATATTTGTTGGCAAATCATAATTTACCACCTGTGTCACATTAGGAATGTCCAATCCACGACTTGCTACATCTGTAGCTACCATTACAGGAGTCCTACCATTTTTGAAGCTCCTCAAGGAATCCTCTCGCTCGCGTTGAGATTTATCTCCATGAATAGAGCATGCCGGGAATCCTTTACTGCAAAGAACATCTTCAATATAGTCACAAGAACGTTTTGTTTCTACGAAAATGAGAATAAGCCCTTCTTCAATTGTCAACAAGAAGCGCATTAGAGTGTCGAGTTTATCATTATTTTCAACATACTCCACTGTTTGAGTAACATCTTTTGAGGCACTTCCAACTCGACCTACTGTAAGAAAGATGTAATCATTAAGGAAATCGCTTGCTAGACGCTGTATGTTTGGAGGAAAAGTTGCACTAAACATCATAGTTTGTCTCATCTCGCCGTGAGGCATTCCTTCTTGTTCAACAATTCGACGAATCTGAGGTTCAAAACCCATATCAAGCATTCTATCAGCTTCATCAAGCACGAGAAATTTAATATTGTCCATTCCTAAACGACCGCGTTCAATTAGATCTACTAAACGACCAGGAGTTGCAACAAGAAGATCACATCCGCGTTCGATTTGACGTAGCTGTTCCCTTACTTCGGCACCACCATAAACTACAACTGATGCAATACCAGTCATGTAGCTAAACTTACGTGCTTCATCTTGAATTTGTGATGCTAACTCACGTGTAGGGGCTAAAATAAGTGCCTCGGGATACACACGGCGGCGAGCGTTGTCTGGAGGTTCCTGTCCACCTTTCCTAAGCATACTCATAATGATTGGGAACAAAAACCCAGCTGTTTTTCCACTTCCAGTTTGGGCACATGCCATCAAATCTCTGTCTTCAACTCCGATGGGAACGGAGTACTTTTGTACTGGGGTTGGTTTAGTATATCCACAAAGTTTAACGTTATTCACAAGAGCTGGTCCAATTGTTTCTTCGCTGTAAGTGTCAATAGGATCGGGAACGTTGGCACCTGAAGTTTCTACTGGAATGTCATCATAGTTATCGAAATTGATACCTGTTGTTTGCACATTCTCACGATGAAATAACTCTTTCTCAAGCCTTTTATCAGGTCGCATATCACCATGATAGCCTAATTCATTACGACGAGCTCCATCGCGGCGATAGCGTCCACCGCCACCGCCACCTCCACCTCCGTCGTAACGTCCTCCACCAGAGGAACGTTCAGTGTCAACATTTGCCCAGCGACTATTTGATGTCATAGGAGGAGGGCCTCCTGTATTGTTTCCGCCATTAGAAGCTCGATCATCGCCTTGGTGAGAACGACGATCCCCACCTCTACGATCGGAATAACCACTACTAGATCTTCTATCGCCATATCCTGCGCGTCCTCCACTTCCGTAGCCTGCACGTCCAGATGGGGGGCCTGAGGACCCTTCTGAGGATCCACCACCCTGATTTCTCAGGTGCGGTGGTACATACTTGTTACCTGTTAAGGGTTGGTCCGTTGTTTTCAAAGCGTTTGTTTTTTTATCAGTTTTATTCATATAGTGATAAATGAAAAATAATTATTTCAATTTTGATTTTGCAGTTTAATATTTGTTATGATGTGAGCTTTTCCACAGCTTCTTTCAATCAGTCGTGACGAAAAAAGCGGAACATTCAGGGGTATTCCATGATGCTCCAAGATGGCCGTTCTAGAATTCAAGAGCTTTCATGAGCCATCCAAACCTTTTCTCACCAACACGATTCAAAACATTTCTCAGGATGAAGTTTATCATGTCCCACGTGAGTAAAACGCAAAAACCAAAAAACGCACTTTTCAGAAAATGAGTTAGGTACTATTCATACCTTTGTACGACAAGAAAACCAAACATTTCAAACATGAGATTGGGGTATGAGGAATTTTTTCCAAGAGTTTAAGTATGGGAATTCCAGTGTATCAATTTTTGCAAATAACGTATACCAAAGAATAATATTCAAGTACGAGAGAACGATAAGCTTTCTCTTTCGGTAAACAATGAAGTTAAGCCAGAGACCTGAAGAGATAATTGCACTGCATCATAAAGGTTAACATCCAAACAGTATCATTTGGGGGAAATCCAACTCCATGACAGATGGTGTGACGAAGATCTCCAGCAAAATTCAAAAAGAATGGAACACAAGTTCCTCAAATGTAAGCAGAGTTAGAGTTTACGCACCATTTTGCATTCCAAAAGCACTGAAATCACGCTGGGTATTTGTGCTTTTCACTCAACCAATTCAAGCCTTGACCTTCTAAAATTTTCAAAATTCTTGTCCAACACAACACTGGCTGAGATTTGTTACACTTACATACGGGATCATATGTTGGGTTTCATACTAAATTGTTCGCACGTCAATTTGATAGTAATTTCCCTACCGTTCATTCGATGCTGGACATGTCTTATATACTCGTAAATGAAGGACTGCTATTGGTGAATGTCCTAAATGATTTGTTCACTCAATTTTATGAAATAACCTATTCACGTGAATTTCATGATGATGTCATCTATTCACAATTCAATTTCATTCCAGAAATGATTGTTGCTTGACAAGTCTGGCTGGTTTGCTATTTGATAGATAGATTTCAATGCATACTAATTAAAAGAAAAGCTTCTTGTTCAGTGCAGGTATGATTGCCTACTGTTTAAGATTTGATGAAAACAAAAAATAAAACGAGTCGAGATATGCCGCATGTTATTTCATTGTTTTCTTTTGAATTTGTTGTCCCAACAACAAATTAGACGACGTGTGGATAACTTTCTCTTCCTCTTGTGGAAACTGCGCGGGACTCATTTTGCTTCTAAATATTTCTAAAATATTTAAAATCAATCACACGGCGGTATAATACTTACAACGAAATATATAGAAATTTTGTTCATATGCTTTATTCTGCTAATCAAGAACATATGCTCGCTCGTTAATGGTGTCATATGAACATCATACTACTACAGAAGTTTAGATTAGATTTCATCAAAACAAATGAATTTCTTGGCATTGTTGCTCACATCATTCACGTGCCGGAAATATTTCGATAAAAAGGTCACAGAGCCCAGACACATTTCGAGTGAAGCTCAAAACTTGTCTTGCATCAACTCATTCAACGTATCATTCTAATAATTGAAGTAGGAAAAATGAAACAAAATCGAACTACCCTCCTCTCTCTATTGTGTCTCGTATTGTGCGCTCCTTCTACATCAACTTTTTTCCCTCGAAGCAACTTCGAGAAGAAGTTTCAAGCTAATGAGCCTGCAGGTGCTATTGCATACTCTCTTAACGACGAGAAATTTCTAAAGGAGCTAGTTTCATTGAAAGAAGCAAAAGATATGGAGTATCGAACTATTGAAAATTATAATCAAGAAGTAAATGAAGTCCTGTGTGAAAATCATCCGTCACCTTCAACATGTTTTTCAACTGTGTGTGAGTACACAGCGGGAAATATATGGTTTCTCCCCAGGGCCGGAGTAAAATTTCGCGAAAAAATGGCAATCAAGCAAGTTTCGACTGAAAATCATCAGGCTACTGTTGAATGCGAGGCTGATTTTTTCGATGGGAAGAAATGGATCAACTGTGCAAAAACAACTTGCAAAATAAATTCAAGAACTATTCCTCTTGATAAAAAAGAATGTGTGGACGTGATCTTCCAACATCATCACCAAAAATTAAGCGATGGATTTTGTGATAATCCGTTTGAGCTCCAATTGGACGTAAAGACGAATCTTATGATACGCTTACCACTTATTGCAGGCAGGGTTTCAAAAATGATCAATTCTACCTTTCAAGACGCTGTTGCCTCTTTCGTTCGAAACCATCACGGGATACCTCCAAATGCTTTCAAAGTGGTCTAAGTTGAGATCATAGATATGCGCACAAAATTCATAAAAACCCTCAATTCCCAATAGTGTAAGACATGATTAATATCGGAGTAGACCTTGTTACTTTTTTACATTGTATAGCAAAAGACGGTATTTTAGAAGAGAATTGTGCAAATAGCCCGCTACTAAAATTTTAATAATTGGTATCTTTAAAAATGTAAACAGATATTTCCTGAACAAGATTTCTTATGAGGACATTTGATGATTTATCTTAACACCACAGGATAAACTCGTACATATTGTAGAAAAAATATTCTTATTATTCATTATCAATTGTGTCGGAATCCTCTATTGGTATCTGCTGCTCTTCTTCCACAATCTTGATATCGTACTTGCTGGCTCGTTTTGTCCAACCCTCAGCAAAACCTATTGTTCCATCAGGTCCCTTGAATGATTTCACATTAGAATGAAGTCAGTTTTGTTTCAAGAAAAAATGTAATTGCGTTCTTCCGACAAAACTTACCTTTGCCAAACCTGATTGTGCTACAATTTTGCCTCCCATATTCCGTAACTCTTTCTTCACCGTCAAATTCAGCCGAGGTCTCTCTTTCTTTCCAATCTGAATTTTTGATGTCAGATACAAGTCGGTTGTTCGACAAACTATGGATGTGATTGTTTTTAAGGTACGGTTTAGTCTTCAAACTGTCAGGATAGTAACATTATAAGTCAGAATTTATTCTTACCTCCGTAGATTTTTCCTTCATGAAGAATCCCTTCGACTTTAGAGCGCTCATTCAACAGCTTAGGGTCACAGCTTATCACTTCCTTTAAGCTGATTTCATATTTTTCAGTTTTGTCGTTAGCAGCAACAAACGTCGCTGTGAACTCTTCGACCGAGATATTCAAAAGATAACCTAGTCTTGTCGTTGCTGAATTTCTGCTAATTATCCTCACATCTTTTGCTGTCGTGTTAGATCCTTTTCCTTTCGCAAAAGATACCAAATCACCTCTTCGAGGGGCTCCGCCAGTATCTACTGATGAAGATGAGCCAACTCCACGCACCGCAATACCAACACTGCGGTAGATAACATGATCGTAATGCGTTGGATGGCTGTCATTCTCTGAGTTTCCAGGCAAAATCGGATCCTCAGGTTCCTCTTCATTTTGTGCTGAAGGGGTTTTTTGTTCTACTGTTATTTTAGAAACCTTTGTTGATACATTTTCAATATCAGAAATTTTATCCATCTTTGTGGATTTATTTACATGACTGTGGGGATCAGAAAGTAATAGGATCACACCTAGTTCGCTCATGTGTGATCCACTTTCTTTCTTCTTCTTAGATTCATTTATATCGGACCATCTTCCACCAGGGCTTTTAGTTGTGTTAGCGCTCAAAGATGACGCATGAGCAGGCGTATTTGAAAGAGACGTATGTGAAGGTTCCATCAGAATCATTCCAGTGCATGCATTCTTTTCTGCTTTGGAGGGTATTTGAAGTGTTCCGTTTGGGAGCACAACTATGTTCATCGCAATGCGCTTTCCGTTTTTTTCATTTTTACCAATGTCAAATTTTACTTCATCTCCCTTTCTGATGAGTCCATGATCATGTTGCCTGCCCCGATGCTTTCGAGTTTGCTTTTCTGGGGAATCTTGTAATGGTTGATCAGTGCAGTCTTTGGCAACTACACTGGACATATGAAAAAAAAGTACTTCCTTTTTCAAACCATTGTCATCTATTTGTGTGATGAAACCAAAATCTCTCTTAAGAAGAATTTCTGTAACTAAACCTGAACCAGCAATGTTAAGAGGTTTCAAATGCGATTCATTTCCATCTCCCACATTACGTTCAACCATCTTGCGCTCGATTACTTTTACGTTAGTCGCTAAGTAAGCACCCGTTTTTCTTGACTGGGTAACATTACATTCAACCACATCACCAACATCAGGGGCACCACCATTATTATCTGAAGCGATGGAACTCCTTTCAAACCGAATTGTTTTCACGGGTTTGACTTTCCTTACACTTCTTTTCTTTGCCGAGTTCTTGTTGTTATTGGTGATCTCATCTGTGGGACTCGGTACTACAAATGAAACATTATTATTTTCTTCTTCCTGAATAGGTGAATTGGCTCGGTTAGATTCTGAATCTTCGAAATTTCTGGCATCATCAAAAGTTAGATTAGAAATTTTCATTTTAGCATATCCATTAATCAACGGATCTGGTGAAACCGCATCCTTGCTTCCACCAACAAATTCAACATGTAGACCTTTTTGTTCTGCCATTGACATTACAACTTGAGCCTCATTCACTCCAAGGGACATAGGGTAGACCACTGTTTCTCCATCAACTTTAATAGCATTTAATAGTGCTGAAACTATTGGATGCCGTTCATCATGCGACATTGCCGTAACAGGATTATCTAGTTCAAAATATCCGGATTTATCTTTATGCACTTGTTTCACTATTGCTCGCACATTTTCTGAAATCAAAATATCTACAGCAAAAGAGTCATTTGGTTCTATACATATACGTTGCGCTTTCATATTCTCCAAATTATGCGATTTGCTATGCCTTCCCCTAGAATAATCATGGGAACCAGCATTTGTTAAATATATATCAAACGTTACTTTAGATCCAACCATTAATTTTTGCGCATCTGAGCAATTTGAATCCTTTGAAGAATATCTCATAATATCAGATTGAAGAGAAGTCGGAAATATCTCATACAAGCGAAAATAAATATCTACGGCCCTTTCTGCACATGTAACAAAACCGTAACCTTCTTTCAAAGCACTAACAGTGCCCTGAAATCTTCCCGTACGTGACGGCTCCAATAATCGTATATCTTTTCTTTCATTAAGATTCAATTCACTGGTATCTGCTTCGTTTGCAGGAAGCAGATATTGAGTTGGTTTTGCGTGAAAGGACCCATCTAATGTTTCTTTTATCACATCAAACAACAGTACATCACCTTCTCGAATCCAAAGTCCGACCTGAGATCCATCGCGATTTGCTGCATAGGTTCCACCAGGAACTTCGTTTACATCCAATATTACTTCCGTCACCACACTATCTTCGAATGATATTGGATTTTTCAATCGTATCTTCCCTTTTTTTTCCACAATATTTGCTCTTCTTCGGTTCGGGTTTGCTGGAATGGGTAAAGTACATACTGAGCCAATTGCACCCGTAGAGACAGTCTGGTAAAATTGAACAGTATCTTTTGGCAAGAATTTGATTTTTCTTGCAACAAAACGATTGACGTGCTGATTCCGACCATTCGCCGTTTCCTTGCACACGAGAAATTCCATATCTTGACCAACTGCGAGAGTGTATTCATTGTTTAAATTTGAGTCAGGATCTTTATCCGGAAGTTCAATATAAGTATACTGAAAGTAAATATGCTCCCTTCGAGATGAGGAACGTAAAAATCCATCTTTATCACTCAAACTCACAACCACACCCTGTTCGAGAGAAGCCTCGGCCAACATTTTTTTCTCTTTTAATTCGCGTTGTCTGTCACGTTCACTTTGAATTAATCGAATATTTTTGGCTAGTTTTTTGTTTGTACGACGTTCGATTACTGTTTCGAATTCTACAAGATCTCCCTTTGATAATCTGGATGGTTGATTTCTCTCGGGATCATAATCATCTACAGAATAAGGAATCATAACGCTTTCATTTGACCTTTTAGATCCTTCATTTTTAGCATTTCCCTCCTTATCATCATCGTTCTCATTATCCTCACTTTCTATGATCAAGCAGATTGTTCCATCATAGGGTGAAGTACGAATATCTGTAGATCGTGAATGTTGAACTCTTGCAGCATTTTCTACTATTCCTTGTTTTTTCAAAATGTTATCTTCATCTGGAAGCTCCCATTTCACAGTACCTTTGGGAAGTACATTTACACGGAACGCTGCTAGCTTTTCTTTATCTGAATTTGAACCTCTATTAGTACCCTGAGATGAAGGACCAATGTCAAAATTGACTTCCATACCAATTTCCAACTCACTTGGATGAAAAGAATTTCGATCCATTTCTGAATAATGAAAAAAAACGTCCTCTTCTCTTTGTGCACATTTGATGAATCCAAAAGATTCTAGAAGGGAAACAATCATTCCTTCTTCTCTGGGAAGTCTTTGATAGGAGATATTGCGACGAATTCCTCTCTCACTTCCATTCAAACCTCCACTGTTGCCACCACGACGTAGGCTACCGGTTTCTCTTCTATCTCCTCTCCTTTCATTTCGCCTGCTGTCTGAAAAATCCGAATTGCGCCCACTGTTATTATTAGTGTTCACATAATCTCCTAAAGAGTTATTTGAGCGACTATTTTCACGCCTTCCTCTCCCAAACGAATAATTAGACATTTTTTAGTAGTACGTTATTTTTATTCTTTCTTCTTATGCTCAGATTGCTTTGAAATTAAGTTTTAATATCTTCCTGAAATTGATCCTTCCCGCGTTTTCAAAAATGTGATGATTGATGATTTCTTGTATCTAAGGATAACAATGAAGATTCTTGAGTGAAAGTTTCTCAATTTCGGAAGTATTTAGGGATGCAAATTAGCTGCACTTCTTACAAAAAAGTTTCTCGATTGACTTTTTCAAAAAAGATTGACACTAGGACGTCAATATCAGATTTATTTGGAATTAGTGTCAGTTCAGCTTAAAAGAACAAATTCACAGAAGAAAATGATATTTGATGCTGAAGGGATTATTCTTTTTCAGCTTAGGGACTGACAAATCGAGTCAACTGACAGATTTGAGAGAGTTCGGCAAAGGCTTTGTTGAGTCCTATCCTTTGATCGAAGACTGAACAGAGTTGCAGCAATCCACACGCATAGAGATTGAAACCAACGAATACTTCAGAACCGTAGGTTACGTACAATTTAGTATTCATTTCTCTTCTTTCTCCGAAGATTTTATTTTGCGTCGAGTCTACTTCTTCCATGTGTCAGCTATTTATTACCGACTATAATTTTTGAATCGTAAGTTTCTACGAGATGAGAGAAAAAAAATATCGCTTACCAATTATCAATGGCTGATTAGAGCAGTGCGTAAGATATGTAATACTTATCGGGTTATGAGCATAAACAACTGAGGGGTGAGATTTTAGTCTCAATAGAGAATCTTGATTCTTTAGGTTGACACCACTCGCCAAGAGCAAATAAATAGAGTGCCTTCTAATGATAATCAATATATAGGTGAAATGCAATATTGAATGCATACATCCTATTCTAAAACATATTTAGTTCATTTTCATTTGATCAACTGTAAATAAAATGAACAAATTTAGCATGACAAGGCAGTCCATCTCGCATTTAAATCGTGTTCTTTAAGATTCAGCGATATATTTTGTATTTGAATTTGTTAAGTATATTTGTTGTGCATGAATATATAATTTTACAGAAATGTGCATTTTGAAAATGAGCCACATGTTTCATTATGTTATACACCTATTTTATATAGTCAAAAAGAAACAATTTTGAATAGATTCACAAACACAACGACGATGCCCCTAAATAGTTCCGTTCAATATTTGAATAGTTGGAACTAAATAAATACCTAGTTAATAAAAATTAAAGCGCGCGTTCCATTTTATTGCCATTTCTTTGCAAACAAACTAGTTGAGGTATCTTCATTGAACTGGTTGCTGATGATGTCCCAAGATGCACTTCCGACAATGGCAAGTGAAGAATCACTGGAAGTGGTTTTGAAGAGTACACCCAAGAGACGCCCACCGCCACCTCCAGAGGATGATCTGAATAAAACACAAGAGGAAGAAGAACTTGATGAAATTGTGAGGAGCATTGAAGGTTATGGCGATGTTGATGTAAATCCCAAAAAAAGCAATACTCGCAAATGCTGCATGATTTTGTTGTGCATCATTGTTCTCCTAATAATTATTATTCCCATCGCTGTTCTGAAACCATGGCAAAAATCATCTGATTCGGACACTGATAATAATGACACTGATAATGACTCTGATACGAACGCCGACTTAGGTGGTATTGTTTTCAACTTTACTACAAACACTCCCTCAGCAGCTGTCACCAGCACACCATTGATGTCGTCAACATTAAGTCCATCAGTAATGGAAATGTCAAACTCGCCATCAACCATCTCAGAACGAGTATTGCCAATTTTGACTGCAAGGTTAAGTTCCCTTGTACCAGTGGAGTTGCTCGAAAATAACACCAGTCCACAAGGAATGGCAGTTGCACGGCTTATTGAAGATGATGATAATCAAATGGAGGATGTAGAACTGCTTCAAAAGTTTTCACTTCTAAGTTTTTTCTATGCAACAAATGGAACAAGCTGGACAGACAGTGTTGGTTGGGATGGAACATCGGAGGATAAATTAAATGTATGTGAATGGAGTGGAATTACTTGTGAAGGAAATAGGAGAAGGCTAGATGATTTGGCTGAGGTATCGAATGCTTTTGCCAGTGTCGTGGAGCTAACCCTAGGTACGCCTATATGTTTTATTTTATCATTCGATGTTGATTTTTGTAAATTCCTTATTCACAAAATTTTGCATTGACTTATATCCATGATAGACTCGAACAACATGCAGGGTCCCATGCCTACTGAGATTTGTACACTTTCCAATTTAACCACTCTTGATTTTGGTGGTAATCTTATCAGTGGAAACATTCCTGAATGTATTTCAAATATTGTAGACCTGACAACATTATCGTTGAGTGAGAATTCTTTTACAGGTGGAATTCCTGAGTCGTTGTATGACCTAAGGTCTCTAATTCGATTGAATCTTAATGAAAACAACCTCAATGGAACCATTTCCACTAACATCTTCCAGTTGCAAGATCTCGTGAATTTGGAGTTGAACACAAATGAGCTGTCTGGAATGATTCCTACTGAAATCGGACGACTCAGTAGCCTTCGTAAGTTGTCTGCCGCAACTGTTATCCCTTATATATTTATGATTTAAATCTAACTATCATCACTATTTCTGAATTGTAGAAAGGTTGATATTGTTTGAAAATCAACTGACGGGATCTATAGCCCGCAGGTTGTTCATTTTAACTGAACTCATTATCCTCGATTTAGCCTTCAACAATTTTGAAGGCGCAATACCAACAAGAATAGGAAATCTTGGTAGTTTGAGAGTACTTGCTCTTAACAACAACAAGCTCGACGGATCGTTGCCAACGGAGGTGGGTAACCTCGGAGATCTTAGAGTTTTGCTTCTCAATGAAAATAGTCTGGAGGGGACTTTACCAACAGAATTTGGTGAATTGGATCGATTAAGTATAAGCGTACTGAATGATAATAATTTTAGAGGGTCAATTCCTACAGAGATGGGCAATCTTGCGAACATGGGTGAGTGAAGTCAATCTTTACGTTGTCATTGAAGATGCTATAGATTTTTTTCCACCATGAACTAAATAATTATTGCCTTGTTCCTCAAATAACACACAGTGACTCTCCATGTATATAACAATTCTTTCACAGGAACTATCCCGCTGGTAGTTTGTGGGTTGGAAGATGACACAAATGAAATAGAAATTTTGGGTGATTGCGACGATCTTCCCGTATGGCAATGCAATTGTTGCGATCAATGTTTTTAAAAAGGGTGTGATTGTATCTCATATGTTTTTCTATTTAATTTATCCTCCCACAATACAAATTCGAAGGGCTCAAAAGCGGCTAAGAATGATGAGTACGACATATTTTTTTCCAAGTCTAAGTTTGGGATCGTTTCAAAGATGATATTGTGATCATGAGCATCATGATCGTACTTTCTAAAGCAGGTTGGTATGTGTTTTCATACACGACAATCAAACATTTTATTTCGCTTTGTAAATTAAATTCTACTATTATTTATATGCTCTTAAAAGCGGAGAGTGGCTTCAAGCAACTGACTAATAAATCAAGGATTTTCTTGTAGAATATGTTCTCGGAAATTCCATTTCGAAGATAACTCGAGAGATTAATGAAGGAAGACTTACCTTTACATGTGTCATATTGTCTTTTACTTTATGTTTCTCTTGAAGGATTATCAGAGCATGATACAATAGAAGACAACAAAAATTGTATTCGGAAAGGAAATCTTCGCCCTACTTATACAGACACTTTTTCTTGGAAAACTAGACTCAATTCTATATTGATAAACGTATTTGAACGGAACTCATTTTATCAACAGAACCAGGTAAAAGTTGACCAGCAGTAATGGTATATTTTTTACTCGAGAGATGTTTACAAAGTATTACTGTGCTAAAGAGTCATCAGGAATATTTCCACAGGAACATACATATATCGAAGATTGATTTCAAACTATTGCGACCATGGACAAAGTCAGAGAATAATACAGCAGTCTGCCATATGTGGATATAAATTTGAATTGACTTTTTACAAAATGATTTCATCCAATATTTGAAACAAACATGTGGACATATGGGGAACGACACGTATTCTCTTGATTTAGATGGTTACTGTTCGACTGAAGAAGAAGTCATAACTCAGAGCGAAAAATTTAGCTGATTAAAAGTATCCGATATTGGCATTCACGATTGACAACAAAAGATATGG
>Ga0209092_10001381_pt1 | contig 23677 bp, 22 predicted proteins | sample FraStrMetagenome_FD_187446 | JGI IMG/M metagenome (GOLD analysis project Ga0209092, IMG submission 187446) | Marine eukaryotic phytoplankton communities from Arctic Ocean - Fram Strait ARC3M Metagenome (SPAdes) (version 2) | ecosystem: Environmental > Aquatic > Marine > Oceanic | place: Fram... | reverse complement strand
CTTGGGTTTCTTATCTGACGGTATAAATGGAATGTTCGATTTGTAAAAAAAGCGGTTTTCTTGGGTTTCTTATCTGACGGTATAAATGGAATGTTCGATTTGTAAAAAAAGCGGTTTTCTTGGGTTTCTTATCTGACGGTATAAATGGAATGTTCGATTTGTAAAAAAAGCGGTTTTCTTGGGTTTCTTATCTGACGGTATAAATGGAATGTTCGATTTGTAAAAAAAGCGGTTTTCTTGGGTTTGGTGGTTAGATTTTGAATTTCAAGATTAAAGGTTCGATTCCTTTAGCTTAATTTTGTTTTTATATCCCTTTTTTGTTCTTTTTTTAGCTTCAGATGACTCGAATTGAGTTTTTTAGGCAACTTGATCTCTTCGGTGGTGTTAATAAGCCTTGAACGGTTGCGTTTTTATCACGCATCCCTTTGAAGTCAAAACATTTTGTCGATCTTCAAAAATTATCGCGGTTAAATGGAATACGTATTACACGCGCTGCCCATTTAGCTGGTAAAGCAGCGATTATTGAGCTGTTGGTTTCTAATCAGCCAAGTATTATTAACTACCCTAAAAGGTAGGTTTTCTTTGCTTGGTTTTTTAGTTTCGTCGTGAGTTCAAATCTCATTTACCCAATTAGGTTTTGATGTTTTTTTCTTCGCGTTTGATTCTGGCGCAATATAAACGTTATCTGGGCACTTAAAACATGCTAATATAACAAAATTTTATTTGTTGTGTTCGGAGAGTATTATAAAAGCAGATATTCGCTAAATATACGAAAAAACGTATTGTAAACAAAGAGTTTCGGATAAGGTTGATTCATCGTTTTGTGTTTAACTTTTATAAGATTAGATAGTTGATTAGCTATAATTTTTCAAGTCAATGATCTTTAGCAGTCTTTTCCGATTTTTCTGCCTCAATAGCAACGCTATATTTCTTTTAGGGATCAGCAGTTAGGAATATTGAACAATGAAATAACTTTTGATTCAGTGATTCAGATTAGAGCCTTATTACGTGTTTGTATTTTGATCTACCAAAAAGAAAAAATTGATTTCAAACAAGTTTTCTTTTTTTAATAAAACTTAAGAATTAATGCTGATAAATCAGGTGCCAGAAGTCTCGGTAATGCCTGAAGCATGAACGTTATATTAATTATTAGATTTAAATAGTAAAAAGGAAGAATCACAAGCTTTAAAATAAAACCCAGTTTTGGCTCTATGAAAAGAAACTAAGATTCTTTAATGTTATTTCAGGAGTTAGAATAAAAAAGGTAACGATAATATGTCTTAATTATTTTTAGAATTTCAAAGGTTAACGCAATCTTCTCGATAAAAACATCAATTCTTTGGTTACGAAAGCTTAAGTATCAAAAGGAATTAGAGACTCCTGTAGTTTAAGCCGTCAATAAAAATCGTATTTTCCATACTCGTTTTTGGTAAAAGAATAAAGATGATTCGATTAATCTAAAAAGTATGGTCGCAAGATTGAAATTTAAAGAATCAGACGAGAAAGAAGCTCGTTTGTGGATCGTGCTATTTAATTCGATAAAACGCGCAAATCTTACCAAAACTTGTAATTTAATAATGTAATAGATATCTTTTATTTTTCGTTTGAACAGTTGTTGCATGGTTGTCGTCAGTTCTTATTTTGTAATATTCAGTTAATTCTGTTAAAGGACGAAACTTTTATTTTAAGGTAAATTAATTCCTAAAAAGATGTTTTGATAAAAAACACGAAAAAAAATGACTTCTAAATCCTTATGATGCTAATGTTTTGGGCTTTTAATGCGATACATTGTAAGAAAACAAAACATTAAAATCTATTTAAAACAAATTGAAATTTAAATATAAAATCTTACTTTGTTCAGATTGTTTTTTGAAACTCAAAAACATAAAGAAGGAATAAACAGTAATGATTAGTTATTCAGCGGTCATGAAACTTTTCATTTCTTTCTATACTTTTCGCCCGTCGCTTCTTGAAATTAAACCCTAATAAGCTAAAAAGAATGATAAGGTTTAGTTATTATTACTATTTTAAAGCTTTAAAAATTTTTTTATACATTAGTTTTTGAAATTATGAATAAGTCGTAACAAAGTAATCGTAGATGAATCTGCGGTTGGAATAAGATTTTCTTAAATTCGATCTTTTACTAGCTTTTTTGTTCGCAATAAGATCCGCAATGCTTTAAGTTTTAGGGCTCAACTTTTTCGTTTTTGATAGCTTTTTTGGCGCTTTGTTTACATTAAAAAAAAGAAAGGTCTATTTCATTTTACAGTTTTTTGTCAATATTTTTTTATATTTAGATGTTTTTTTTTGCTCAGCGACACGCTTTTCATTTAGTTGACCCTAGTATTATGCCTTTATTATCTTCTTTAAGTTGCCTTGTTACGGCTTTAGGCGCCGTTTTATATTTTCACGGTTTCATAGCTGGTTTAAACATACAGCTTTTTGGTTTATTTTCTATTTTGGTCTGTATGTTTTTTTGATGAAGAGATGTAGTTAGAGAAGGGACGTTAGAAGGATGTCACACAAATATCGTTCAGTTAGGCCTTCGTTATGGTATGATTTTATTTATCGTATCGGAAGTTATGTTTTTCTTTGCTTTTTTTTGGGCTTTTTTTGCTGCTAGCATAGCTCCCACAATTGAGATCGGAAACGTTTGGCCGCCAAAAGGAATAGAGGCTTTTAATCCTTTTGAAATCCCTTTAGTAAATACTTTAATTTTACTTTGCTCTGGTGCGACAATAACTTACTCGCATCATGCGATAACAGCGGGAAACAAAAAGGACGCTGTTTTCGGTCTAGTTTTAACAATAGTTTTAGCTGTTGTTTTTACTGGGTTTCAGGCTTTCGAATATGTTAGTGCTTCTTTTAGCATTTCTGACGGTATTTTCGGTTCAACTTTTTTTATGGCTACAGGCTTTCACGGTTTTCATGTTTTTGTTGGGACTGTGTTTTTGGCCGTTTGTTTAGTTCGATTGCTGTTTAATCATTTCACGGTTGAGCATCATTTCGGTTTTGAGGCTGCTGCTTTTTATTGACATTTTGTTGATATCGTTTGGCTTTTTTTGTACGTTGCAATTTATTTTTGAGGCGGTAATTAGCCTAAAAATAGCGTTAAGTGTTGGGTCATTTTTTGTTAGATGATGAGTACTTCTATTATTTTATTAATCTCGTTTTTTATCCTTTTAAGTAGTTTAAGCGAAAGTTTTGAATTCTTAGTTCACAACGAAGAGTCTTTGTTAATTTTATGCTTTATAGCTTTTATTTTTTTCGCTTATAGCTTCTTAAGTGTTGGCTTCTTTGACGATTTTCAAAAACGAGTATTTAGTTTAGAACAGCAACTTTTAGTTGTAGTTGGTGCTAGGTTTAAAGTTTTACTTTCTAGTTTTAATGATTTTTTCTTTCGTAAGGGCTTAGTTTTAAGATTTCAATTTATTTTAGGTTTGTTGACGTTTGGTTTTCGTTTAAGCTGTCTAGTTTTTTCATCTGACGTTAAATTTTCAATTAATTCACTTTTTTTATTCCAATTATCTAGTATTTTAAGGTTAAAAAGTCGATTACTAAAACCTATTCAGAGCCGCTTAAATCATTTTAGTTTAGTTCCTTTTTTATTTGGTAAATCTTCCTTAACAGTTTTCGGTTTAAGTTTTGATTGTTTTATTAAAAAATCGATTTTTTTAGAAAATTCACAATTTTTCCATAGATCAATAATTTTAAAGCAGTTTTAGCTTAAAATCTTGTTTTTTAAGTTCTATTTTAGGTGTTTTTAATTTTAAATGTTTTTGCTGTTTTTAGAAAGTTCAAAAAATTTCAGATAGAATGCTTGATTTATAGTTTTAGGCGTTTAAAGACGAAATGTTTGATATAATTATTAGAGAGATCAAAATTCCTTAATAGAAAACTTTTATCTCAAAAAGTATAACTTTTTGTTTAATATAAAACTTATGAGTTGTTACCAGCCGTATTAGTTTTAAATCTTAGCGAATTGATACATCTAAATAGCTTCTTAAAAAATCAAAAGAGAATTTGAAAGTAACGGTGAGTGAAATCAAAAAAAAATTTAGTATTAAGTTATGGGTTTAAACCTATTTAAAATTTGTTTGTAAATAATGTTTCATTGTTTTTATAGAAAATCTCGTTTTCTAACTTTTAGGCTGTAAAATCGATAGTGCATTAGTATTGAGAAGGAAAGCACTTCGAACTAAAATAAGGAAAGAAGTCATAATAAATTTGAAATTTTTGTTATTCTATCGTTTAAAACTTTTTACTTTTTGCATAACGGTTTCATTATTTAAAAGAAAAGGTAAGCTTTAAAAAAATTTAAAAGCTAATATTTTAAAACTTTAAAATATACAAATAATCTTTTCTTTTAAACACGAAGCCGAGCGATCTAATCAAGCGCTAGCTGAAATTGGTTTAAACACCTTATGGAGGGCTTAACCCGTGTTTGTTGCAATAAGCTGGGGTGACGTTTGATTAGGAGTGAAAGGCTAATCAAGCTCGGTTATAGCTTGAACTCCGCGAAAGTTATTTCAGTAACGCCACCATTTATAAAAATGAGGTAAAGCACTGATTTCGTTTTGGGTGATTTAATACTCTTTCAAGCGTTATTAAACTTTGAATACATAAAATAATAATTAAGTGGTGAGTCAGACTTTGAGCTATAAAGTTCAAAGTCAAGAGAGAAACAACTCAGATCGTTTGATAAGATATCTAAATATAATTTTAACAAATGAAAGTTTTTTAGCTTCAATAAAATTTATTATAAAAATTAGCTTCTTAGCGAATATTATGTTATAAGTTGGCTTAGAAACAGCCATCGATTAATGAAAACGTAATAGTTCAAATAATTAGCTCAAAAATTCTTAAAATTTAAGATTTTAAGTTCGTCGAAGCTGCGAGTTTGGTAGTGGAGCATTTTGTAAAAAATAAAATAGCTGTGAAGCAAAATCAAAAAAGCTACTGTGAAAATTAGTAACATTTAAAATTGTTAATAATTCGTTTTTAATCTAAGCTTTTTTATTTCTGTTTTGAGTTTATTCGAGCCTTAAGCTTAAAATGAAAGTTTTTGGCGATAGGTTTAAAAACCATGGATGTTTAAAGTCTGTTATAATACTTTAAAAATAAAAATCGTAGATTTTATGTTTTAGTTTTTTTGCTTTTACAACGTTATTTGTTTTTCAGGAAAAAGTAAGGTTTACTATTTCGTAGCTTATAACCGCAACAGGTAGATTAATAAAAAATATTAAAACGTAAAGAATAATAAAAGATAAGGAACTCGGCAAATAATCTCCGTAACTTTGGAAAAAGGAGGTTTGATTTAATAGATACTATTAATCATTCATGATAAATCAATGAGCGACTTTTTAATAAAAAATTAAAATAACGCAAATTTTAATACAAAAAGTATGTTATTTGATTGGTTCTCAATGCTTTAACCTGAAAAAGAAAGTTATACGCTTTTTAATAAGGAAAAGCAAATAGATGTCTTATTTTGAGGATAATAATGTAGCGAAATTCCTTGGCTTTTAATTGAAGTCCTGCATGAAACCATTAACGACTCATTGACTCTCTTGTCTTTTACTCTTGTGAATTTGAAATGAAGGTGAAGATTCCTTCTTCTTAAAGTAAGACGAAAAGACCCTATCAATCTTTACTCAATGCTGGCGTTGCTTTTTTAAATTTACATGTTTAGTAATAGATAGTAGTTTTTAGTGCTTGCAACTTTCTAAACTTAATTGAAGCGGAAAGCTAAACTTTTTTGAAAAACTATCCTGTAGTTTATTTAAGCTATTTTATTTTATTTAAAACAGCGCTTGCTTGTGAGTTTATCTGGGATAGATCCCTTTTAAAAAGTACTAAAGGAATACAAAGATAACCTTAATTAAGATATCTTAATTTTGAGCGAAAAAGTAAATGTTTGTTTGACTGTGAGGCATAAAATTGTTTGAACAGCTATGTTAATAGGTTTTATTGATCCGATAGTGTTGAACGAAAAAGCTATCGCTTAATAGATAAAAGATACTGTAGGGATAACAAGATAATAAAAACCAAGCGATCAAAGCGACGTTTTTGATTGTTATATCGATGTCGGTTTAAAGCATCCTGATGGTGAAGAAGCTATCAAGGGTTTAGCTGTTCGCTAACTAAGGCTTTCCATGAACTGGGTTTAAAACGATGCGAATCAGTTTAGTTTCTATCTGCTTGATTATTTAAGGTTTAAAGTTTTTTTCGCTAGTATGAGAAGATCGATGAAAAGAAAGCCAATAGTTAAAAACCTTCTAGGTTGTTTTGCCATGCTTTTATTGTTTAAAAATCGAAAGCATTAACTTTTGAAACATTGCTTAAATAACCTTAAAATAGGTTTAAAACGAAAACTTTGATCGGTCAATAGTTAAAGTTTTTTAATAAAAAGATAATTGATGACGAATTTGTTTGCTAAAAACTTTTTGGTTTTAAAATACACGTCAATGATAAGCTACGGCCAAAAATTGAAAAAATTGATTTATTTGTTACGTTTTCTAGTTTAGGGTTTATCGCTTTATTTGTCACTTATTTCTAAGAAACTAAAAAACCTTAACGTTTTGCCTTAACTATAAGCTCCTTTTTTTAAAGTTGTGTCAGTATCTTAAATATTTTACTATCATACTTTTAATTTCTTCAAGATGTATCTCTTAATATTATTGTTTCCGTTTTTAGGTTTTTTTTCGACTAACATTTTAGGTCGTTTTATTGGCGTGTCTGGATCAAGGTTTCTATCGACTTTATCTATAATGCTTTCGTTTATGTTATCTCTTTTTTCTTTTTACGAGTCTGCTCTTTCGGGTTCGGCTTGTTCGGTAATTTTGTCATCTTGAATCAATATTGAGTTGTTTATAACTCCATGATCTTTTTGTTTTGATTCTTTGAGTGTAACAATGTTGCTAGTAGTTTGCGGCGTTTCCTCATTAGTTCATCTTTATTCTATCGAGTACATGCTTACAGACCCTCACGCCTCAAGATTTATGGGTTATCTTTCTTTATTTACCTTTTTTATGCTTGTTTTAGTTACGTCTGACAATTTTTTAGTTATGTTTTTTGGGTGAGAGGGTATAGGCTTAGCTTCTTATTTGCTTATAAGTTTTTGGCACACAAGAATTCAGGCAGGTAAATCAGCTATTAAAGCGATGCTTGTAAATAGGGTTGGTGATTTGGGTTTAGTTTTGTCAATTTGTTCTATTTTTTTATCTTTCAAAACTTTGGATTATTCGATAATATTTTCGTTATCTAGTTTTTCGACCGAAAATTCTTTTTCGTTTTTATTTTTTAATAGTGCGGATCGACTAAGCGTTATTACGTTTTTTATTTTTTTCGGTGCTTTAGGAAAATCTGCTCAAATTGGATTACATATTTGGTTGCCAGATGCTATGGAAGGTCCAACTCCAGTTTCTGCGTTAATTCATGCGGCAACGTTAGTTACAGCCGGTCTTTTTCTTATAATTAGGTGTTCGGTATTATTTGAAGAGTGTCCGACAATACTTTCTATTGTAACTATCATGGGTTCATTAACAGCTTTTTTCGCCGCGAGCGTTGGTTTAGTCCAAAACGATCTAAAGAAAGTAATCGCTTATTCTACTTGTAGTCAACTTGGATTTATGATGTTTGCTTGCGGTCTCTCTCATTATTCTATTGCTTTATTTCATTTAGCTAATCACGCATTATTTAAAGCGTTACTTTTTTTGAGTGCCGGCTGTGTAATACATGGTTTGCTTGATGAGCAAGATCTTCGAAAAATGGGAGGGTTGCTACAGATACTTCCTATAAGTTATACTATGATTTTGATTGGTTCTTTGGCTCTGGTTGGGTTTCCTTTTTTAACAGGTTTTTATTCTAAAGATGTTGTTTTGGAGGTTGCGTTGTCAAGTCCAACTTTTATTGGTAATTTTGCTCATTGGTTAGGTTGTTTGGCGGCATTCTGCACTTCTTTTTACTCTTTTCGTCTTATTTTTTTAACTTTTCTAAATAATACGAATAGTAATAAAGCTTATATTGAAAACGCTCATGAAGCTCCTTTAATTATGGTTTTACCTCTTATGTTTTTAGCTTTTGGTAGTATTTTTTGGGGTTTCTTTTCTAAAGATTTGTTCATAGGTGTCGGCACTCCGTTTTTTTTAACGTCTTTGACAACAAATTTTGATAATCTAGTAATTTTAGAAGCTGAATTTGCCCCAACAATTTTAAAAAATATTCCTTTTATTTTTACTTTCTTGGGTGCTTTACTCTCCTTTTTCTTAATAAATTGTTCTGTTACTTCTAAAACTGTTATTTTTGATTATAAGGTAGGTTTTCTTTATAGAAATATTTATAGTTTTTTGACTAAGAAGTGGCATTTTGATCAGCTCGCTAATGAGCTTATTATACATAAATTAATGAATTTTGGTTATCGTATTAGTTTTCAGACGTTAGATAAAGGTAGTATAGAAGTTTTTGGGCCCTTTGGTTCTTCTGTAAAACTTTGAAGTTTTTCAAAATCTTTAGGTAATATACATTCTGGGATGATTTTTCATTATTCTTTTGTTATGCTATTTTCTATTTTATTTTTATTTTGTTGGTTTTTAATGTTTAATTTAAACTGAGGTATAAATTCATTTCTTCTTCTTCTTATTTTCTCTTATAGCGTTTTTTCTATAGTAGGATAATTTTGGGGGCGTAACTTAATGGTGGAGTATTTGCTTTGCAAGTAAAAGGTTATTGGTTCGAATCCAATCGTCTCCAAAAAAATATAGCTTAATGGTTAAAGCACCCGACTTTTAATCGGTGTATTAAGGTTCGATTCCCTATATTTTTATTTTATGTGTGGCTGAGTGGTTTATAGCGTTAGATTGCTAATCTATTAAATCTAATGATTTCGTAGGTTCGAATCCTATCACTTAATTTTGTTTTTATATCTCTTTTTTGTTCTTTTCTTAGTTTTTGATGCCGTTTTTTCTTAATCTTTGGGTTAATAGATGATTATTTTCAACAAATCATAAAAATATTGGCACTCTTTACTTTATTTTTGGTGCTATTTCAGGAATTCTCGGCTTTGTCGTTTCTATGGTGATGCGTTTTGAATTATCTCAATCAGGTGATGCCTTTTTAGCTGGGAACTATCAGTTGTACAATGTTTTGGTTACAGCACATGCTTTTCTTATGATCTTTTTTTTCGTAATGCCAACAGCAATTGGTGGTTTTGGGAATTGATTTGTTCCTATTATGATTGGTGCGTGCGATATGGCTTTTCCTCGCCTAAATAATATTAGTTTTTGACTTCTTCCCCCCGCACTAATCTTATTACTTACTTCTTCGCTTGTTGAAGCTGGTGTTGGAACAGGTTGAACAGTTTACCCTCCTTTGTCAGGAATTTTAGCTCATTCTGGTGGCGCTGTCGATTTAGCTATTTTTAGCTTACATTTGGCGGGTATTTCGTCTATTTTAGGAGCTATAAATTTTATTGTAACTATTTTAAACATGCGTTGTCCTGGTATGACTGCTCATAGAACACCTTTATTTGTTTGGGCTGTTTTTATAACAGCTTTTTTACTTTTGTTATCACTTCCTGTTTTAGCTGGCGCTATTACAATGTTATTAACAGATAGAAATTTTAATACGTCTTTCTTTGATCCAAACGGTGGTGGTGATCCTGTCTTATATCAGCATTTGTTTTGGTTTTTTGGTCATCCCGAGGTTTACATTCTTATCCTACCAGCTTTTGGTATCGTATCCCATATTGTTGCTAATTTCAGCTCAAAAGCTGTTTTTGGTAATCTAGGTATGATTTATGCTATGCTTTCAATCGGTTTTCTCGGTTTTATCGTTTGGGCTCATCATATGTATACCGTTGGTTTAGATGTTGACACAAGAGCTTATTTTACAAGCGCTACAATGATTATAGCTGTTCCAACAGGAATTAAAATTTTTAGTTGAATTGCCACAATGTTTGGCGGTAGTATCGTTCTAAATACTCCAATGTTATTTGCTAATGGTTTTATTTTTTTATTTACATTTGGTGGTTTGACTGGTATTGTTTTATCCAACTCTGGAATCGACATCGCTTTGCATGATACTTATTACGTTGTTGCTCATTTTCATTATGTTCTTAGCATGGGTGCTGTTTTTGCTATCTTTGCTGGTTGGTATTATTGGATTAGTAAGATCTGAGGAATTCAGTACAATGAAACCTATGGTAAAGTTCATTTTTGAACAACCTTCATCGGCGTAAATCTATGTTTTTTCCCCATGCATTTTTTAGGTCTTGCTGGGATGCCAAGAAGAGTTCCCGATTTTCCCGATAGTTATAACGCTTGAAATAACATTGCTAGTTTGGGTAGTTGTATTACTATGATTTCTAGTGCTTTTTTCGTGTATGTTGTATACGTTACTTTGGTTAGTAATCAGAGAGTTTCTTTTAATCCTTGAATTAAAGATTGTAAATTTGCTTAGTTTTTTATTTGCTTAGTTTTTCACTGGATGTATATCAACGGTAGATTCTTAGCCTTCCAAGCTGATTGTTACGAGTTCGAATCTCGTCATCCACTATTAGTTATAAAAGATGGCTCAAAAGACAAATCCGATTTCATTAAGAATATCGAGCAAAACCGTTTGAAATTCAATATGAAGTGAAGATAATAAATCCTATTATCGTCTCCTTTTTAAAGATTTAGAGGTAAAAAAATATATAAAAATATTATTTAACAATTTAGGTATTAAAGTTAATGAGACCCTAACAAAACCCCAAAATGAATCAATAAATATAAATATAAAACGAGTTTCGCGAACATTAAAAAAAGATAATGTTTATAATAAAGCTATTCGATCGTTAAGTTTTTTCAAGCAATTTACTTTAAATATTCAGAAGCAAACAAATAAAGTTTTAAGGTATAAGAGTAAAATTAGTTTATGAGAGAGCAAGCTTTTATTTTCATACATTCCTGCTCAATTTTTTTCTGATTTTATTGCTTTACAAATAAAATTTTCATCTAAATATCGTAATGAAGCTTTTAAATTTGGTGTTCAAGCTGGTATTCAGTCGCTGATTTCTTATTACTATAATAGCAGGTCAAAAAATTTTGTTTCTGGAATTAAAGTTATTTGTAAAGGAAGGTGAACCAAAACAGGAACAGGAAGAACTCAAAAAATTATATTAAATCTAGGTCGATTAAACAATCAAGCATTTAGTTCCTTTATTGATTCTTATATTTCGACATCTGTTACAAAGTTTGGGGCTTGTAGTATAAAAGTATTAATTTCGTATAATAAAATTGATCGCCGTTTTTAGCTTAATGGATAAAGCTTTGATTTTCTATGTCATTAATAAAGGTTCGATTCCTTTAAAACGATTTGAGCCAATAACTTAATGGTTAAAGTGTTAGCTTGATAAGCTAAAAATAAAAGTTCGATTCTTTTTTGGCTTATCAGTTTTTTCCCTTTAGTTTGTTAATCTTTATTTTTGATGGTTTTAATGGCTGCTAAGCTTATCGGTGCTGGTTTATCTACAATTGCTCTTGCTGGAGTTGGTGCTGGAATTGGTACTGTTTTCGCTGCTCTTATTACAAGCGTTGCTAGAAATCCTCATTTAATGAAGCAACTTTTTGGTTACGCGATTCTTGGTTTTGCGTTAACTGAAGCTATCGCTTTATTTGCGTTAATGATGGCGTTTCTTATTTTATTCACTTTTTAAATTTTTGATCTAGGTTTTATAGCATAATGTCAATGCATCAAATTGCAAATTTGAGCGATATGAGTTCAAGTCTCATTAAAACTTCACTTTAACTTTTTTTGATGTTTTTTTCGCCGCTTGAACAATTTACAATATTTAAATTAATTCCTATATCATTCTTTGGTTTAGATCTTTCCGTAACAAATTCAACTCTATTCGCTGCTTTATCTTGTTTTTTAGCTTTTATCTTTTTTAATTTTATTTGTTCTAATGCTAAATTAATTCCAACTTTGTGACAAGGCATCGCTGAGTCACTTTTCGAGTTTGTCTTTTATAATGTTTTATCTGAGAATATAAAAAAAGGAGGCAGTGCTTATTTCCCTATAATTTTAACTATTTTCGTATATATTCTTTCCTGCAACCTTATTGGTATGATTCCTTATAGTTTTACTGTTACAAGCCATATAGTTATAACCCTTGGTTTAGCTATTGTTGCTTTTACAGGTATAAATATTGTTGGTTTAAGCATTCATGGGTTTCATTTTTTTAGTTTATTTCTTCCCAGCGGTGCTCCATTAGCTTTAGCTCCACTTTTAATTCCGATAGAGCTTGTAAGTTATAGCTTTAGAGTTGTCAGCTTAGCTTTACGTTTATTTGCCAATATGATGAGTGGGCATTGTTTACTAAAGATTCTTGCCGGTTTTGCTTGAACAATGCTTTCCGCTGGAGGTATTCTATCCGTTGTTCATCTTCTTCCTTTAGTAGTAATTTTTGCTATAGTTGGGCTTGAATTAAGTATAGCTTTCCTTCAAGCTTATGTTTTTTCTGTGCTTCTTTGTATTTATATGAACGACGCTATTAGTTTGCACTAAATTTCTTTATAGCATAAAGGTTAGTGTATCAAGCTCATATCTTGGTGGAATCGGTTCAATTCCGGTTAAAGAAATTGAATTATAGTTTAATTGGTTAGAACGTTAGCTTGTCGAGCTTTAGGTATGAGTTCAAATCTCATTTGTTCAGAAAAGTTTGTTTGATGTTAGCGTTTCTTATTTTATCACCTCTTTTTGCTGTTGTAGTTCTTTTATTTGCCGATAAGGCAAATTTCTGGTTTCATCGTAATTTTTCACTTTTTTGGTCCCTACTAGTTTTCAATTTTTCTATTTTACTGTTATTCGTGTTCGATCCTACTGTTTCTGGTTTTCAACTTTTTTCTAGTGTTGATTGGCTTGTTTTAGCTAACTCGAACGTTGTTTTAGGTATTGATGGTGTTGCATTGTTTATGATTATTTTAACATCTTTTTTAATCCCTGTTTGCGTCTTACTTTCTTGGAGCCCTACGGTTAAATCCAATATTAAAGAGTATAATGTTGCTTTTTTTGTTTTGGAGTCTATCTTGTTTGGTGTTTTTTGTAGTTTAGATCTTTTACTGTTTTATTTGCTTTTTGAGGCTGTTTTAATACCAATGTTTTTCATAGTTGGCGTGTACGGTTCAAGAGACCGAAAAATTAGAGCATCTTACCTTCTCTTCCTATACACTCTTATTAGCTCCGTTTTTATGCTTATAGCTATCTTAGCTTTGTATTTTTGGTCGGGAACAACTGATTACCAAAAACTTCAAACAATTTGTTTCGATCCTTTAATAATAAAATTTGTTTGAGTTGCGTTTTTTTTGTCTTTCGCTGTTAAAATGCCGCTTGTTCCATTTCATGTTTGGTTACCTGAAGCTCATAGCGAAGCTCCAACATCTGGTTCGGTTATCCTCGCCGGAATTCTTCTAAAATTAGGCGGTTTTGGATTCATTCGATTTTCTATTGGTTTGTTTTCTGAAGCTTCATCTTTTTTTGCTCCTCTAATTTTTTCTATTAGTATTTTTGGTGTAGTTTACGCTTCTTTAACTACAGTGCAGCAAATTGATCTAAAAAAAATCATTGCTTACTCTTCTGTTGCTCACATGGGTCTAGTTACGATAGGTATTTTTTCAAATAACTTTCAAGGTATACTAGGAAGTATTCTTCTTATGATTAGTCACGGAATAGTTTCTGGAGCTTTATTTCTTTGTATTGGCGTATTATATGAAAGGCATCAAACTAGGATTGTTAAATATTATAGTGGTTTGATTCATTCCATGCCTATTTTTACTGTTTGCTTCATTATTTTTACATTAGGGAATATTGGTTTACCTGCGACGAGTAGCTTTGTTGGTGAAATTTTAATTTTCATTGGTTGTTTTGAGGCTAATAGCTGAGCTGCGCTTTTTGCTGGTTCTGGTGTTGTTTTAGGTATTGGTTATAGTTTATGGTTATGCAATCGTATAGCTTTTGGTAACAATAAACAATTTTCTATTTTAGAATTTAGAGATTTAAATCGACGCGAGTTTTATACTTTGTTTCCTTTTCTTTTATTAACTTTTTTATTCGGTTTGTATCCTGATTGTATAGTAAATTTTCTAAGATCTTCAATAATAATATTATAGTTTTCTTTTTTGGCGAAACAGGTAAACGCTTGAGTTTTAAAAACTCATCTCTTTTTGGGTTTAGGGTTCAAGTCCCTAAAAAAGAATTTTATCAAAATAGATGAATTGTTTTTTTTTATGTTTTGTTGAATTTTCCTTAGCTATTTATATTCTTTTAGCTATTCTTTTTTCTGTTCTTTTTAATAGTTTTAAGTCTTATTCTTTTCCTCCATTACTTTCTATAATAACCTCATCTTCAATATTCGTGTTTATCTTACTACTTTTCCAACTTGTGGGGATTTCAGATCCTAGTTTCACTTTATTAAATGGTTTAGCTGTGTATTCTCCTTTTAATATTTTTTTTCAAGCTTTACTTTTTATCATTGGTTCTTTTATTTTATTTTTAAATCGTAGCTACTACTCAGTTCGTCTATTATTTCAGTATGAGTTTGATATATTATTAATATTTTCTTTTTTAGCTCTTTCGGCTCTTTGTTTTTCAAATGATTTTCTTTTTGTTTATGTAATTTTAGAGCTTCAAAGTTTAGCTTTCTACGTTTTAGCCGGTTTTTGAAAAAACTCCGAGTATAGTAACGAAGCTGGATTAAGATACTTTGTTATAGGAGCTTTTTCTTCCTGTTTACTGATACTTTCTTTTTCTTTTATTTATCTTTCTTTAGGATCAACTTCGTTTGATATTATAGCTATAATAACTTCAGATGATTCTATTAGGTTTAATTTGACTTTTTTTGGTATTTGTTTATTCTTAGTCGCTATATTTTTTAAACTTGGCGCTGCTCCTTCACATTTTTGAATTTGTGACGTTTATGAAGGAGCTCTAATAAATATTTCTGCATTTTTTTCTATTATCCCTAAAGCAATAATTTTTTGTTTACTTTTTAAATTTGTTTTATTAGCTTTTTTAAATTATGGCGTAATCTGTTCTTTTTTAATGACTTTTTCGGGCATTGCTTCAGTTCTTATTTCGTCCGTTGTAGCTTTATACCAAAAAAAAATTAAAAGGCTTTTAGCTTATTCAGCTATAGGTCACGTTGGATTTATTTTGTTGGCTTTTAGTTCTGGTAAACTTGATTCTGTTAGATCTGCACTTATTTATCTTGTAATTTATATGATCATGAATTTAGGTTTATTTTCGTTACTGATTGGGTTCAGTTCTCGCGGTTTTTTATTTAAGTATTTAATTAACTGGTCTTTCCTCAAAAAATGAAATATTATGATTGCTTTATCTTTAGCGATTCTTTTATTTTCTGTTGGGGGAATTCCTCCTTTAGCTGGCTTTTATAGCAAATTCAACGTTTTAGTGTTGTTAGTTTTAGAAGAGCGAACAGTTTTAGCGTTAACGCTTGTCATTTTGAGTTGCATTTCTTGCTTTTTCTATATTCGTTTAATCAAAGTGTTATTTTTTAATCTTTCCTCGAACAATATTTTATTTGATAGGAATTGCTTGAAGGGTTTTGAACTCCCACTAACAACATCTTTTTTCTTTGTTGTCTTCTTTCTAATAAAACCAGAAAGCTTAAATAATTTACTTTCCTTTGTTACTTTGTTATTTATTTTTTAATTTTAATACAAGATGGTTCTATCAATAAAGCAACACTCTTTATTTCAGCTTATAAATGCACATTTAATTGAATATCCGACGCCTTCTAATCTAACGCTTTTTTGAAATTACGGTTTTTTAGCAGCTATGTGTTTAGTAACTCAGCTTTTATCTGGAATTGCTTTAGCGATGCATTTTACGCCGCATGTTGATCTAGCTTTTTTGAGTGTTGAACACATTATGAGAGATGTGAACGGAGGATGGCTTATACGTTACATTCATGCTAACGGAGCTTCAATGTTTTTTATAACTGTTTACGTTCATATTGCTCGCGGCTTGTATTATGGATCTTATATGCAACCAAGAGGTTTAGTTTGGTCTTTAGGTGTTATAATTTTGATACTTATGATGGCAACAGCGTTTATGGGTTATGTTTTAGTTTGAGGTCAAATGAGTTTTTGAGCGGCAACTGTTATAACAAATTTTTTTACTGCGTTTCCGATTATTGGTGACAAAATTGTTACTCTTCTTTGAGGAGGTTTCTCTGTTGACAACGCAACACTTAATAGGTTTTTCAGTTTGCATTATTTACTTCCGTTTTTAATTTCTGGTGTTGTAGTTGTTCATATGGCTGCTGTTCATAATGACGGTTCGAATAACCCGTTAGGAATTTCATCACATGCTGATAAAATCGCTTTTTTCCCTTACTTTTTTATTAAAGATACTTTAGGTTTAGTTGGTGGTTTAATATTTTTTTCGTTTTTTATTTATTACTCACCGAATAGTTTAGGTCATCCTGATAATTACATACCGGCTAACCCAATGTCGACGCCAGAACATATAGTTCCCGAATGGTATTTTTTATTCGCTTACGCTATTCTAAGATCGATACCGAATAAATTGATGGGTGTTTTAGCTTTATTTGCGTCCCTTCTAGTTTTGCTTGTGTTGCCTGTTATTAATACTTCGGCTGTAAGATCTTCACTTTATCGACCTTTATACCAAAAATTTTTCTGGTTTTTAGTGGCAGACTTTTTTCTTTTGAGTTATTTAGGTCAAGCTCCAGCGGAATCACCTTATATAGAAGTAGGTCAAGTAGCTACTATTTATTATTTTAGTTTTTTTATGGTGTTCGTTCCTATGTTAGGTCGTTTAGAAAAAAGCTTAATTTCAGTTCGTAAAGTTTAGCAGTGGTCGCTTAATAATCTCATCAGTTATCTAATAAAGGTTCGAATCCTTTCTTTACAAATTCGATTTAATGTCAATTTTATAATTCCCATCTTTAAGCTAATTTAGCTTAAAAGGTAAAGCATTAGTTTTGTAATCTAAAGTCAATGGTTCAATTCCATTAGTTAGCTTTTATATTTTCAAGATGTTTCTGAAAAATTACTCTTCTATTTTAATTTTTTTAAGTGCGAGCGTTATATTATCTTTAATTATATTTGTTCTTTCTTTCATAGTGTCCCAAAAAGCTGACGATCGAGAAAAATTAACAGCTTATGAGTGCGGTTTCAATCCTTTTGAAGATTCGAGAAATGAATTCGATGTCAGATTTTATCTCGTTGCGATTTTATTCCTTATTTTTGACTTAGAAATTAGTTTTTTATTTCCTTTTATTGTTTCGTTTTATAATATAAATTCTACTGGTCTTTACTCAATGCTTTTTTTTCTTTTTGTTTTAACAATTGGTTTTGTTTACGAATGGCAAAAAGGAGCACTTGATTGATAAGCTTGTAGTTTAACGGTTAAAACATGAAGCTCATAACTTTATAATTGAAGGTTCAACTCCTTTCAAGCTTATATAATAACAAATTTTAGATGCCTCAATTCGATTTATTTACTTTTTCGTCCCAAATTTTCTGGGCTTTATTTTTCTTTACTTTATTATATTTAAGCTTCGCTTATTATTTGATTCCGTCTATTTCCGCAACTTTAAAAGTAAGAAGCCGAAGATTAAAATTTCAAGACGGTTCATCTCAAACTTCTTCAGCTATTTCAGCTTCTGAAGATACTTCGTTAGATTTATATATAATTACTAAATTAGATTTAGGAGCTATTTTTTATAATGTTGACGACTATAAATTATTTATATCTAAATCTATAAATTCTTTAAAGGGCTCCTTAACACGTTTTAAACTTTCAAACGATCTTAAAGATTCGAAGTCATTTATTTTTTTAGAGGCTTGTTTATTTCACTAATAAAAGGAAAGCCTGAATAATATTTTGGGGCTTATAGTTTAACGGATAAAATGATAATTTACGAAGTTATTGATTTGGGTTCAACTCCCGATAAGCAAAAATTTTTTAAATAATGAAACACCTACGAAAATTGTTACTAAAACTTTCTTACAAAAATAACACAAATAAAAAAATTCTTATAAATTATTCATTTCTTTCGTTTTTATTCTTAAAAAAGTTAAAAAAGGAAGGTTTTATCCGTTATTGCGTTATAAAACAATTTCCTTTAAATTTCTTAAATAAAAATAGTAAGATTTTTATAGAGATTCGAATTGTTAAGCCTTTAAATAATTTAGGCTTATTTTCCTCTATTAATTTTAGAGCAAATTTGAAAAAATATAATAATTCTCGTAACTTAGGATTAATATTTAAGTCTAATTCGACTCAAGGTTCGTTAATCAAAAGTTTCGGTGAAATTTTTTTGATCTTAAAGTAAAAAGATGGTTGGTTGAGTGGTTTAAAGCATGAATTTTGAAAATTCAAACGCAAAAAGCGTCGTGAGTTCAAATCTCACACTATCCCAAAAAGTTTAGTTTAATGGTTAAAATATTGAATTTCAAATTCAAGGATTAAAGGTTCGATTCCTTTAACTTTTGTAATTCTTTTATTTTTGATGTTTTTGTTAGAAAATTTACTATGTTTTTTAGTTCTTATCGTTCCTATTTTAATCTCTGTGGCTTATTTAACGCTCGCAGAAAGAAAAGTTATGGGGTCGATGCAGCAACGAAAAGGTCCAAATGTAGTAGGTTTTTTGGGTTTGTTGCAGCCTTTAGCTGATGGCTTAAAACTTCTTCTTAAAGAGACCGTTATTCCAACAAACGCAAATACGTTTAGTTTTGTTTTTGCCCCTGTTTTAACTCTTTTGTTAAGCTTATTCGGCTGAGCGTTAATACCGCTTTCCTTTACTGGTTTTTATGTTGACGTTGATTTAAGTTTACTTTTTATTTTTGCTGTTTCTTCTTTGGGCGTTTACGGTATAATCCTTTCTGGTTGATCAAGCAATTCTCGATACGCTTTTTTCGGCTCTTTACGAAGCGCCGCTCAAATGGTTAGTTATGAAGTAGCTATTGGTTTAATTTTGGTTACTGTTCTCGTTTGTGTCGGTTCTTTAAATTTTTTTAGTATAATTTTATTCCAAGAATTTTTGTTTTTTCTTGTTCCTCTTTTTCCTATTTTTTTTATGTTTTTGGTTAGTATTTTAGCCGAAACTAATCGTGCTCCTTTTGATTTACCCGAAGCGGAAAGCGAACTTGTAAGCGGATATAATGTTGAATACGCAAGTATGGGTTTTGCGTTATTTTTTTTAGCCGAATACAGTTCGATGATCCTAATGAGTTCTCTTACAACAATAATATTTATTGGAGGCTGAATATCTATTTTTTCAAAACCTTTTATTCTAGATTCTTTTATTTTAGCTTTTAAGTTATCTATTATATTATTTTTTTTTATTTGAGTTCGTGCTTCGTTTCCTAGGTATCGTATAGATCAGTTGATGCGTCTATGTTGGAAGGTTTTTTTACCGATTTCGTTATCGTTTGTTTTAATCACTTTTAGTTTATTGTGGTGTTTTAATGGAGTTTTATAAAGATGAAAAAATTATATTTTAAGGAGCTTAATTTGTATTTAAAAAATGAAATTTTAGGTTTATCATTTTATCTCTTAATTGATTCAGGGTTTTCAAAAAAAGTTTTAAAAGAAAAAATTATAACAAAAGACTTTAAAAATCTAATTATTAATCAAAACACCTGTTATTTAACAGGTAAAAGATATTCTATTTTCAAAAGTTATCGTTTATCAAGAATAAGCTTTAGAAATCGTGCTAGTTTAGGTTTAATTTGTGGAGTTCGAAAGAGCTCATGGTAAAAATTTCAATAGCTTAATTGGTTTAAGCGTTCGACTGTTAATCGAAAGATTCAAGGTTCAAATCCTTGCTGAAAAGTTGAAGTAGCTCAGTTGGTTAGAGCGTTTGATTGAAAATCAAAAAGTCATAGGTTCAAATCCTATTTTTGAAAATTTTTTGTTTGATGCTACATTCTTTTCTTTTAGATTCATCGACGTCTTGGCAATTATATTTTCAAGATGCTGCTACGCCTGTTATGGAAGGTATTATTAATCTTCATCATGATTTAATGTTTTTCATTACTTTTATTTTTTTCTTTGTTCTAGTTGTTATGGCTAGAACTTTATATTACTTTCAGAAAACTTCCGAAAGCGTCAATTCGAATTCCAGGTTTGTTGTTCACGGAACAATTATTGAAATAATTTGAACAGTTATTCCTTCTTTAATTTTAATTGTAGTAGCTCTTCCTTCTTTTGCTCTTCTTTATTCAATCGACGAAATTGTTGATCCTGCTTTAACTTTAAAATGTATAGGTAACCAATGGTTTTGAAGTTATGAGTATAGTGATTTTGAGGCTCAGCATTGTGCTGTCCGTTTTGATAGTTACGTTGTAGCAGAAGATGATCTAGAATTCGGAACACTAAGATTATTAGAGGTTGATAATAGAGTTGTATTACCTCTAAAAACTCACATTAGAGTTCTTATAACTGCAGCTGATGTTTTACATAGTTGAGCTGTTCCTTCGTTAGGAGTCAAATTAGACGCTTGCCCCGGAAGACTTAATCAAACAAGTTTGTATATTTTAAGAAATGGTGTTTTTTTCGGTCAGTGCAGCGAAATTTGCGGTTCCGCTCATGGAGCTATGCCAATAGCTATTGAATCAGTTGATTCTGAAAGATTTTTACTTTGATTAAATAGCAAGGTTTAAACTTATACAATAAAATTTTAAATACATTCGAATAATTCAATGGCAGAATGTCTAGCTTACACCTAGAAAGTTATTGGTTCAAGTCCAATTTCGAAATTAGATAGATGAATCGTATAATAAAACTTATTAAAAGATCAAAAAAGAAATATAATAATTTAAGCAGTTTTCCTCAAGAAAGCGCAGTTTGTTTAAAAGTTTTAACGATATCTCCTAAAAAACCAAATTCTGCAAACAGAAGAGTTTGTAAGATTAAACTAGTTAAAACGAAGCAAAGCCTAATAGCTAAAATTCCAGGTCAAGGTCATAACCTCCAACAACACTCAACAATCTTAATTCGATGCGGAAGAAGTCGAGATTTAATTGGAGTTAGAAACATTGCGGTTCGCGGTAAATTTGATTTGGCTCCAGTTTTTGGTAGAGCGACTTCGAAAAGCATTTACGGCGTTAAAAATTTAAAGAAATAAGGCATTTATAGTTTAATGGGTTAAAACAGTAATTTGTGGCGTTACAGATAAAGGTTCAAGTCCTTTTAATTGCCTATTAAAGAATGGATGAATTGGTTAAATCGCTAGATTGTAAATTTAGTTCTTTTAGAATTGCAAGTTCAAATCTTGCTTCTTTAACTTATACGTTTGATGTTTTTAACAATTAGCTCTTTTATATTTCACTTTTTTTCTGGTTTAGCTCTTATTTGTTCTTTTATGGTCGTAAGTTCTAAAAACCCTATCTATTCTGTTCTTTTTTTAATATTAACTTTTTTTAATTTATCTTGTTTGTTATTTATATTAAACGTTGAATTTTTGCCTATTCTTTTCTTAATTGTTTACGTTGGAGCAATTGCGGTTCTTTTTTTATTCGTTTTAATAATGCTGAATATAAAATTATCCGAGTTAAAAGAAGGTTCGAAACAATATCTTTTAATAGCATTCATTTTTGGTCTAATTTTTTTACTTGAAACTTTAATATTATTCAATGTTAATTTCGTGCTACTAAATTTATACGATATCCCTTTAACTAAAGTTCAAGAATCGTTACTTTCATTTAATTTCTGTTTTGATTTTTCTATTTGGTGTTTTAAACCATCAAACACACTTTATTTAGGAGAATTATTTTTTACGTCTTTTGCTTACCTTTTCGTTGCTTTAGGATTTATACTTCTTTTAGCTATGATCGGAACTATTACGCTTACCCTCCAAAAAAAATTTATAACTAAATCACAAGATGTTTACATGCAAGTATTAAGAGATTCAAATTCTGTTATATTTAAATATAGTACTTAAAGAGGTATAGCTAAAAGGTTAAAGCGGCGGTTTTTGATACTGTTATTCGTTGGTTCAAGTCCGACTATCTCTAAAATAGCGTGATGGAATTGGTAGACATGCTTGTTTTAGATTCCTTGACTAATCATAAGAAACAAGTTCTAAGGGCTAAGAGTGAAGGTTCAAATCCTTTCGTTATTATTTTTCATAGATGTTACTTTACCAAAAAAAAACTAAATTTATAACTAAATCACAAGATGTTTACATGCAAGTATTAAGAGATTCAAATTCTGTTATATTTAAATATAGTATTTAAAGAGGTATAGCTAAAAGGTTAAAGCGGCGGTTTTTGATACTGTTATTCGTTGGTTCAAGTCCGACTATCTCTAAAATAGCGTGATGGAATTGGTAGACATGCTTGTTTTAGAAACAAGTTCTAAAGAGTGAAGGTTCAAATCCTTTCGTTATTATTTTTCATAGATGTTACTTTACCCAAAAAAAACTAAATTTAAAACTTTATTTAGCAGAAAAAGAATCAAATTTTTAAATAATCGTTTCTTCAACTCTTCTTTAAAAAGTTTTGCTATCGTAGCTGTTGAAGCAGGAAATCTTAATAATAAACAGATCGAATCATTACGTAAAACTTTGAAACGTTTGCTAAAATCGCAAGGAAAGTATTGGTTAAGCCTATTCCCTAATAAAACTATAACAAAAAAATCCGAAGGTATAAGAATGGGTAAAGGTAAAGGTAATCTAAAATTTTGGTATAGTTCAGTTTCGAAAGGAACAGTTATAGCAGAAATAAGTGGCTGCTCCTGAAATCAAACGAAAAGTGTAATGTGATACATTAAAAAAAAATTATCTATTAAAGTATTGCTTACTCTTGACCGAACTTTATAACCCTAAAAACTAAAATAATTCAATATAAGATGGATCTTCTAACTTTTATCATTATTCCAACAATTACCTTTTTTATAGGTGTTTCAGGCATTATTTTTAACAAAAAAAATGCTATCTTAATCTTAATTTCAGTAGAGTTGATGCTTTTAGCTATTAATTTTATTTTCTTAGTTAGCTCGGTATATTTGGACGATAGAATTGGTCAAATTTTTGCGTTATTAATTCTAACTGTCGCTGCAGCAGAATCATCAATAGGTTTGGGCCTTCTGGTTGTTTATTATAGAATAAAGGGATCAGTATCTATAGAATCAATAAATTTGATGAGAGGTTAATCTCGTTTTTTCTTCGTCTAATGGTTAGGACAGAGTTTTTTCAATACTCAAATAAAGGTTCAAATCCTTTAGAAAAAAGAATATGGCGAAATGGTATCGCGTTAGCTTTGGGAGTTAAAAATTGTGTGTTCAAATCATACTATTCTGAGTATTTTTAGACTCTCATTTTTAAAAAATTACTATCGAAGGTGAACACCTACAAAACAAGAAAATGGGTGGTTTTAGACGTTTTTTAGTTTTAAAGCGATGGCTAAAATCGAAAGATTTTTTTTTAAATTGATTTTTTCGACAGATTCCAAAAAAACAGGTTTCTAAAATTTCTAAATCAATTTTTCAATTTTCGGGACCTTAACTCCTTCAATTTTATCGATTTATTTGCTACTCATTTTTAAAAAATTACTATCGAAGGTGAACACCTACAAAACAAGAAAATGGGTGGTTTTAGACGTTTTTTAGTCTTAAAGCGATGGCTAAAATCGAAAGATTTTTTTTA
>Ga0209092_10001379_pt1 | contig 23717 bp, 14 predicted proteins | sample FraStrMetagenome_FD_187446 | JGI IMG/M metagenome (GOLD analysis project Ga0209092, IMG submission 187446) | Marine eukaryotic phytoplankton communities from Arctic Ocean - Fram Strait ARC3M Metagenome (SPAdes) (version 2) | ecosystem: Environmental > Aquatic > Marine > Oceanic | place: Fram... | reverse complement strand
TAGTTCCGCTAAAGCAATATTACCATACTTCGCCGCGTAATGTAGTGGTCTGTTATTGAAATCATTTTTATTTTTTACGTTAGGATCAATTTTAGAAGCAAGGCATTCCTGGATAGATCGTAGTGATGTTTTTTTTCCTGATAAAAGTTCATCGAACAGAATTTTCTCCAATAATATATCGGATATGAAACGGGGTCCTAGTTCCAAATTTACTTTGATTCTCTTACTCGATATTTTCGGTTTCTTCCATGGAAACTTATGCAAGCATCTTTGTAACGGATATATTTTGATTACTTCATTAGTATTGAGACTCATCGATTATAGTATAGTACTTTATATTCTCGAAAAATAAGAAGTGATCTTCTACATGAGCATACAAAGATATTTCAAATTTCAAACTGAATATCGTAAGATAAATAAGTTTCTTCTAGCACGTTGCATATTAAGAACATGATATATGATGGAATGCATCATAATTGCGAATATGATCAAATTTCTTCATACCATGAAAAGGATGGTACGTCTCAACAGAAAGATTCAATTTCTCAGTATAAAGAAAATAGCCATCACTGCCCATCTTCTGCAAAGAAAGTGAATGCAGCCTATTATCGTGATAGACCATTTGATTTAGACAAAAAAGATCATCCCAGTCATATCGAAACATACGATCAGGGTAGGCTCTCATCTTTCGATGCCAATTTGGTGAACGATAATTCTAATTATTATTTAAACGAACGAAACAATAGAATAGACGTGACAGCTCAGAGTAGAAATAAAGATGAAAACCTCTACAGACACAACACCCTCAAGAGTGATCAGAGGCATAACTTGCATCTATTGCCAAAGAACGATTATTCTAAAATTTCCAGTCTTCAAAGACATTGTCACAATGAGCGGAGAAAGCAATTAACATCAGAGCTTCGTAGATTTTCACAGATGAAGCTGACCATACCAAATCACCTTCAAATGTCAAATTCGTATGGCTTCATACCTATTAAGACAAAGGGTTTCAATAGGCGATTGAATCATTCAGATCGGAAGAGGCAAAAAATATACCCTAACCACTATCCTAGATCCAATCCTGAAGAAAAAAAAGGAAACCAGAGTTGCCATCGAAGAAAATCAGTAAAATTTCTGAAGAAGAAATTGAAAAATTTAAGCTTGGATGAATGCCAAGAATATGTGATGGATAGTACAAATTGCCAGAGCAATAAAAATTTACGTGCTAGCTCCAACACAATAATAGAAAACCAAAATGAAATAATAAATGATGCGAATGATGTAAACGATAATAGAGAAAGACAACAAATTCCTTTTTACATGAACAATATCAATAGTGCCCCGCCTGGATTAATAAAGGATTACATGGCACTTGTGAAAACTTACAGAAAATCTTCGCCTTATCGAAACTATGAATCAGATTCTCCGATAAAATGTATTTTGTGCAAAACGAATCAGGATCTCAACAATTATGTTGTATTTTTCCCTTGTGAACATGTTTGTGTCTGTGATGATTGTAGATTTGTGAAGCGAATTGGTAGTAAGGGTGAGGGTGGGTGGAAATTTTGCCCATTGTGCCATGAAGAGATTAAGCTCATGCTAAGGCGCGTCAAGAAAGAAGGTGAGCTGCAATCACTAGAAACTTTACGAGAACAGTATTGGAATTGGGTAAATGAAGTGAAACCCTATTTAAACCCTAAGTTTTTGAAGCAGTTTAAAAGAAAGAGTACAGCTAGAATAAAGACTGCTACAAAGGAAGCTGTTGATATTAAAAATGGTGGGATAAAGCAAAACCGAGGAAAAGCTGGATGTGTTCCTGCATGTATAATATCATAAAATTGCCATTTTTACACTGATTGCATTATATTCATACTTGTTATTCCTATTATACAAGGATTCTATAGTTAAAATTACAAATTTTGTTTCATTGAGAGTAATATAATGAAAGGCTTATGCAGTATTTGCATCAAAATTGAACCTGATATTTTTAATTTTCTGAGGTATTTGCTATCAAAGCTGCTTGGCTTTCACCAGCCACAATGCGATCAACGTACTCAAACTTTTTCCAAGGCTTTCCTTTGGAACAATAAGATCCTTCGACCTCAAGTATATTTGATGCGTATTCATCAATATCAAAATGAGAAACAACACTTTTAAACATTTGTGGATTGCCAAACTCTTTCTTGGAACGCAGGTTAGATGCAAAGCTGTGTTTCTCCGCTTGGACTTTTCCGACTGTTTTTTGCATATCACCATAAAAGTTCTGAAACATATCGTCCAACTTCTTTTCAAGCCGTTCTTGATTTTCGATACTGGAGTTATTTTGGTTATTCTGTTCGGACAAAACGGGTGGTAAATCACGCATATAATCTTTCGAAAAATATATCATAGCATCAAAGGGATTCATTTTCTCGGTGGATAGAGGTGGTGCTGGAGGTAAAGAAAGGGATCCATTCTCAGTGGTTTCGTAGAGAAACGCGTCAATGTTAAGTTTTTTCTTTTTGCTATTTTTGTCATGCAAATCCATTTTTATTTTTCGTTCATTAGAATGGGTTGTTGGAGTCGGAATAGATGATTCATCGCTCTCGTCGTTGTCTGAATATAGACCTAACAACCCATTCAAGCCTTCTGACTTTTCTTTCGGTTCAGTCTCTGATTCTTGGTTTGAGGCAGAGTCTTCGGACCCATACCCCGCGAAAATGTCCATGGTTGCCAATGTTTGATTGTATGAGTTTATGTTACTTGTGAGTTGAAAATGGAAAGTCAGTTTTCTTTTACTTCGAGAAGTGAATTGCGCAAACTTTATTTACTAAGAGTCATGGATCATGACCATGCTTTTAATAATAATGTATGAAACTACTGCTGCTTGGAAATTCAAATGGTTCCACATTATGAATCTCCTTCATACGTAAGCCCCTGCTCTAAGTACTAATTAACTAACTATCTGATGAAAATATTATGATGGACCATCCCAGTTTATGTTTTCATGGTCTCCAGAAAAAATCTTCATCCGAATCAAACATAAAAATTTTCGTTTGTCACTGAAATTGATATCTCGTCTAATTCAATTCATGCCGATGAGATGTCAGTGATCAGAGCTTCTTTTTTTCGTAGAAAGATTTTTTTTCCATTGAAAACATCTCTCATATTCACTTTGTGCTTTCGGTAACTTCAATCGGGTATTTCTTTTTAGTTGAGGAAATATGCTGGAACCAACCATTTTACTCGATTGTAAATTGAACTTTATCAAATATCGATTGACAAAAAAAACAAGGTCAATATAGAATAGGCATTTAAGACCATTTCCAAGAAAAAATATTAAAAATAATTTGAATGAGGGAACTTACATCCTTCAAGTTAAATGCTGATGATTGCTTTGCTCTGGATGCTTTATTACTTCCTGAATTCTCATTGATAGAACGGAATGGTTGCCTTGCTCTTATCGACGTAGTCCTCGGATAAGGAATATTTTCAATCTTTGTTCTATTGGGATTTACTTCATTTTTTGTAGGTTTCTCATTTATTTCACTCGACTCACTGCTTGTTTTCACTTGCACGAAACCGTGCTCTAAACAAAAAGCTTTTTCTCTCTGAACTGACTTCAAAGAGATAAATATGTCGGGTTTGTGCTGTGATTTTTGCGACTGTTCACCAGATCGTCCTGTTATTGTGTGGTGTATTTGACTACTATATCTCATTTTTTTTTCTTCTTTTCTACTGCTCTTTCGCCGTGTTACATTCTTCCATTGGTATTGATCACTATATTCTGAAATATAATTTACACCCCTTGATTTATTTTTGATACAAAATGCATCATCACCTTCTACATCATACACATTTTTTTGCGATAAAACGTCCATCACTTTTATTTTTGTACTTCTTTCTTTTTGATTTCGCTGAGAAACGTTTTTACTTTTCTTTCTCACCTTCCGAACACTCTTCGTCTGATTTACCTTGATTTGCTTTTTTGCATCGTTCGCAGGCTCATCTACGAGTGACCATGCAAAATAAAGTGGAGTAGAATTATTCAAGTGACATTTTTTATTTTTATTCTCAGTACACCTGCCAAAGGATGAAGATTGCGCAAAATGATTTTGAGATTCTTTTATGCTATGAGATGAAGATCTTATTCCCTTATTCACATTAGGCTTTTGTTTTTTTCTCAATAGATCGTTCTCGTCCTTTAATGTATCATTGCACATTGAATCGTAAGTAGTCGTAAATGCAAATGCACACATTTTGTCTCTAATGCGAAAATGAATCGACCTTTTTTCACTTGATATCGGCATATATTTTAAAGTGGACACAATTTTTCTCTTTTTTTTCAAATTTGATATGAATTTTCCGTTGTTGTGGTGATAAAAAAAGCTATGATTTATAAGACAGACTGTCACAAACATTATTACTCAATTTGGCAATACTTTAAATTGGTTGATGAGCTCTTTATCGTTCAACTAAAAGAGAGATGTTTAATCTGCTATCAATACTTAATCATTTTTAATCCTTCGCAGAATTCTTACAATATTTCAACAAAGTCTATGCGAACTTTTCATTTTACTGAAATATAGACACTCTCTTGGACTTGTTTCATTAGAATTTCAGATGATTATTTTGTCCACTGTATTATTTTTTCAACATGCACCTCCTTTCACACACAACTGACAATGATTTGTTTTAAATCAGTGATAATGTTGTCAACCTGGAAATAGATTATTCACTCCGAACAAAAATTTTTGGTAATGAATTACAGCAACAACTCATAAACAAGAAGAAATGACAAAAGCTTTCATTTATCAAGTTGATTTTTCAGATGAAGATTACGGTTTCGCATGGACATGTCATTGGCCTCCATCACTTAAAATAAACAAAATACAAGTAAAGGCGAACGACGGGATTTTTGACACACATTTACAATTTCTGATTGAAAAATCTATAAGAATGATAGTTTTAGATATTATTTTAGTTTGTTCCTCTCCAAATAAAACCACTGAAGAAATATTTGATATCAAGTCCAAACTTCGCATGTACTCAATAGATGAAACAAATAGTGAATCTTCTTTAACAATGACATTTAATTCAATCCATCATCTAAACGCACTCTACTCGAACCATCTGATTTCATAACTTCGTCTATAAAATCGAAACTTTCTTCTCCTAATTCTTCTGCAGCTAAGTCTTGTAGTATTATTAAAATCGTTGAAAAGTTTAATCCTAAGCATCCTTCTTCTGGACGCACCATTCGTCGTAGTAACGAACCTACTTGTTCTCTTCCGAATGCATCTAAATGAGTTAGTGGTTCATCCAATACTAGTAATGATGAGATGAGCCCCCCACGCCTAGCCACTAATTCAGAAAAGCCTAGGCTCAATGCCAAAGAACATCTTCGCCATTGACCCCCGGATAATGATGACAAAGGTCGATCATTGTAAGACCCATTAGGAAAGCAAATTGAGGCTTTTCGCAGTAGACGGTCTGAATTGTCAAGTTTTAACTCTAGTCTTTGCGACTTATCACTCAATTCATCCAGATAAGATTGAGTCGAAAGCTCTAGAGCATTTATTGCATCTTTCAAAACAAAACTTTGTACACCCCTTGGTCCAAATACATCCGTTAATTCATTAAATAACTTCGACTTGTATTGTGCAGAATCGTGATCTTCTTTTAGCTCTTGGATTTGTTCCCCGAACTTATCAGACTCAGAGGAGATAGAACTCAAAGCCTCAACAGAGGAAGCATACATATCCTTGAATTTTTGTAATTCCGCTTCAAGATTGATTTTTATAGATTGGATTTCGTTCTTTTTCTTGAGCTGATGTATGATTTTTGAGACTTGTGATGCTTGCTCATTTTGTTGCTTTCGTGCATTGACCATATCAACATCAATAAGAGAAATGAGGTTATCCCATTTTTCTTTTTCTTCTTTGTATGATATAGAAATCTTGTCATGTTGCCTTTTCTTGTCTGCAAAGACATTTTCTTTTACTTCAAGATCTTGAATTATTGACTCAAGAATTTTTTCGGTCTCAGTACACGCATTGGATGCACCTGAGATTTCCTCTTCCATCAATTCGTTGAGACTTTCGATAGAATGATCATGGTTTCCATCATTATCAAAAGGACGTTTACATGTGGGACATTTTTCAATACTATTTGCTCCATCTTTGACCTCTTTCCATTTTGTTTCAATAGTATTAAAAAAGGCTTTCGCTTTTGAAGTAGCAGATCGCCCTTGATCGATTTCTCTTTTTTTCCACTCTAGTTCTTTTTCAAGATTGGAAATATCTAATGTAGCATTTTGTAATGAGCTTTGCAATGGCAACATAACGTTTTCCTTTTCAATTACAGTTTCTCGCATCTTAGTCTCTAAAGCTATGATTTGGTTTGAGGCACTTTCTAGTTTCTCTTGTGAATCTGTCAAATCAATCTCATTAAAAGCTTTGTTTTCATTTCCCATTAAACTCTCTATTTCTCTGTTGACCAGCTCTTCTTTTTCACGAAGTGCAACATAACGATTTTCTTTTATGAGCTCTGCCTCTTCGTATCTTCGTCTAATTGTAGCCAAATCTTTTTCTCTTATACCTATCATTCCACTTATCTGTGCAGCGTCATTCTTTAAAGATCTCGATTTTTTCCGTGCGATAGATGATCCTTCCTTCCAAATATCAAGAGGGACAACTAACGCCAACTCATCTTTCCATTGTGCATCAGTTGCTTCCAATAACCCATTTAGTGCATGCTGCCCCTGAAACATTACACGTGCGAGAATTTGGGAAGCGGATTTTGATCCTTGGAACAAACAATTATCTATGACAGACTGTGTTTCTTTGACAGATTGCGTTGTTCGATCTTCCTGATTCAGAAGAAATGTCAGCGCTGATTTGTTTGAAGATGTTTTTGATCGAGCTATTATGAATGGTTCATCATTAATAAATCCTTTCAAAGTTACTTTGGTGATCTAGATTTAGAGCATAGGATACAAAAAATCATTAATTAATTATTCAAACAAAGATGAATGATCAAATAATTATCAGAATCTTTTAATTTGATTCTACACCAAGTATCTTTTTACTCACTTTACTGTCATCATTGACCACATCTCCTACTTTTCCATCTTGCAAAGGCCTAGGGTCCATCGTTCCTGTTAAAGCCCACAGAGTTGACATCGCAAGAGTAGACTTTCCACTGCCATTACTGTGTCAAAAGAATATTCATTTCATGATTAATTGAGATCAAATAAAATTAATAAAATTGAAATTAAAAAAGTCGAGGCTGTTGACATGCGTACCTGTCAGAGCCACCGTCCATATTTTTTCCTCTAATCAGGACCAAACCCCTTTTGTCCAATGGATATTCAGTTGATTTTTTGAAACAGCCAAATCCTTGTAGAGTTACGCTTGATAATTTAAGATCCGTTAATGATGGCATTGCTTTCTTGAGCTCCTTATTGATCATACTTTTTGAGTCTAATTTATCATTTGAGCTTGGCATGAAGATTTCTTCAAGGAGCTCGATACCTAGTTTTCGTAGTTCGTTCTTTTTCAACTCGCTCATTTTTTCTGCTGTCACCTCTGAATCCAGAAAGCAATTTAATATACTTTGTGGTATCATATCTTCAACTTGCATTGTCGGTGGTAGACTAGATGCAATCACTTTGTTGGTAGGCTTAATGGTTCGAATTTCTACCTTTGCACCAAGATCTCGTAGTTTTCGTGTTTGTTCTTCCATCAAAATCCCATCGTGATTATGTTTAGTTTTGACGGTTGAATATGCCCTTTTTTCAGAAGAGAGTCGCTCAAATTCAAATTCAGGTAGCGTTAAAACAATTCTATCTCCTGCTTTAATAAAATCATCCTGCTTTTCATCCACATCGAGATTGATAAAGTCCCCTACAGAGTTACATTTGTAATGTTTAGTCCCAATGTTCAATGGAATGCGTTCGATACATTTCCATCCATTAGAGGAATCTAGAATTTGTAGTGCCTTTTGCTGTCCGGCTTCTGATAAACTAGTTTCATAGGGACTTCCAACATATTCGATGTTTACTGAATGATTCTCTATTTGTTCGGTTTTTTTTTGACCTCGTCTACCTTTCCATGTAATAACATGAGGTTTATGAAAATGTCCAGAATATATCATTTTATTTCGTGGGAACATACGTGGTGATACTCCTCCTTGAGATTGAATTAAGTCATTCATATAGGCTCCTGTTACATCTGCATGTACAAAAATTGCATCGGTGGAAGATGATGTAGCAAGAGGTGAAGAAAGAATACTTTCCATCACTCCATTATCACGAATGTGGGGTATAAATGTAGCATTGAGAAATTGAGTTGGTTGTGAAAATATGAGAGGGCCAGGAATTATGTTGGAAACAGTAGAATGAGCAGTTGGGGAAATATCGACATTATAGGCGTTTCGAAGAGGTGATAAACCATGCTCTTCGCCTTTAAAGGTGACTTGATCATGATTTCCAGGTATCATAATCATGGGGACCTTCCACTTCGATAAGGAATCTAATACAGCATTTAGGATAGGTATAGGTAATGATCCCCGATGATGCCAAAAGTCTCCAAGAAACAATACTCCTGTATTTGGCTGTCGAATTGCTGTTTCATGAATGGTATCAAGAATGTTGAGTGTAGTTGACAATGTGGAAGGTGAACAGTGTAAATCTGTGAACATGACCCACTTATGAAAATGAGAAGAAATATATTGAGCTTGAGCAATTAATGCAGTGGATGAGGAGTTGAGTGAAATATCCGAGTCAATATTCGAAAGAAGAAGAGAATCAAGGTCTACCATGGTGGGCGGAGGTGCAAGTGATTTCTTGAATCCCTCTGGGCTAGATTCTTTGGCGTTATGTTCAGCGTTCTTTTGATCAAAAGTTTGTAATGGCGTCACTTCTTGTTTTCTCTTCAATTGTTTTCCCCTTCGTTTGTAAATCTTAGTAGTTATTTCAGATTCTTCTTTTGTATTTTGATTGGTGGCAACTTCAATCGAATACCACCCTCCTCGTTTATCAATTACTTTTCCAACAATATCAGATGTTTCACTATCATTGAACTCAACAACGTCTCCAAAATCAAACATGGTTGCCTTATAGCTACTGGAGAGCCTTCTACGTGAAAGAAATCCAAAACCTGGTTTGTTGGTTAGTACATGCTTGTTTGTCAAGTATAGATTGGAATGTTTCTCTGAATAGTTGTTGTGATACAATCGAATTTGTTTGGATGTTAAAATGCTGAACCCTGTATTTGGTGAAAAGTGAGATTTTCGGCATGGCCTTGTCGATGAAAGAAACGCCACTGATGCCCTGGTGAACTTCGTTTGTCCATGATGGAACATGATCGTATTTCCTGAAACTATTATGAGTACGAAGCCACATAAAACAATAGCAATCCAAAATTTCTGATGCGAATTATCAAATGTATACTTCGTTTGTCTCGACATGAAGGTTGAAAGTTAAGTGTTTCCTCTGCTATCAAAAAATGATATTGATACAATATGAGTCCATTGTAGGTGTTTTCTTCCTATTATTGGCAAAAGCGAGAGATTCAAATTGGTGCCGTATTTTTTTTTATGATGTAGTTTTTAGTTTAGAGTCAAAGATGGAAGATTTTTGAAACGATGAATATTATCCTGTCGACTTTTTTCTTGTGTTCTTAACAGCCCTCCAATAAAATTGATCTCCCACAAAGATACTTTCACATGAAAGAAGATACATCAATCCCAAGTACCTAAATCTACATAAAGAAAGGAGTTATGTACACCCGTACGAGCGAAATAATAAACGATAAAGAAGGAAGTGACAACAACAACAGCATTGGAAAAAAAAAGAGACCTATTTTACAAAAAATAAAAATAAAAATAAAAATAAAATAATAATAATAATAATAATAATGAGAAGAACCAAAATGAAATGCAACCTAAGGACAGCGTTTCTTTGTTTCATTGCCTGCATCCCTCAAGAAATACAAAGTTCGGAAAATGAATGCACAATCTATTTAGCGGAAAGCTCTATTCCTGGTGCAGGTTTGGGAGTTTTTACAACTCGAAAAATTGAAGAGGATGAACTTGTAGTAAGTTGGAGCCCGATAGAAAATATCTTATGAATTGATTATTTTGTTGGGGAAAGGAAATTCTTAGTTCCATCGTTTTTTATTTGATGCTCAAGTTTGCGCTCCCATACTTGAATTTTTTCTGTTTTCAAAACAGGGTGAACCCGACGTAACCATACTATTTTCAGACGTCACGTTGCATCAAGTACATCTTGATGATGAATATCCAGAGTGGATTCATAATAAATACTTTTGGGAAGCCTCTGACCCGGTAGAATATTTTTTCTCGCAAGTTACCGAAGTGCAATCATTTCCAATAGGTTCCATGACTAATTTTCATACATATCTTTACAATGTAGAATACGAAACTCCTCGTTATCAATATGATCTTTTTGATCGAAACAAAGATCCTGGAGCAGGAGCAGTGTCTTACTTTGTGGAACGTAATTTTACAGCGGACAGAATTATTCTTCCTGGTGAAGAAATATTTTCACATTATGGAGAAGAATGGTTGACAGATCATGGCATCAGTGATGTTCCAATGAAAAAAAATTTTGATACACTCCAGACGATTCTGGAAACAATACCAAAGCACATAAAGCGAAATGAAAAGGAAGAGTACGGTAAGTCAATAATCATATTTTGATTGAAAAAAATCAAGAGAAGCTTAAAGATAGATGGATTCCTATTCTCTCACCTTTTTTCGTTATGGTATCTAGATTCTGGCTTGTTGAAACTGCTTAAAGATGTAGTTCAAATCTATGATGAAAAAACTGCAAACATGTTACCCGAAACAGACGAAGATTTACGTCAAATAGCATTTCATGGTATAGGGTGGAATACCATTACCAAACGAACGCCAGAATGGGTCAAAGATAACGGTCAATGTATTGATCAACTACGAGCTGGAAAAAGTACAATAGAACAAGCTGGGAGAGGAGCTTTTGCAAAATATTTTATTGCTAAAGGAGGGTTAGTTGCACCATTGCCTTTTTTACAGATATTGAATAAGGATGAATTGAATATGTATAAAACAAAAATGCATGAAGGAACAAACATTAAATATGCTGATTATGACAAGCTAGTTGGACAGCAATTAATTCTGAACTATTGTTTTACACACAATGAATCGACTCTTCTTCTCTGTCCCGTAAGTCTTGCTGCGCTCATTAATCATAAAAGCACAAGATCTCAAAATGCGGATGGACCTAATGCACATTATCGTTGGTCACAATGGGAAAAGTCTACGTCAGAATGGTTGGATCTATCTTTTGGAGAAATAGGAGAGGTATGTTTGACTCGATTGTTTTCATTACTTTTTGCAAATAGAAACACTAAAATCTGTGAGCATATTGAATCTTATTATTTAGAAAAATGGACGTGGATTGTCTTTTGAAATCATCGCTTTGAGGGACATTCACCCAGGTGAAGAGGTACGGATTTCTTGCTTTTTGTTAATAATTTCTTTTCTTCTTGTTTTCTAACTTATTCTGCTTTTTCTTGCATGAAAATGACAAAAAAGATTTTCATTGACTATGGGATAGAATGGGAGACTGCATGGCAAAAACATGTCGACAATTGGAAACCTCCATCAGATGCATTTTTTGGCAGCGTTTCTCCAGAAGAAATGAACTTGAAGCAGTCTGAAATACGAACTAATAAAGAACTAGTTACAAACCCATACCCCCCAAATATCATGACTGCATGCCTCTTTTTTGATGACGATAATGAAGCTGATGATAAAGATGAAGATGAAGATTTCTTTGATGAGGATGACGACGATATATTTGAAGATAGAGTGCATTGGAGTGAGGCTAGTTTAGAAGAACAATTAGAATGGCATTCTATATCGGGGGATAAATTTGACTTTAGTGACGAAAGTGCATTTGGATATTGGCCTTGCAGAGTTTATGAAAAAAATAATGAAAGAGATAAATTTACTGTTCGAATTTTTCAATCTCCTCACGCTCCATCAACATCATGGACTCGTCGACGTGAACCTATGTACGTTAGAGACCTACCTCGTCATGCCATTACGTTCTTTGAACGCCCTCACAGGTCAGACGCATTTCTCCCTGAAGCTTTCCGTCACCCTATCATTATTGATGACAACATATTTCCAAACCACTGGAAAAATCTGAAAGATGAATTATGAGGAAAAAAGTTGTTTTTATATTACATTTAAGTATCAATTATTCTAATGTTCATGGGTTCGATCAAATGAGATGTACTTTCCAGAGAGTGAACAAAAATGAAAGAACAAATTTTTGCAATGAAAATCATTGGACTGTATTTTTTCGTTACGTTAGTTAGTTAGATAGTTAGTTAGTTCTGATATGTTTTTAGTGTGTGCTACGGCATTAGCTTTTTTCTCAATAAGTTCGGGATTGATATGTACATAATTAATCAACTGTCTTGTATTGTACCCTGTTTTAACCTGTTTGATATTGCTTGCCTGTATGCACGACTCCGGTACGGACGAGAAGAGGCCTTCCACATTTCTCAGTAACTTGTGATGGTAAGTAGACGGAGATAATTTTCCATTAGGCACTATGGAGTGAGTAAAATCATGTACCACAAGGCCCACTTTTCCACGGGGAAGCAAGGATTTTTATTGGCAGGGCGTGAAGTACTAGGATCCGTCTCAGCGCGTAGCTAAGTTTCACACGTAAAATTATAACATACCTTAAGCTTAACATACATACATTTAATAGCACCTCTTCATCCGATTCAGTGTGGGAACCTCCATTCAAAAAGCAAGATAAGAAAAGTTGGCCGGCATATCCACAACTCTAGCCCCTTCCCGGGTTAGTTATTCTTCTCTTATACTTCGAATTTAGGATGTCTTCAATTTCCAACAATCATTTTAGACAAATCTTGGAAGCGAATAGTGAACGAAACTACTATGATCAACTATTCTCTCCAGATTCGACGAATACTGAAATACACAGTAATCACGCTAGTCAAGACAATTCTACACGTGATAATACAGTTCGGGAATGCTTTATTTCCAATCTCCAAGATATACTCAAAACCTTAGACATGGAAATAGATATAGATGGACAAACTAAATATTTTGATGATGATCATTCGAGCTCTATGTCATATTCTGTCAAAGAGGACACAATCAAATCTGATATGTCCATCAGCACAGGTGATTCTATGGACATATCATCTATCATTAATGAGCAGTCAATCCGCACATCAATCAATGACGACGATTCAATGGAGTCCATTATTTCCGTTTGCTCGAATAATCGTGTATCATTGCTAAAGGACGACAGTGTCGAAATAGTAAATAGATGTAATTCCAAGTTGCTCTACGAATTACACAAAAACCAAAAGGATGTCACCAGGGAATCACCGATCGAGACCCATACTGACATTATAGGGTCGTTTAATATTCAAAATAAGTATGAACATAGTATAGCAGCCAGATTATTTGTTGATGGACAATTTTCATTTCTCAGTTTACAGGAACCCAGAGCAAGCCACAATAAGACTCAGGACTCATGGAAGAATTGCCAACGACTTGAACTTAATTCTGCTGCAATCACATGTCATGAAACGCATCATCAAATCATACTCTATGATTCATGGAAATGGGGTGGGAAAGTCATATCTGATTTCCACAGTGAGTTAGACGGGAGAATTGCTCACATAGCATTCAAGTTTGATGGGGAACAAATACTGGGTATAATCTCAGTGTACGCTTTAGCTAGAGGCGGCGATGGACAGGAGAAAGAGAGAAAAGAGGAGTTAAGAAGGACAACAGTCATTCTCATTCAACGACAGATGAAAAAATGGAAGAAGAAGTTCCCTACCATCCAAATCATGATACTGGGGGATATGCAGGAAACAGAATCTATGTCTGACTTAGACAACTTAGGTACAACCAGGTTTAACAACACTCGGGAAAATGGTATCTTACGAGCATTGCAAGATTCTCATACCTCCGTCGTACGAGATAGACATGATGGCGACCGATATCTCACCCGTTTTGGCAGAGAAGGTGCAAGAGGTATTGACCATATACTCTTTCCGAATGGACCAGAAGCACAGGCACTAATTCATAACGCGTCAATCGACAATGAACTAGCTAGTTTATACTTTCCTTCCGATCATAAGTTAATCAAGTGTTCATATATACGCAGTGGAGATAATAATGCAGAAAGTTCAGAACCCGTTCATAAGTATTCCTTCGGAGCCATTTCTAAAATCAAAATGAAACGAGAAATACATAATGGAATTTATAAGCTATCCTTGGATGAATCACAATTTAAAGGGAGCGACAAATTTAGTGAACAAAAGGAATTATTGTCGAGAGTCCAGAACTTAACTGGAGAGAATGGTGAAATGACAGAGTGTCACATCACTAAGCTGGAGCAACGAATAGCAAAATTATATGCCTCCCTTTGGGAGGCAGGAAAGGAGCAGGGATGTTGTGGTGAAGATAACAAATTGGTCGACATAAGCGAAAAACAAGCGGCAGAATTATCTAAGATTTATAATGACTTCGATCTTGGGGTCAAGGATACGATGGATTGGTTACATTTAGTTAAAGAGAGTAATTGTATAGCACAAAAAGCAGTCACTAGAAATAATGTGAGGCTCAAAGGCGATTTCAAAATCTTCAGCAATCTCCCAATCTCCACAAAATTACGGTATTTACGGAAAGATTTACAAGTAAAATCGAGACGGATACGGAAATATATAAATTCCATCAAGGAACATGTGATGAAACAGAAAAGAGGCATACAGGAAAACTTTGACACTGCAGCTGTATTTCGCAACTGGAAAAACACCTTATCTGACAGGGCTATTTCTGAAAGAGCCAAGACCATCTATTTAGCAGTCATGAAGGAGTGTGAAGAAAGGACAGCTCACATGGATGCCATCCAGTCTATGACAACCAACCCCATACATAATCAACAGTCGCATCACATCCCTTCTTCCAAAAAAAATAATGATAACATTCTACACTTCCTACCGAAATCCACAGTGTGGTTGAGCGAATCAGACTGTACTCAAGGATTTAGCACATCTACTTCCAGTGATGTATTTTTGTTTTTGGGAAAAGACGGTGAATGTGGCAAATGGACCGAAAAATTAATCTCCCTCAATGATTCCATCCATAAAGAAAATCCTTCCACAGAAGAAATGATGCATATTCAGCAGGAGCTAGAAGACGTCTTTGGACAGATTCATCAGTTAGAGAATAGAGTAAGCACGTCCCAACGCAAATATAGAATGGAAACCATTCGTTATCTAATGAAGACCAATAAAATTGAGAACTTCACGAAAAAAATTAATCCCAAAACAAGAGAATCTCCAACCACCCATACTGAAATATGGGACTCGAAACTCAGCAAATTTCGAACTTGCAGAAACGAAACTGAAGAACTGATAGCGACAGGCGAATTCCATGGGAAATGGATGAGCAATTCTGCTGCGAGCGAAACCTGCGCATTCGCAAAAATAAAAAGCAAAGGTTTGTTGGGCGCCCGCGGTGTTATACTCTCACAAGATAGAAAAGTGGGATTCAGTGACATACCCAAGTTGATAAAGAATGGTGATAAACTACCATTAAAGCTTAAACGAGCTTTTATTGCAGCCCATGGAGCGCATACGTCCAAACTCTTTAGACCACCAAAGAAAGAGCACAAAGCTCTTTATTACCCTTTTTTCCTGAAAAGTTATGATGGCGAGGCTCATTGCGAAGAAAACTTAGCGGAAATGTTTTGGAAATCACTTACCGCTATACCGGGTAAAGCTAGATATGACGGTTATCATATGTCGATCATCGGTAGATTTGGTTATAGGTGGCAGAAGTGCCTTTTTGACATTGTTAAATTAATTTTGTTGATGCGTTTCATTCCCCGTAGACTGAAGAAAGTTGCGCGATTTCCCATCCCTAAGCCAGGCAGGGTGAATGAATATCGTCCTATAAGCCTGTGCCATGACGTATATTGCTTTATTAATGCAATAAGCACTACATACTCCAGCAAGGGAATCCAGGAATCCAACATACTTCATGAGGGAATCACCGCGTATGTCAAGGGGAAGGGATGCTCCACCCTAGTGGGGGTGGAACAAAGTATACGAGAAGATTGTGTAGAGAGTGGGGTCCCTATGTCCCAAACCGATGAGGACGAGGAGAAGTTTTTCGACAGGATTCCTGTTGAGGTTCTGCTTGCGGCGATGCGAGTGAACGGCTTCCCAGAGCAAGGATTCTTGGAATTGAAGGCTTCAGGGATGGAGGCAAAGACTGTGGAAATTATCACCGGAAAAGGTATTGCGCATGCTAGGCTTGTCTGTGGATTGGAGCAGGGGAATCCAGACTCCCCTACCATCTCCAATTTAGTCATTAAATTTAAACATGACATCTGGCGTAATTTATTAAAGGAGATCAAAACGGTTAAGTTAGAAAAGGAATGCAAGACTGAAAATCAACATACCCACAATAAAGATGCATACAGATTCCATGTGATAGACTCCATCGATGGACCAGTCATAGTCGATCGCATCGGATACTGCGATGACAACACTCGCTACACAACCTCCCTGGATGAAAAAGAAGTTATTGCAACAACCAGGCATTATATTCAGCAGGCTGGAGACCTCTCAATGGTAACTAAAATCGGTAGGAAGGGGTCAAAATCAGAAGTGCATTACTTCAACCTGTCGGCGAAAATGGCACTCAGTTTGAAAAGAATTGAAACTACCGCATGGAGCTTCACTAAGGATGCTCCCACGACAGAATCGGTTCCTTTTAAGATCGCTTTACGTCAGAAAGAACTTGACCAAGTGCTTCAAATTACCAATTTTTCGGAATTATCAAAAGATGAACAAGATGAGATGTTGCGGATTTTCAAGGCGAAACCACATAAACACCTAGGTTTGCGTAGTACAATCTCAGGAAATGCAGAAGAAGCATCATTGGAGGTAATAAGGAAGATAAAGGCAAGGCTAGTGCAACTCCGAGTTTATTCATTGGAGAAGGAAGCACAGCAACTCTGTTGCAATATGCTATGCACAACCATGCATAGTTATGCACCGCTCCAAATGGCACATGACCCCACGCATCTGACAAAATGTGACAACCTAATGATTAATCAAATTGCAAAAAGACATGGACTGTCAGGGTCTGACGCAAAACACGCGCTGTTTATTCACGAAAAGGATGGTGGCTATGGTTTCAAATCCTTCTTAGATGTGGATATTACTTCAACTGTAAGGGAAGTAGAAATAATTCTAAATGGATGGATGCTGGATTCCAGAGCCACACGATCTCGGCTGAAATCTTACTCTAAATATGTTAATCTACCAAATGAGGAATTACAACATGCAAATCATATAGGGGTAGCCATAAGGAAAATTGCGAGATACGGTTTTCATATACGTGATGTGAATGAAGGCATATTAAATTATGTGTTATGCGAATTGAATAAAAGAAAGTCATATGTGTCATTAGGATCGGAACTATACAACGATTCGAGTAAATGTTCGATGGGGATAGGCAAAACCCAAAACCTAGATTTGGCATATGGAAGCATTCTACATTCTTATTTGAAAAAACACATCGGTCGGGATGGAACTTGGACAGACACAGAGGAGGATAACGATCAACATAAAATCTTGCCTGTGGCAAAATCCACATTACAGCGAACTCTCAGGAAGGTTCGGAACCGATTATTCGAAGATACAGTTCTACCTTATAACTGTTGGGAGTGGTGCATATATGGAGAGGATGGAATCAGAAAGAATAACATCGAAGACAACACGCAATGGCGGTTTATCAATGTCGTGGAAATCTTGAAATCAAAGTTCCCAAAATCTTATTGGAATCTACCACCTACCTTTTTAATCAAAGAAGCTGAAAAAATTCTTAATGATGCCATCGTCACCAATAAAAACCTGCAAAAACACATTCGGTTGAGTCAGAGCCCGCCTATATTTGCGACCGACGGCTCACACCATGAAGACAATGAAGTCACCAACCAGAAGCGGCTAACATCAGGAGCGGCAGTCCTTTGTCTGCTGGATATAAGAAGGCAGGAAAATCTAGGGGATGAAATGTGGACAGACCGGCAGGTAACCCCGGTACTCGCGAGAGCCAGTAGATTACCACTGAAATATGGCAATCAACAATCCGATATTGGTCACGGAGAGGGGACAGCACTATGCCTTGGCTTGGAAATGATGAATGAATTCAAAGGAGGAATAATAGTCATGGATAGTCAAGCTGTCCGCGACGTTGCCGTATCATTAAGGGACAGAAAGGAGGTTGCAGAGATCGATAGACATTATATCAAAGGAATAGCTTCAGGTATAAGCAAACATATATGCAGCAGAATTTCAAGAGCGCTCAGTAAGATTCATAACTCACATGAACAAAGTTGTGGTTGCAGGAAGATTCGCGACTTTATACGCACCTGTAAGAAGTGGGGGAATGAGAACACGCAAGAAAATCAGCAAGGAAAAAAATGGGATCAAAGCTGTATCAATGAACACCCATATGTACCCATCTTAAAAGTCGATTCCCATCAACTCAATCGGGAGGGAAATACATTCGGTAGCAAGAAAAGATATGACAAATTGATACCTTGTTTAAGCTTGCTTAATAGTAACCACCATGCGGACCGGTGCGCCGCAAGGATATGCAGTGACTATTTTAAAGGACCACCAGATACACCTAATTTAATACATCTACCAGAATCGGAATTAAGATTCTCCATCACCTGGAATGGAATGGGCATCGACAAACATGTATCCGAATTTGTCATTAGGAAGATACAGTTAGAACGAATTAAAAGACTGAAATTAAAGGCGACGCAAGGATTACCTTGGAGGGTGATGGAAAATTCCAGCATGACTTGGAAGAAACTGAAGCAATTTCCACGACTCAGAAGGTCTGTGTGTGGTCTATCACGGACTCACACAAGGAGCCTATACAAATCAGATGTTTACCGGGATGGACAACGAAAAGAGAAATTAAATCACGCGATTGAAGAGTCACCACCTCCAACCCATCAAACGAAACAGAAGCTAATCGAACATTTGAAACCCTGTACCTGGTGTGACAACAAAGCATGTGCACATGGAAATAGGATACACGCTATGTTTTTCTGTAAACGGAGAGAAATATTTGAATTTCGTCTGAAGATGTCACAGCTGCTCGAGAAGAAATTGTTTATGTTGGTCACTCACATAGGCTCCACAACGAATGATGTGATAAAAGAAACCTTCCTAAAAAACGTGGAATCTACTATGGTAGCTTTGCACGGCGAGCAAAGAATGGACAAGGATGATGCACACATGCGATATAGGACTAGGGAAACCTGGCTCTTGGAAGAGAATTCAGCAAATTGGCAGGAGTTAGTAGACAGTACAATACCAATTTATAGCCATATTTTTGGTTTCACACCAGTAATGGAAATTAATATGCAAACAGGATTCGACCTTAATCAAGCCCTCTGCATACCCTTAGGAATCGCGTCAAAAGAAATAGATAGGGTGATTGACAAATTGGGGTCAACATACCTACAAATATATTCGAATTCAAGCCTTGGCAAAACCATGAAAAATACCTTGTCAACGATGTGGGAAGAAGTGAAGGAAATAAATATGGCAAGAGCAATGGGTCTCCACAGCATCATAGGGGTAGTTAGCAAAAAATTCGAAGCCATTTATCGGAAAAATGTTCGAACCAATAATACCTCAGTAATCACATCAGTAAGCAACAACATTGAAAAGGAAACGCATCCAATTTTGAGGAAGCGAACACGAGAGGCGCAGGAGAAGAAAACCGGGCAAGAAAGACAAAGGAAAAAAGTGAGATTCGAAGAAGATCGAAAGGAAACCAAGTTATGCAAAGGGGTTACATGTGCCACGATAATCGATAAGGGCCACTTCTTAATGACAACGCCGAACACAATACTGAATTTTAAAAAGCATTGTCAGAGATGCTCGAGGCAAATCACGGCACTCCGATGTGGCGCCGATACGCTTCATAGTTGTGTCGACACACAACAACTGGAGCTAAAGAAGGTGGTCGATATGATGGACAATCAGAAAGAGCATCGGGTAGATTATAAAGGGATAATGGAATTGCTGCCAACATTACAGGCAAAAAACAAGGACAAACGAAAACAGAGGTGCACTGACGGACAAAAAACCACAATGAAGACAATACAGACCTGGATCACAAGGGTGACGGACAAGACCTGCGATGCAAAGATGAGAATAAATGAAGCGGTAAACTTTATGGAGAAAGCAATAGTTGATTCCAACAAGTTTCTAAGAGACGATTCGAAACATAGTATGCAAATAGAGAAAGCCTTACCAGAGGTGAAATCGTGCATTCAGAAACAAACCAAGAAAATAAACTCAAATGGAAAACAACAAGAAGTTAAAGAGACCGTCTGGATTTCCAGCCAGGAAGAAAAGTTCATCAGATTGGACAAAAAAGAAACTCTTCAGAGAGGAAGGTATATGTCAGATAGAACAATGTCAAGAGCAATAAACAATATGAGAATCAAACTGACCACATCCGAGATATTTATAGCCACACCGATGGCATCGAGTATTATAGCACATTGGGACCCGTCGCAGGGATGGGAAGAATTCGCGAAGATTTTTAGATCAATAAGAGCTGTCAGGGAAAAACCTAATGGATACTACCTAATCCCAATTTTCACAGGAGAAGCGAGGGATGGTCACTGGAGTTTCGCGATGATCTACAAGGCATATAGAGATTGTAGGGGGTGGATGATGGATTCATTGGGAACAGGCGGGACCAGGTCAGACACGGCAACCAAGATAAAGAAGGCGTTTTCAAAAAATCGACTAAAGTGTAAATGGGTACCTGTAAAATGTCAGGCGCAACAAGAAGTGGAATGTGGACCAAGAACAGTGTGGGGAATGGTGAGTATTTGTCAAGCAATAAGAGATGAAATGCCGGTGGAGGATATAATTGCGAAAGCGACACTGAGGAATAGCGTATCAATGTATGACCCAGAAGTTATAAGAAGAAAGGCGGCAACGCTGATAGACGAAACGGCGGAAGTGAGGGAGAGAATAAAGGAAGACAATGTTAAATGGAGGCGGTATTGGAATAGAAGACGGAGAGAAAGGGAAAACCCAAGAAACGATCACAGCAGTAATGCGGAAATTGAAACAATCGTGATAGACGGATAGAGGAATGCACCTATTTGGAAGAATGATAACAACGATAATTCGGGAATCTGGTTCAGGCTTCCTTCTTTTTTTTTCTTTTTTATGTCCATTTTCTTTTTTTTGTTGACGTACTACATCCTACAACCCAGTACGTATCTTTGATTTTCATTTCACTTATAAAATATCATTTGAGGAGTGCGTTAGCTCGTTAACTAGTGCTTGTGTGTACACAGGACCACGATGGACCCCTCTACGGCAACGTAGAGTGTAGCAAACAAATCATCTAAGATATTCGGGTGTGGAAGAGCTCCGCCTCAGCGCGATGTCTGAAATACCTATGTAAAATAAAATTCATACCAAAACAAAACATACATACATTTAAATACATACCCATATAATCTCTACTTTTGGCTCGTTCTCAACGAATATTCCTCACTTCTTTTTTAAAGAAAGCAGGTTTAATAAAGAATACAGAAAACAAAAAAAGTAGTGAAGCAAAGGCCTTTCTTGGATGCTTGTATAGAAACAATTTTTTAAAAGGAATACTTGCTTTCTAGAGAAACTTACTACCCTCTAGTGATAGCCTCTTTACTGATACAATAGGTGAAGCTAGAGACACCCTATTATTCTTCAACTTGGTATATGTAGTCATGTATTTAGGCCCTTGCATTTGTTACGATTTAATCACTAATCCGAGGATAGACAAAATTGTGCCACTCAACTCTTTCTCTTCATCTTGTGAACCATTAAAGAAGATAACGACCTACTTCTTTCAGAATAGATGATTCAATGATCAAGATTTTATACAGATTTTGATGAAGAAAAATCTCCATGTTTAAACTCAATGCTATTCACAAAGTTTAAGTTCCATCTGAAAACAATCTTCCCCTGTAAATGTAGCATCAACATTAAAATCAGGAAAAGGGACGAAAAATGAGTTTTATGATTTCCCTTCCTACGAAACAAAAATATTTACCAAAGTTTTGCACCAGACAGTGCTACCACCAAACTAATAAAGGTCCAATGAGATCGCCCTTCTAAACTATGATAATATCTTGATAATCGTCATTGCGTTCGGAGATATTTTATTTGGTGTCAACACCCGCAACAACATAACGAAATGAAACTAATAATGTCATGACCTACTTAGATTACAATTATAATATTAAGATTCGTAAACTCATCTCCTTCAGCATCCCTAATATCAAGTCACCCAATAGAGTGGATAACAAAAACTTATAGTTTGGAAATATTAGTAAGAAAAAGCGTCGTTTATCTATTAGAAATCGTTTGATGCCGGAGAACAGGAACTGAAGGAATTCCATGAGTCCTTATGTTGAACTGGTGATTCAAGGTGAGGAGATTCCAAGTTTCCTGATGAAAATGTCTTTGAAGTAGACTCAATGGGGGATACTTGTTTTCCACCGATTCGATGTGACGATGCAAATCATCAAGACGTTCCGTCATATTTGACATGATGCCTTGTCCTGATTTTTGCGACTCGTGGAAGGATTTTTGTGATTCCATGAACGACTTTTGCGATTCATGATAACGACTGTCATGCAATGCTTCGCGTTGATCATGATCTTGCTTAAGAGAAGAAATATTATCTGTCGTCTTGTTGATAGCCACAATCATGGACTCAATGGCAGGCATATCTCTGGAGACTTCTTTAGGAGAAGATTTTGGCGCCAAATGTGAATTTTGCATTTTAGAGGATGCAGGCTTCCTTGAAAGATTTCTTCAAAGAGGACATGGCGACAGAGCTGGAGCTAAAGGGAGTTTAGGAAGGGAGAAAGCGTAAAAGAGACGAATAACCTGTTGAACTGGTGATTCAGTTGAATAGATCAAACTAATATCTAACGATAATGTTAAATCCATAAAAAGTGAGTTTATTTTATCGTTAACGCCAATCTGTTAACGGCACTTATTTTTGATTCGGTATACTGGTTTTGGACTTTGCGTAGTATACCGACTAGGTTATGACTCCACTAAATGGTATACCAAATATTTCGTTTTTTTTAGATAAGTCAACTTTTTATCAATCTTATTTGTATTGTTGGTTGAGAAAATTGTCTTCTTTTCTTTGTCGGTGACATTTCTGGGATCAATACCCTCCTTGATCGTTTTCATATTAGAATTGAAGTTATTCATTATGAATATAATGATATGCTATGAATTTTTGACGTATAATTGAAATGACAGCAACAATCTTTTCAAGTTGATAGCAGCAAAGGCACGACGAACAAAACAAGTTGCACAATAACTACAAGGTACGCAATTGACTATTTTGTTTCCTATTTATTATCTACCTATTGCTACTCTTTCTTTTCCTTCTTGACACCCTTGTCCTTATCACTTTTTGTTTCTGGTTGCTCTGGCGTGTTCTCGGGCGTGGTGGTGTCATTTCACTTGGGGATCTCTTTCTTGCCGGGCTTTTGTTCGTGGGAGGAGGTGTTGAATTTCGGATGCTTCTCCTAT